>Ga0114967_10002059_pt1 | contig 16894 bp, 12 predicted proteins | sample M_130628_MF_Meta_FD_92639 | JGI IMG/M metagenome (GOLD analysis project Ga0114967, IMG submission 92639) | Freshwater microbial communities from Lake Montjoie, Canada to study carbon cycling - M_130628_MF_MetaG | ecosystem: Environmental > Aquatic > Freshwater > Lake | place: Lake Montjoie... | reverse complement strand
CTTTCTTAATTTCATAGCAAAGTCCGTGTGGAACTGCATTTGGATAAGACCACTCCATCGGAAAACTTTCCTCAACAAAGAAGGCTCGCTGATCTTTATTCCTCTGCCAAATCCACTCCCCAACCAATGAGTTTAAAACCGTTGGGTCAGAATTAGGATCAACGGCTGAAGGATCCCTCTGCTTTTTTTCGATCGCCGCCTGATAAATTGCCATAATATCCTCCTGCCTTGGCAACACCAAGGGCGCCTTAGGGAAGTGCTTGTCTCGTCCTAGCCACTTGTCGATCCATCCACGCGGCGAAGGCCGATCGGTCGAGTAGTGATTTCGGATGTACTGATTATAAAATGCATCCGCCAAGGCGTTCTGCGTAATGATGTATAGATCACGCCGATCGAAGTTTGGATCCCTCTTATTCTTCCTATCCTCAAAGCTCTCCGATAAAATCATATAGGTAGGCACAAAACGACCAGGGTCAGTACCTCCGAAAACAAAACTGTCCTTAGGCAGATCCGCCAGCATATCCCTTCCATACATCCATCCAAACCAGTGTTCACGCTGACTGCAGAACATTAAGTTCTGACGAAACGCAAAGAGCGCAATTCCTCCTGCCAAAAGAACAGCCCCACCATAACCGAAAAGAGGCCTCTTACCCCACCTCTCCACCACGAATCCGGACCCTAATCCAGCAAGGAGTACGAAAAAGGGGTGCGAAAAGCCTATGAGGGGCATGTAAAGCAACCAGGATGCTTCATCAGCGCCAGCTTGATCGAAAGCAGGTTGAAGAAATCCAGCCAAAAGAAAACCCAGGGCAACGACATGCATCCAAGACCGAACTGGGGAAGGAAGTGCTCCCAAAAAACCAACCGCTGCGACAAGTGCCAAGATGGCCAACGGACTAAAATTGGCCACGATCTTTCGCCAATAGAGCTGGGAAAACTTCCCAAGGGTTTCACGGAAGGATGGAGATGGTGGTGTTCCAGGTGGAGGAACAGGAGTTTGAAACAACTCAGAGGGAGTTGCCCCCATGACCTTCCCCACTGTCTTTAAGAGCTGATCGGAGAGTTTCCCTGAATACTGACTGCGATTTACCGAATAGAAAAAGCCCTCTTTCGTGCTTGTGAACCCCCAATTCATCGGGGGATTGGTTTCCGAAGCGAGTGGCATATAGGCGTAGGGTGAAAGTCCAACTGCCACTGCCAAGAGAACAAGTGCACCAGTCCTCCAATGAGTCAGCCTCCTCTTCACAAGCAGCCAGATTCCTAGTGCTGAACCCACACAGTAGAGAAACCGAATGGAAGAGTGCAAAGTTGCTGGTTCGCCGGAAATACTTCCAAAACCCCAATAGACCAAGGCAGCTGCAAGATTCAAGTAGAGGAAACCCTCTGCTAAGAGATCCTTTCGCCTCAGCAACATCACCAACAAAGGAAGGGGCGCCAAAGCAATCATCAAATGGTGATTACTCATTCCCAACGCAAAGAAAAAAACAGCCCAAGCGAGACCGTTTGTCCAGGCCGGTTCTCGTACCCAACGGTAGAGAATCCACAAATACAGGGTGACCACTAGTACGTGCAGTCCATAAACCTCCGCGATCACGGCCTGCGACCACATCGAAATACTAAAAGCTAGAGCTAGGGCCCATCCTGCGGATAGGATTTGAGCAATTCGATCTCGAATCCCCGCCCATCTCATCGAGTTACAGAGAATTAGTCCAACAATCCCAATAGAGAGAGCCGTGCAGAATCCAGAAAACAGATTCACTTCCCATGCTCCATTACCAAACGGGAGAAGCTTGAAAATATAAGCTCCGATCGTCCAAAGCGGATATCCCGTTGGATGAGGAACTCCAACATGGACTGCAGCAGTCAGAAATTCACCTGAATCAAGAAGGCCGACATTGGGCTGAGTTGTCACGAAATAGACAACCTGAGAAATGAACCAAGCCACACCTGCGACGAGCCAATCTTTACGATCAAATGGCCAAAACCAAGGCAACCTAAGGGGGGTTTCTTCTCTTTGGATCATGGAAAGATTCTTCGAATCGCCAGTTGAAAGACCCTTTTTGCTGCCTCAAGAGCAATCGGAGTCGACATCTTTGAATCACCCAAGCGTCGTTCAGTGAAAACAATGGGTACTTCCACAATTTTACATCCCGCCTGCCATGCAAAGAAGTGAAGTTCGACTTGGAAGCCGTACCCTTGGGCGGTGAATTTTTCCCAATCCAAATCCTCTAAAACACGGCGGCGGATCGCTTTAAAGCCACTTGTCGGATCGGTTAAAGGCAATCCAGTCAAGATTCTCGCATACCAGCCTCCGAAGGTACTGATCAAGAGTCGGCTTTGCGGCCAGTTGAGAATGCGTACTCCATTTAAATAACGCGACCCGACCGCCATATCCGCCCCTTCACTTAAGGCAGCTAAAAGGCGAGGAACATCAGACGGATCGTGTGACAGGTCAGCATCCATTTCAACCACGCTGTCATAACCATTTTCCAATGCCCATTTAAATGCCGCACGATAGGCGGATCCAAGTCCGGCCTTTCCGGAACGCTCGATTATATGCAGTCGATTTTTGAAGGCTGAATGGCCCTTGACCTTCTCTGCTGTCCCATCTGGTGAACCATCGTCCACAACCAACACATCTACCCCCGGGGCCTTAACCAAAACTTCATCAATTGCGCTTTGAATCATCTCAGCCTCATTGTAGGTAGGTAAAATAACTAAGGGTTTTGTTATCTTATCATTTCTAAAATGTTTTTCCTTTGCCACGGAAAGAATCTTCCTGTTGCTTGTTTCAGGGGGCTTATCGAATTCCAGATCTTCCCCTTCCCACCAATTTTTCCAAGACGTCTGAGCAATTGAAAAGCGCAGACAGGCAGCCCCAGCCAAAACGAATATCCAGCTCCCGAGACCAAGCCCGAGCGAAAGGGAAACCCAGATTGGAGGAGCAAATGTGAAACGCACTTCCCGAACACCCTCTCCGATGCGAGTACCGGCAAATGCCACAGCTACCCTTCGAAGATCGTTTTTTACGCCATCCGCGAATACCCGCCAATCGGGATGCCATGCCTGAGTCAACATCAGCCATCCTGACTGCCCTTGGGGAGAAATCTTCCAAGCATTAGGTCCTTCATGAAGGCATGCGGATGGATCCAGAAGGCGGAAAGGTTCCCCCTCTTTGTCTCGGAATCTAGTAGTTAGCTCCACCTCACCATTCTCAGGGTTCATGACCCCAGCCAAGGTCGGATCGTTCATCTCGATTCCCGGAATTTCCACGGGCAGGAAGTAAAGGCGAACCAACCCTAAATCAGCACCACTATATTCATAACGGGAAGGAGGTATGAATACATAGTTTTCCGCAAAGAATCCTGGAGCCAAGGAGTTGGGGTTCTCAAGAATTGTGAAAAACGGGTTTTCAAACACTGTCGGATACTGCTGTTTGAATGCAGACTGAAGTTGTTCCGGTGTATCAACATCTTTTCGATCCAAAAGAATGTACCGTACGCCCTGTAAGCTTAATGAAACTCTCATGAAATCGGCACCTGAACCCCCCGCATCTTGGATGGCTCGAACCCCTTTGCCCATAAAGTAAGCCTGAAAGGCTTCGGTTGATATGGGGCGACCGGTTAGTTGCGGCAGTCGCATGTAAAAATACCTTCCGGAAAGTGGAAGTATCGATCCTTGCTTGGACTGGGTTTTAAGGAAATCCGCCGCTTGAAGGAATCCTTCGTAAGTCCCCTGCTCTAGTCCGGGCTTGAAAAAATTCCCGTAATAGGGCGCGAAATCGATGGCTGCCACCAAAAGAACCATGGGGGGCAACCAAGTCCTGGTCTTTTCTTGGCAAAAACGCATTACCGCCAAGCTACCGACCCCAGCCAGACAGAAAGCTCCGCTAAGCTGCCAAAAAGACCAAGGGGCACGAATGGTGCCAGCCAAAGGAATCATCTCAAACAGTCGAAACCCGGGAACTAGGAGGTAAACCGCCAAGGCGATGACAAACGTCGGCCACTTCCAGCGACCATTGGGCCAGATCAGTGCCAACATAACTATCGGCCCCAAGGCACTGATCCAAAAAATGGGCAAAACCCAATCCTGTATACCTTGCGCCGATTTAAGAAACTCACCCATTCCACCCAGCCCGCTACGTGGTCCTAGGCTGAACCATTGAACGAGCAGGAAAAGAGCAATGAACAGCTTGAGGGGCCGGTCGAGCGAGGATTCTGATCCGCGACGTCGGTATTCGAGTGCAACAGCGGTCGCCACTACCACCACTAGCCCCAAATAAAATCCGCCTTCGTCCACGGTGAAATTACCCGGCATGCCCTGCAGCAAGAGGCCCCCACGATCAAACCAAGAGAGCGGCGCCTTGATCGAAAAGCTCGACTGCCAACCCAAGAGGGGATCGTTCGAAAAAAGGGTCATCCACCCAGCCTCCCGTAGTCCAGGAAGCTGTGGGAGGACTCCTAGAAAAAAGAAAATTCCACCCGCAATCAAACAACACCGTAAAATGGGCATGGTCTTGTGGGGGTATCGGAAGTGGAGCCAGATAGCCAAACCCAAAGCCACGGGAGCAAAAACGGCCGTCATCTTGTTAAAAGTCAAACTCATGCCCGCCATAGCGAGGGAAAGAATCACTGTTCCCTTACCCGAATTACGCGTTGCGATTTCCAACAAAGCCCAACCGATAAGGGGCGGATAGGGCATGCAGAACACCACAGGCATGTGCTCATTCCCGGCCAACCGAAGTACGGCTTGAGGTCCTAGCGCGTACAGAAAAGCAGCGATCCATCCTGCCTGCTTATCCCCTGTCAAACGCCGGATAAAGGCGGACATCAGGACTCCTGAGATAGTCAAAGAAAGAAATCCCAAAGCCTTTCCACCAAAAATCGGATCAGTAAAGACACCTCCCAGAACCAGCCAAAACATAGACAATCCCATTCCAGCTAGGGGAGCCGTGGGAGCCCCACCCAGGTAATTTGGGGTCCACCAGGCAAAACCCTTGCTGGCCACTATCAGGTCCCAGAGATCCTTCGACTTGGCATAGTTCGCCAACAATTCCTGATTGGAGGGTCCATTTCCCAGCCACCCCGCAAAAAGCACCCCTAAAAGTGTAAAGAAAATCCCCGCTTCAACGGAGAAGCGAAAATTTCTGGAACCCTTGGCCATGAGGTATTTACATTAAATAAAGATCCCGTCAGGGCAATGCAAAAGAGCTATAGGAAAATCAGTTAAGACCATTTAGGTTGGGTGCGGAGTAGCATCAGGTAATTTAAACCCCGATAACTAAAAAGCGATGGAGGATAAGATTATTCTAAAAAAACATTTTTCCAAGGATTGGTTCAAATTGCCCCTTCCTTCTTATCTCATCGACTTGAAAGAGAAAATCCCCCTCCTATTAGTTTTTGTTGTATGGGCATGTTTGTACCTCCCCTACCTAAGAACTAATCCCAAATGGTATGGCGATGAAACACTCATACACGATACGTCCAGAAATCTTTTCAGCGGAATCCCTTCCAATTTCGCGCTATGGAATACATTTTGGCATCCTCACTATCCTTACCAACCCCTTTATACATGGTTTTGTGGTCTCTTTGCCTTTCTGGCGTCAGGCGATATTTTGGGTTCCCGTTTTTTTAATGTTCTCCTAGGACTTGCGTGCGGCACCGCTATTTATTCTCTAGGAAAGAGGGTTTTCGGTGTCGGAGCCGCCCTGTTTTCCTCAATGATGTTCCTGACGTACCAGCAATCCATCATTCATTTCCGCATGTCCTACGCCCACAATGGAGCTGCTCTAGGAAATCTACTTCTCGTACTTTATCTTCTTCAACCTGCTAATTGGAGCAACAGCATCCGAGGAGGCCTAGGTCTCGCACTATCAGCTGGCTCGCATCCTCTGTTTATTCATAGCGCTTTAGCCACCTGGTTGATCCGTATTCGGAAACCTAGATCTTGGATTCCCCTACTGCTTCCTGCTGGATTTTATCTTTTCCTCAGTCTCGGCTTGCTCTACTTGCGATTCGGTCCTTGGTTGATCGAGGATTTGAAACATCTTTTTGATTCATACACAACTCGAGGCGAGCAGGACGCACCCGGCTTGGTGGCTGGACTAAATAACCTAACGCAGTTTACCCTCCAAGATCCATATCACCTTAGCATGATAATCGGACTTTTTCTTTGTTTCACCAGACGATATTTCCCCATCGCTCTAATGGGATTATTTGTAACATTTATGCTGGTTAAGAACCGTGCGAACCTGATCGTATTTTATTATCAGGCGATCGTGATTCTTCCTGTAATGACCCTCGCTTGGGCAAGATGGTATGAGCTGGCACAACTATTATTTGGCCGCGCCTTTCAATCACCCAAGGGGATTTTTCTCCTTTGGGGTATCCCCTTATTTCTCTTTTTTAGCAACCTCTTGCCTTGCTGGTCGGACCAACTCATACCCAGAAACCAATACTGGGTAACACAGGATACCCATGAGGTGGACTCATGCGCAGCATGGATCAACCAAAGGGTTCAAAAGGATGATTTTGTGGCCGCCAATTCCAATATAGCATGGATGCTGAACGCTAGGGTCGGCCCTTACCTCCAGATCATTACATGGTACGGCGAGAAAACACAGGGCTATGAAAACGGTAACAAGCAAGAGAGATTTCGATACGAATGTTCACTGGAAAAGGCACGCTACGCTGTCGTTGGCGATATCGACCAAAGATGGACGTTCGGCGAGCCTAATGTAAGTAAACTCGTGGACTACCTACAAGCAAACCACTGGCCAATCGTCTGGAAGGGAAATTACTACCTTGTCCTTGCCAACCCGGCCCTCCATAAAGACCCGAATTGAAAATCACTGTACTCATACCCACTTTAAACGAAGAGATTGGCCTGAAGCAATTACTTCCAAGGATCATTCAACAAAACCCAGATCAGATCATTGTTTCCGACGGGAACTCGACAGACAAGACGCGTGAAGTGGCAAAGTCCATGAGAGTTGAAGTTTATGTGCAAAAACAAAAGGGAATCCGCCATGCATATATGGAGGCATGGCCCTTAATTCGCGGGGATTGGGTTATTACTTTAAGTCCAGATGGCAACTGCGTACCCGAAGATATTCCTAAACTTGTAAAACATATGACCGAAGGCAATTGGGATATGGTGATCGCCTCGCGCTATTTTCAGGGACAAAAAAGCGAGGACGATGACTTGATAACGGGATTTGGAAACTGGCTTTTCACACGGACGGTGAATTTTCTTTTTGGCGGTAGTTACACGGATGTCATGGGTATTTACCGTATTTATCGCACAAAGCTTTTCGAGGAACTTGAATTAGACCAGCATAACTCGTACATATTTCCCGAATCCATTTTTCACACCGTCATAGGGATTGAGCCCCTTCTTTCCGTACGTGCCCTTGCCTACGGCAAAAGAGTCTCCGAGATCGGCTCACCTGAACCCGCAAGAATCGGGGGCGAAAGAAAACTTCAGATCATACGCTGGGGTGGCGCCTACTATTTACAGTTTTGGCTGGAGTATTTTCGGAAGTTGAGCCGTTGCCGCTTCTAATCACCAAGAATTTTCCTTCGTAGTTTAATCCGACTCATCGCTTCTATGTTTCGCCTCTCCTCGGTTCCGAACTTAGATTCAATCAACTTCAGAAATGGCGGATGAGTGAAGTAGGTCTGCCAAGAATAGTCACGAAATCTTAACACCTCCGCCGCCGAAAGGTGCTTGGTCGGCAAGGGTAAAGACTCATACGAAAGAAAGGCAAAACCCTCGGGGGAATCCGGCAGTTTCCATCCCATGTCTTTCGCCGTGTTATACAAAGGACTTCCCGGCAACGCCTGACACGGATACATATTCACCATTTCAGTGCAAAGCTCAAGCGCCAGATCCAAGGTTTGCTTCATAGTTGTCATTGTGTCATCGGGAAAACCGAATATGTAGTTTGAAATTACATTCAAACCGGACCCCCTCACCTCCCGAATAACCTCTCGGATGTTTACGTCTTTAAAAGACCCCTTAGACACCTCCTTGCGAACCATCTGATTTCCTGCTTCGACCCCCAAAGCTAGCCAACCAATTCCTGCACGCTTAAAGAGATCCAGAAACTCTTTTTTCACCGTATCAACCCGCGAATAAGACCACATCCTAAATCTCAAACCCCGATCGATGATATTCTCAAGAAGAGGCTCATAGTAGCGCTTATCCAAGAAAAACATCTCATCTGAAATACGCACCGTTTCCACGCCATATCCCGCTAGCTTTTCGAATTCTTTGGTGATGAATTCCGGTGACCAGTATCGCATGTTCCGAGAATTTGCAGACACAACTCGGTCCGAGTTATCTACCCGATTGACTATATTGATCATGCAGAAGTCGCAGGCAAAACGGCACCCTAGGGAGGTATAGATCGCCGCAAAAGGGGTTCGCTTCAGATGACTGAACTCGGCATGCCAGAAATGCGCGCGATATAGGTCGAAAGGCTTCTGGTCATAAGGAAGAAGATCCCAGGCATATCCAGGTAAATCATAGTCCATCCTTTCGTGTGGCACGACCGGTTGTGGATCATTTATGGCCAGCACCCCATTCGCCTTATGAGCGATTCCTTTAACGTGGGAAACGTGATCCTCAAGATTGGTAGCGAGGAGGTTGTGCAAGGCGTAAACTCCCTCATTCAGCAAAACAAGATCCACCCATGGAAGAGCCAACACCTCCTTTGGAAGCGCACTGGAATGAGACCCCACGAAGCATATCTTTATTTCAGGGGCGGTTTTTTTTAACACGCACGCCAAGCGACTCGCACCGATCATATTAGTAGTGCCTGAATTTGGGTTCTGACCATAAACCACGAAGACCGCCAATCGTGGTTTGGCATCTTGAATCCGCTTTAAAGCATCCAGATCAGAAAGACGCTCGGCGGTTTGATCAAGAATGCCGACACCATAGCCCTTGGCACGGCAAGACTGGGCAAGCAAAAGGGACCACGTGGGCGTTTCAATGGCCGCGTAAATTTTGCCGAGATCCTGATAGGCGACGCCGGAGGAATCTGCCTCGACGAAAAGAACATCCAACGGGCGGCCAGAGCTTTTGCGCATGCTAGATTGAGCCTAGAAAACCAGTAAGCTCCCTGATCTGAGTCAAACTCAAAGAGGGGTAGTTGCCGATATAATAACCATAAAAATGGACATGATCTATCTTCGGATATTTTTTATATTCATCAGGATATAGCTTTCTGAGGTAAGGCTGCCGAAGTTGATTGCCCCCACCTGAACTACCTCTTCGGTGCTCAACTTTCGCATTACGCATGGCGGTCTGCAGCCGATCGCGATAATCGGGATCCGCCTCCCGTATGATCAAAGTAAAAGCATAGTTACTGCTTCCTTCAACGGCGAAGTCGGTTCGAAATCTTTTCGCATCCAATCCATCAAGAAATGCGAGCAAATTGCGGGTGCGAAGCTTGTTATTGGCGTCCAGTCGAGGAAGTTGGGACCTGCCAAGAACGGCATTCATTTCCGTGCTCCGAACATTGTAGGAGGGAAAGGCAAATATAAAGTCGGGGTTGAGATCTGGATAACGACGAACCCATTCTGCCTTCAACTTGGCATCGTCCGATTCTCGAACCATTCCGTGGGAGCGAAACATTCTTAAGGTTTGATATAAGGCGGGGTCGTCCGTGCAAACCATGCCACCTTCAACCGTGCTCATGTGATGAGCGTAGTAAAAGGAGAAATTGGAACACAAACCTAATGTCCCGCATTTACGACTCTGGAAGTGGGCTCCATGGGACTCACAAACGTCTTCGATCAGGGAGATATTTTTCGCCCGTAATCCATCCAGTAGTTTTTGGTTTGCCGCATTATATCCAAGAATATGAGTTAGGAAAACGGCTTTTGTACGAGGCGTAATTTTAGCCAGGACCTGATCAACATCCATACCCAAGGTGCAGGGATCAATGTCTACAAAGATAGGAGTGAAACCGGCCTGCAGGACCGATGCAATATCCGACACCCAAGTCAGCGTCGGCACGATTACTTCCCCTAATCCATACAGTTCTCGGAAAGCACACAAAGTGATCAGGTTGGCGGAGGAACCTGAATTAACAAATACGCTGTATTTAACGCCTAACCAACGAGACCACTCCTCCTCAAAAGCTCGGACGTGGGCGGACTGAGTCAGCATCGGGTCAGGCTCTTGCAGATATCGGATTAGGGAGTCAAGATCCTCCCGAAGGATGTTGTTGCTCATCAGCGGCCAGTTGAGCAAAGGATAATGAGCTTCTCCCATGGCCTTATTTCTCGTTGTAGTAGTCACCCCACTCCACCAAAAGGGTGCTCTTTCCATCGGTTCGAAGGAGCGCTTTCTCGTAGGCAGGGAAAATCTCCTCAGGTTCATCGAGTCGAATCACTTCGATATTACAACACATGAGACGAAAGGCTTCTGTAAAATCACCAATATGTTGATGTTGAGGATGGAGAGGGCGCTCCGACCCGATCCCCGTCCGAATGATGACCTTGGGTTGGTAGCCCCCGTTTGACATGAGATGAAATTTATCCAAATGATTCACAATCTGGTTGACGGCCAATAAAAGAAAATTCCACCTGGGGTAGATGCTGATTGGGGTAAATCCAGAAACAGCCAATCCGTTTGTGATTCCCATCTGCATCTCCTCGTCCACTGGAAGCTCTAATAACTTCGCTTGGGGAACTTCGCGAAGCGTATTCGACATGGCCGTACCTGCTACTTCCACGGCCTGCCCCAAAAAAAGGGTTTGCGGGTCTTGCGCCAGAAAGCCCATGGCTCTCTTCAATTCATCAAAATATTTTGGGCGAGCGGTCTTCATAAACTAGAACTGAACCCTCTCGCCTGCACCGGCATGAGGATATTTTGAGGTGTAGCGATAGTAAGTGATATCGGGTGCCTGCACATCTTCAAAGGTAAGTTTGCTAAAGTTCCAGGCCTTACGGGTGTCCGTGCAGACGGACTTCTCGTTGTCCTCGACAATCCAGTGAATGGGTAGGCTATGGGACCGGGCATACTTGATGCATTCATGAGCTACGCCTGTTTCGGATGTCATTTCACCCATAAAGCACCAAACTTTTTCACCCCCTTTACGGCGCTTGATACCCAAAGCCACCCCGAGCGCAATCGGCAATACACCGGTAACTATGGCGGAGGATAGAATTCGATGTTTCGGAAAACATAACGAGATGGATCTACCAGCCATAATTTCAGCTTTCACCTCAGAAGGCGGAACCCCTTTCAAGAGACATTGATAGTGGCTGCGCCAAGAGCAGAAAACCCAGTCCTGAGATTTAATCTTCCTGAAAACGGCGATGATGGCTTCTTCATTCCCAAAATAGAGATGAACGGGAGCGCGGATCTTGCCCGCATTAAATTCGCGGGCGATATCCGTTTCAAAATCAATTAGCTCTTGGGCTGTCATCGTAACCTCTTTTGGTCTTATTTCCAGGTGTCCCGGGTCAGATCCCGCTCTTTCCTTACCTTGGCGAAATTCCGCTGAAGGTCGATTTTTCGATAATCAGTTTCAGGATCGTAAAAAATAACCTGCGAACCAAGCCGGTCGATCTCGAAGGGAATCTCCAGCAGATTCTTCAAGGCCAACCGGACACGCTTGCGGCGCTCGGGAGGCACGAAAAAGAGCATGAAGCCACCACCCCCTGCCCCAAGAATTTTGCCTCCCAGAGCTCCAGCCTTACATGCCGTGCGATAATACTGATCAATTCGCGGATTCGAAATCCCCCGACTAATGCCCCTTTTGATTTCCCAAGCTTCATGAAGAAGGCCCCCGAATGTTTGCGCATCAAATCTTTTGGCCATCAGTAGAGCGCAGGCCTCGGATACCATGTCAGGCACTTTTAGGAAGTAATTTTTTTTGTCAGAAAGGCTCGATGCGTAACTTTTGGCTATTGTGGAGGATGTTCTGACTGTTCCTGTAAAGAAAAGCATACAATGAGAGACGAGTTCTCTAACTCGATCAGGCATTAAAGTCAGGGGTCGCACCAAGATTTCACCAGAAGGCGCAAAGCGGATATAGTTTAGGTTGCCATAACTTGCGAGAACCTGATCCTGCGAACCTACAGTCTCTTTGAGCGTGTTTTGCTCAAGATCAATCGCCTCCTTGGCCAGAGTCAATCGACTAGTCATCTGACCAAGCAAGGCATGAGAAGCATGTAGAAGACCGACTGCAAAGCTGGAACTCGAACCCATTCCGCTTCGAGCAGGCAAATCTCCGTCATGATGAACCTCGACGCCTCGATCATAAAAGTACTTGTTGCAAACTGCCCTCACCACAGGATGGCGAATTTGAGATGCAGTGGAGCAGGTCTCGGTAATGGAATAAACCACACGATAACGGTGCGAGAAAAAAGGAGGCAAGTAGCGCAGGGAAATGTAGCAATACTTGTTGATTCCACACCCAAGGACAGCCCCCCCATGCTTGGATATCCACTTCGGGTAGTCACTCCCTCCACCGAAAAATGAAATTCGAAAAGGGGTTCGAGTGATAATCATTGATCACCCCCCCCGAGAGAAGTGAAAAAGGATTCTGCCTGCCGGTAATCTTCAGGAGTTCCAATATCCAGAAAAGGGGTGTCCACCTCCTCAACTCGAATCTTGCGGCCTTCGGACAACCATAGTGGAATCAAATCGTTTTCTATGCTGAAAGCTTCTTGCTTCACTTCCTCATTCAACCAGATGCCGGGTAGAAGATAAATCCCTGCGTTGATCAAACCCTCCCCTCCTGCCTTTTTTTCCCGAAAGGCCACCAGCCTGCTTTTGCATACTTCAAGCCTTCCATAGCGCCCTGAATCAGGGACTTTCCGTGCCACGATCCAAGCTTCTGAGGGGTTTCTTTCTTTCATGATCTCGACCCACTTACCCGAGAGATAGGAATCCCCATTCATCACCATCCAGTTCTGTGGGCTTAGACCGGAGTGACGTACCGCATACAGCAATCCACCACCTGTCCCCATGGGCTCCCTTTCCCTGACCCATACGACCTCCATATTTGGCGGGATATGTGGTTGAATATTCTTCTGTAAGTGATCAAATAAGTACCCACCTGATATTACTACTTTACCAAATCCGGACTTCGCTAACTGTTCAAGAATCAAAACAAGAAAAGGCCTCCCCCTGACGGGAACGGCGGGTTTAGGGAGGCTAGGAAAGAGTTGCGAAATTCGCGTGCCCCGGCCTCCCGCCAAAATCAAAGGCACGGTGGAGTCGATGTTCGCCGACATTAGACGTTGGCATATTTGGACTGCCGAAGAATGGTAAAGGCCTTAATTAATTCGCGGATGCCGCGATCCAGATCCCATTCCGTGCGGAATCCTGTTCCGAGGATTCGCTGGTTCGAGACTATATAATCTCGCTTGTCGGGATCCTCCCCGATTGGAGCCTCGACGTAAGTGAATTGAGGCAGGTGCTTCTTAATCGTCGCACAAAGTTCCAACTTGGATAGATTTGCCTCCTCCAAGCCAACATTATACGGCTTCCCCCGCATGGAAGAAAAGTTGGCAATGGCATGCAAAAAGGCACGAGCCACATCACGAATATGGATATAATTACGCTTAAAGTGCCCTTCAAAGATCAACACAGCACGATCGTGAACTGCCCGGTAAACAAAGTCATTCACCAAAAGATCAACCCTCATCCGCGGGGAGGCTCCAAAGACCGTGGCCAAACGGAAGGTGAGGCTGTTTCCCCGAGCTAACACTGCTTCTTCCGCTCTAACCTTCGTCATACCATAAAGAGAGATCGGACGAAGGGGTGTCTCCTCCGTGCAAAACTTGCCCCTCTCCCCAACTCCATAACCGCTGTTGGTTGTTGGATAAAGAATCACCTGTGAGGGACTGGCTAAACGGCAAAGCGACTCAATGGCGGTCTGATTTGTTGAAACAGCCCCAGTTTCATCAAAATTACAAAGAGGAGCCCCCACCAAGGCAGCCAAGGGTATAATAATATCGTGGGAGGCTACAGCATCCTTAACCACCTTTTGATTACGAACATCCCCGCGAATGACGCGAAAACGATCATTCCCACAACAGTCCATTAGGGAATTTTGCCCAAAAAGAAAATTATCCAAAACAGTTACTCCAAAACCTTCTTGCAAAAGAGTCGATGCGAGAACAGATCCCAAATAACCCGCGCCACCGGTGATCAATACATTCGCTTGGTTGGATTTACTCATGGAAGTGGCTCCTTAGGCATATAAAAGAGTTCGAAACCAGAAAACATAGGAAGAGCCAATGATAAGCGCGAAAGAAGTATAAATTCGCAGAAAGGCTTTTTCTCTAAGTTGGACACCATAAAATTCAGTTTTTCTTGGCAACAATATTCATATACTTCCTCCCCTGAGTACGTCGAATCGCCTCCTCAGCCTTGATCGGAAGTAATTTACCCTTGAAAGGTTCGTAAATATTGAAGCCAAGACCTCCAAGTAGCCCAAAGATGCTATCTGGTGAATCCCCCGCTCTCTCGATCCCCGAAGCCCAGAACTCCATTAAGAGGATGCATGACGGAGACTGACGGAGAATGTTCATCGCCCCATCTAACACTTTTTTCTCCATCCCTTGAACATCCATTTTTATAAAATCGAGTCTAGAAACGGCATGGTGCTCGCATAATTCGTCAAGAGTGACGATCTGGACAGTTTCAGATTCCTGTAAAAGGGCGTCCTGATAAAGACGATTATCGCCTTTGTTTTCGGGGTTTTTGTGGAGTAGTCCCGTCCCTTTTTTGCAGGAAAGAGCAACTTGCTCGGCGATGACTCTAACCCTGGAAGCAGAAACTTTGTTTTCTGATATATTTCTTTCAAGGTAACGGAAGTTCTCCTCTGACGGTTCAACCGCTATAATCATTCCAGAGGTCGGCATCTGACGCAGGGCAAGAGCGGTATAAAGGCCAATATTCGCGCCAACGTCTACAAAGGTCATCCCATCCCGGATTTCTGAACAAAACCCATCGATTTCATCATTCTCGAAAACCCCAAGAGTCAGTGCTCCACAAAGAATGGGATCGTGATGATTCAAATAAATGACAGCCCCCTTGATATGAATTTTCTCCGGACTGATGAACACCAGAATACGATTTACCAACCAACGAATCGGCTTGGGTTTGCATAAAACTGTGTAAACAAACTCTGCGAGCTTCATCATATAAGTGTGGGGGAGTAACTCATGGGTATGGCAAGAGTCTCTTCAGAGAGGCGACGTGCAACAGGAAAGATATCGCCTTGATCACCAAAACATTCCTGCTCGTGCAAGGCTCTTGGATAGTAAATCTCTGTTTGGACTCCCTTCGCAGCTAAATCTTTCCGAATGACATCGCGGCTACCCTGACCTGTGGCCCGGATTACGAACTGATTCCAAGTGTGCTCACCTTCCCCTGAATGACAAGAAAATGGCAAAAGAACAGTACCAGGCTTCACATCCTTGGCCTCGCCGTTTCCTTTGCATATACATGATTCAAGAGGCATGACGGCATTCCACTTTTCCCTTAAGCCCGTAAGGAGATTTTCCGCGTTCTTTCTTCTCTTTGATAAGGCGGAATTCAAATGCTTCAACTTGACCAGAAGAAATGCCGCCTGAAGCTCATGGAGACGGAAATTCCCTCCGATCAGCTCATGAAAATATTTCTGCTTGGCTCCGTGGACACGCAGTTTTCGTATCTTTTCGGCTAGTGAAGCATCCTTCGTGGTGATCAGACCGCCCTCACCAAGGGCTCCGAGGTTTTTGGTTGGAAAAAAGGAAAACGTTCCCAAGGTTCCCATAGTTCCTGCCTGGCGACCCTTGTCTTTGGCTCCCAACGCCTGTGCCGCATCCTCAATGACCGGAATGCCATGTTTTTCTGCAGCCGTAAGGATCGGATCCATATCGGCACACTGACCAAAAAGATGAACGGCAATGATCGCCTTGGTTTTTGGCCCGATCTTGGACGCAACCTGATCCGCCCGCAGATTGTAACAGCACTCAGCACTATCCACAAACACTGGCTTCCCACCCAGACGTGCTATGGCACCTGCGGTAGCAAAAAATGTGTACGTGGGACAGATAACCTCATCCCCAGGTCCAACTCCAACCGCCTGCAGCGCTAAAAGGAGGGCATCGGATCCGTTTGAAACTCCGATGGCATGAGGCACACCAATCCAAGCGGCAATCTCGCGCTCAAAAGCCTCTACTTCCGGTCCTAAAACAAAACGCCCGCTATCCAAGACACGCTCAAAGGCTGCGATTAACTCCCCCCGGTATGGAGCATGTTCAGCCACCAAATCGAGCATCGGAACCTTCATAAGTCTTTCACTGTAGCGAAGGAGCCCTAGGACTAAATCCTAAAAAGAACCCCCTTCAGAGGGTTGCCCTTATCCATAAGTCTAGGCAGTTTCTGCATATGACTACGTCCAACGGCGCAAAGTTCATCGTTCAAGGAGGAAAACCGATCCACGGCGAGATAGAACCTCAAGGGAATAAGAACGAGGCTATGCCCCTCATGGCTGCAGCCTCCATGACCGATCAACCCGTCATCCTGCAGAATATTCCACAAATTGAAGACGTCCGACTGATGGAAAAAATCCTTAACGATCTCGGCTTATCCACATCGGAATCCGACTCATGCTCCACACGGCGCACGCTAACCCTTCAAGCCAAGGCGAACCCCAAGTCGACCATCCATCCAGAGCTAGGCTCACGTCTGCGAGGATCTGTCACTTTAGCTGGCCCTCTCCTCGCACGCACAGGCGAAGTCATCCTGCCACGTCCTGGTGGCGATCGAATCGGCCGTCGTCGCCTCGATACCCATCTTCAAATCTTTACCGCTCTAGGCGCAAAGATCAGTGAGTCGAAAAATGGATTACAAATTCAGGCAAAAAAGCTCCACG
>Ga0114967_10002056_pt1 | contig 16907 bp, 15 predicted proteins | sample M_130628_MF_Meta_FD_92639 | JGI IMG/M metagenome (GOLD analysis project Ga0114967, IMG submission 92639) | Freshwater microbial communities from Lake Montjoie, Canada to study carbon cycling - M_130628_MF_MetaG | ecosystem: Environmental > Aquatic > Freshwater > Lake | place: Lake Montjoie... | reverse complement strand
GATTATCCCTTAAGACACAATAGATGTCACCCTGAGCTTGTCGAAGGGTGATTCAAGGCTTCGATCTTAGAATCACCCTTCGACAAGCTCAGGGTGACATCGAGTTTTTTTGTGAATCAAGGTGTAATTACCAAAAGAAATTTACCAAAAGAAATTTACCAAAAGAAGTTTACCAAAAGAAGTTTACCAAAAGAAGTTTACCAAAAGAAGTTTATCAAAAGAAGTTTATCAAAAGAAGTTTACCAAAAGAAATGGTGATTGTCCCTTAAGACACAATAGATGTCACCCTGAGCTTGTCGAAGGGTGATTTAAGGCTTCGATCTTAGAATCACCCTTCGATAAACTCAGGGTGACATCGAGTTTTTTTGTGAATCAAAGAATAATTACCGAAAAACTTTATTTACGCTACAGTGCTTTTATAAAAAACCCCGCCACAGGCTGAAGTTGGAAAATTTTTATCAATCACTTTATTTCCAAAAACCCCAGTCGTATTTCTAAAGCTTATCGGCAAGCCAACAAAACTTCTGATTCCTAAAAAAGCAAAAGCCTCGGCTTCAATCGCATCACCATTCAATCCAATTTCTTCCATCGCTTTTATTGAAACTCCGTTCAGCCATTTTTTCATTTCATCCATCAAAGCGACATTTTTTCGACCTCCCCCGCAAACAAAAATTTCTTTCGGTCTTTTTGTTAAAAAATCCAAATTAATCTGAATTACTCGGGCATGCATGTAAGCAAAAGTTGCCAACGCATCTTCAGATTTCAAGCTGCTAATTGGCGATAATAAGTTTGAAAAATCATCGCGGTCAAAAGATTTTGGCGGTTTTTTATGAAAAATATCATTTTGTAAAATGCGATCCGCTAAAATGAAATCGATAGTCCCTCTTTTGGCAATTTTACCATCTTCATCAAAATCGAGATTAAATTTTTTCTTCATCAAATCATCTAAAGGCGCATTGCCGAAGCAGATGTCGAAAGCTTCGATTTCTGTTTCTTTGTCGCTCGCAAAATAAGTGATATTGGAAATGCCGCCAATATTTAAAACCGCTGCTGGGCGAGGGTGCTTGCCAAATAAATGAAAATGATAAATCGGAACCAAAGGCGCGCCTTGACCGCCCAGAACTACGTCGCGGGTTCTAAAATCTGCGACAACATTAATTCCAGTTTCGTGAGCTAATAAATGTGGATTACCGATTTGCCAAGTAATTCCTTGTGCGGGAAGATGTAAAATTGTGTGGCCGTGAAATGCGATTAAATCAATTTCTTGGCGATTGATTTTATTTTCGGCGATGAAGCGATTAACTAATCGAGCGTGTAAAACGGTTAATTCATTTTCGATAATCTTGATTTCAGAAAGCTTTGTAGGGTTGTAAATCAAGTTTGAGAGGCGGGTTTTAAAATCTTTGTCGTAAGGTTGATAATCAAAATTTTTGCTTTTGATTATTTCTTTTCCATCACTTTCGATTAAGGCAAGATCAATTCCATCCATCGAAGTTCCACTCATCAGGCCGATGCTTTTATAGATTTTGGTCATTCGTAACAAACCTGATTAAAAATATTAATAAAACTCAGCTTTTTATCGAGACTCAATTGCGTTGTTTGACGCAATAAATTCAAGCTTTTGTCGGCGATCATGAAAATTTTTTGCGCAGAATATTTTTGAATGAGATTTAGAAAAATTTTTTCTTCGTCAAAATAAAAATTATCTAGCGCGGCGTTAAGTCTTTTTAATAAACGGCTGATAAAAAACTCAAAAGATTTTTCAAAAATTGTGAAAGAAAAATTTTTATCCGAGATTTTTTTTAGTAATTCTTCCGAGATTTTTTTATTGTAAAGTGATCTTAAAAAAAGCTCGTAAAACCTTGTTAATTCTAATCCTAGCTTAATTGCTTCGGCAGGAGAATTATCGAAAATTTCAGATAAAAATTGTAAATCTTTCGGCGGAAATTGTAGGTTATTTTGGCGCAAAATTTCGGTGAAATCACGCAAAGATAAATCGGGAATTTTTGCAATTTGGCAGCGTGAACGAATTGTTGGTAAAACGCGATTTAAATTATGCGAAATTAAAATCAGGAAATTATTTGGACGCGGTTCTTCGAGGATTTTTAAAAGGGCGTTGGAAGCAGCTTTATTAAGCTCGCAAGCCGAATCAATTAATATAAATTTATTAGCAGAAATTGCAGAAGTTTGATTAGAGAAATCAGCGATTTTTCTGATTTTATCGACAGTAATTTCTTTTTTCTCTGCTTCTTTTTCGATTAATAATAAATCGGGATAGATTGCGGATTTTCCTAGAATTTCTTTAGTAAGTTCAGCAGCAAAACTAGCTTTGCCAATGCCTTTTTTGCCATGGAGCAAAATCGCGTGATGAAGTTTTTGGGTTTGATAGGAGTTGAGAAGGGTTGATTTTATTTGGTTGAAGCCGATTAGCATTTAGTTTGTAAAAGTTTGGGTCATCGAGTTGGTATTACTTCTCGCCACCACCAAGTGAATGTACATACAATGACAATTGCTTAATCGTAGTATCATCCAACCTGCCAATCCAATAAGGCATCACGCCATAACGAGAATAAGTAACTGTGAAAATTATATCTTCTTTTTTGCCGCCATATAACCAAATTGCATCAGATAAATTCGGCGCGCCGACTTCGCGGTTTCCAATGCCGCCAGCTTTGTGGCAAGCGACGCAATTAGCTTTGAAAATTTCTTCACCTTTTTTATTGCTCAAAGATTTATCGGAAAGCGACATCACATATTCCGCTACATTTGCTATTTCTTCTTTATTTAAAATCTTATCCACGCCAAAAGAAGGCATTTGACTCAAACGGGTTTTGTCATGTGACGAACGAATGCCATAATGAAGAGTTTGATAAATATCAGTGATTTTTCCGCCCCAAAGCCAATCATCATCATTCAAATTCGGAAAGCCTTTTCCACCTTGCGCCCCCGTGCCGTGACAACCAGCGCAGTTTTCTTTGAAAGCAGCGCGACCGCCATTTATGGCAAATTCCATTAATTCAGGATCTTTCTGAATTTGATCAAAATCAGACTTAGAAATTTTTTCAATCAACTCACCTCTTTGCGCCGAAATTTCTTTTTGCGACTCGGCTAATTCTGAAGCTGTAGACCAATTTAAGGAGCCTTTGGTGTTGCCACCAAAAATTGGCCAAGTTGGGTAAAAAACCCAATAAATAAAAGACCAAATAATGCAAATGACCCATACTATGAGCCACCAACGTGGAGCTGGAACGTCATATTCTGAAATTCCATCCCATTTATGTCCCGTGGTTTTTGGATTTTTCCCGTCATTTAATTCTTTGGCTGCGGAATTAATTGGAGTTTTATTATGCTCTGTCATGTTCTCTAGTCTTTATCCTTTAGGGGAATTTTTGAATATTTATCGAATTTTTCTTTCGTACCTTTTTTGAAAACTGCGTAAATTATATAGCAGAAAGTCAAAAAGAAAAAAATGGTTGCAACTGTTGGTGCGTAATGAACGAAAGAATCTATCATTTTTTCACCTCATCTTTTTTTAAGTTGATTGGCTCATATTTTGCAAAATCAACAAAGCTTCCCAAAACCTGTAAATAAGCAACTAGAGCGTCCATTTCAGAAATGCGACTTGGATTGCCGTCAAAATCATGAACGTTAACTTTGCCGCCATAACGCTTTTGCAAACCTTCGGCTTCTCTTTCATTGGAAGCCTGAATAACTGCGTCGGACGTGGCATTTTGGATCATTTCTTCAGTGTATGGAACACCAAGTTTGCGCAAAACTTCCATGTCGTCAGAAATGCCCGAAATTTGGGCATCGCGTTCAACTAAAAATGGATAAGTTGGCATTATTGATTCTGGAACTACATCGCGCGGATTAAGCAAATGACGCACGTGCCAAGCGTCGGAATATTTGCCGCCAAGTCTTGCTAAATCAGGCCCAGTTCTTTTTGAACCCCATTGGAAAGGGAAATCATACATGCTTTCAGCCGCTAGAGAGTAATGTCCATAACGTTCAACTTCATCGCGCAAAACACGAACTTGTTGCGAGTGACAACCATAACAGCCTTCGCGTTTATAGATTTTAGAACCCACCAACTCAAGCGGCGTATATGGTCGCATGCCTTCAACTTTTTCGATGGTAGTTTCCATGCGAAATAATGGCGCAATTTCAACAAGACCACCGATTGAAATAACAATAACTGTAAGAACTAAAAGCAGAATCGAGTTACGCTCAATTTTGTCGTGATTAAACATTTTATTTTTGTTGGTTTAGAGATTGATTTAAATCGTTAAAAATTTTATTTGCTAAATGATAAGCTAAATTAACCGGAACGGCGTTGCCAATCATTTTATAACCATCGGCAATATTTTTATACTTAAAAATAAAGTCATCAGGAAAAGTTTGTATTCGAGCGCATTCACGAACCGACAAACGGCGATAAAGATGTTCTTTATTGGGCACAAAAATTCTTTTATTTTGTTCAACAAATTGCATTTTCGGAGCTTGCGGATGAAGTGGCGCGTGCCTTCCGCCAGCTTGAATTGTGAAAGAAGGTTCGTCCCAAGAACGCACGCGATTTCGCGACATGTAAATTGTAGAAAATCCGCCATTCATATATTCGTGATTTGAAATTTCTAAATCAAACTCGTTAATCAAATTCAAACTTTGTTTGAATTTGGTAGATTTTGAATTGCTGCGCGATGAGTGAATCATCGCATCCGCAATAGATTTTTGGTTTTTATCAAAATCATTATCTTCAATTGGTTTTAGTGTATTTCTTTTTTGTGCCTGTTTTGGCGTGCCTAAATCGCCAATTGCATCTTTCAAAACTGGTTTGTTTTTTTGTGGATTTGGGAACTCAAATTTTTTACCCAAATCCAAACGATAGCCAACAATGATAACGCGCAAGCGATCTTGCGGCACATCAAAATCATTGGCGTTTAAAAGTTTTGAAGAAACTTCGTAGCCAGCTTTTTTAAATTCTTTTAAGATATTTAAAAACGCGTTTTGGTGTTTTGGATGCAAAATTCCAGAAACATTTTCAGCAAGAAAAAATTTAGGCTTTTTTTCGTTTAAAATTCTGATATAATCGTAAAAAAGTTGACCTCTTTTATCTTCAATGCCGCGACCAGCTCCAGCCTCGCTCCAGCTTTGACACGGCGGCCCGCCAATTATTCCGTCGCAAGTAGGAATTTCACTTGAAATAACTTTGGTGATGCTTTTTTTCTCCAATTTGGTGCCTGGAAAATTATGTTCAAAAGTGTCCCAAATTGTTGAGTCATATTCATTCGCCCAAATCGTGTTAAATCCAGCTTTTTCAAAACCTTTATCTAAGCCGCCAGCACCTGAAAATAGTGAGATTATTTTCATGTTTTTATCCCATGCGATTAATAGTTTTGTAGTCATGGGTTTTTTATTACTTTTTGTGAGGTAATTATTTCAATTTTTCCGGGTTCTAAAAGATTTAAGCTTTTAAAATAATTTATCATTTCGTCAAAATTTTTTGAAGTCGATAAACAAATTTCGTCAATTCCCAAAAGATCAAAATTTTTAATTTTCTTATTAACGCTATTCGCCTCTTTTTCATCTAAAGTAAAAAGAAAACATTTTGCTTTGCGATGAACATATTTCAAGGCAATCGCCTCAAGATCTGCCTGCTTATATCTTTCTCTCAAACTTGTTTTAAGAGACAAAGCGATTGGCCCATGTTCTTTTGAATAAAGAACAAAATCAAAAATTATATTTGGAATAAAAGCTATTTTAGCTTGAACAAAAAGAGGGCAAATTTTTTCACGATAAAGAATTGTGGCAAATAAACTTTCAAAAACTTTTCCGTTTAGATTATTGCTGGATTCGCCCGAAGAATATTCTTGCCAAAGTTTGGTTAAATATTCTGCGCAAGAATCGTAATTTTCGCTTAAAATATTTTTGTAAATCTGGTTGAATTTATCAAAAACTACTCCTTCGGCTGGTATTATTCCTGCTTTTACAAGCTGTTGAATTTCAGTTTCTTTCATTTCTTAAAGCTTCGATTATTTTTTGAGCTGTGGCTTGAATTGCAGGAACGGCAACGCTGTTTCCGAGCTGTTTCATGGCTTGGGTTTCGGAAACCGGAAAAATAAAATCTTCGTCAAATCCCATCATTTTTTTACCTTCTTTAACCGAAATTCTTTTGATGTTTTTACCAACTAAATAAGAATCCCAATTTCTGCGATCATCAATTTTGCTGCCTCTTCCGCCAACTCTTAAAGTGTAGCCAATTTTTTTGGCGCAAGATTCGCCCCAAATATCTGACATTGTTGTGGTTAAAGGCAGTGGCTTGGGGAATTGAAAATCAATATTTTGATTTTTAAAGCCAACCATAAAAAGACGTGCGCGATGTTGTGGCAAGTTAAAATCTGAGGCTTTTACTATTTTGTGGTAAAATTTATAGCCTAAATCTTGTTCAAGAATTTTTTTTATTGTGGCAAAAGTTTCACCGTTTTGATGATTTAACAAGTGACGCACATTTTCTAAAAAAAACGCCTGTGGTTTTTTTGTTTTAATAATGTTGACGATGTTAAAAAATAAAGTGCCGCGCGCTTCTTCAAAGCCTTTTTTAAATCCAGCCTGCGAAAAAGGTTGGCACGGAAAACCCGCGCAAAGTAAGTCAAAATCAGGTATTTCGTGAGGATTTATTTTTGTGATATCGTGGGCAAAATTTTTTAAATCAAACATTTCTGCTGAATTTTTGTAGTGATTTAATTCGTAAGTTTTGCGTGCTTCTTTATCTATTTCTGCGGCAAAAACGCATTTTGCTTTTAGGTTTTTAAGTGCGGCGTGAAAGCCACCAATTCCAGCAAAAAGATCAATAAAAGTGATTTCAGAATTTTTTGTCGCCGAAGTTTTTTTTAAGTAAAAACTTGGCTGAAATTCTTTTGATAATTGCTGGTGATTTGGCTGTGGCATTAGCTTTTCATTTTGATAGTTTTAAAGAAATTATAAGCCATTAAGCAAGCGCCAACAAGGAAAAAAGTACCGCCAATTGCGCGAGTTATATAAAGAGGATGTAAAGTTTTTAGAGTTTCGACGAAGGAATATTGTAAGAAACCCATTTCGTCGTAAGAACGCCACATCAAGCCTTGGGCGATGCCGGAAATCCACATTGCAGAAACATATAAAACAATGCCAATTGAGGCGAGCCAGAAGTGAGTTGATACTAACTTCATTGAATAAAGATCTTTCTTGCCCCACAAAATTGGAACCATGTGATAAAGCGCGCCAAAGCTGATTAATGCAACCCAGCCCAAAGCGCCAGAATGTACGTGGGCGATTGTCCAATCGGTGTAATGTGAAAGTGAATTTACAGTTTTGATTGCCATTAACGGGCCTTCGAAAGTGCTCATTCCGTAAAAGGCAACGGCGGTAATTAAGAAGCGTAAAACCGGATCGGTGCGCAGTTTGTCCCAAGCGCCGGACAAAGTCATAATACCATTAATCATGCCGCCCCAAGAAGGCATCCAAAGCATAATCGAAAAAGTCATGCCTAAAGTTTGTACCCAATCAGGAAGTGAAGTGTAATGTAAATGATGCGGTCCTGCCCAAATATAAATAAAAATTAAAGACCAAAAATGCAGGATAGAAAGTCGGTAAGAATAAACGGGGCGTTCGGCGCGTTTTGGAACGAAGTAATACATAATTCCAATAAAGCCGGCGGTTAGGAAAAATCCAACTGCGTTATGACCATACCACCATTGAATCATAGCGCTTTGAACGCCGCCAAAAATAGGGTAACTATGAGCTGAATCAATGCGTAGAGGAATCGATAAATTATTTACAATATGAAGTATGGCAACGGTGGCAATGAACGCGAGGTAAAACCAGTTCGCTACGTAAATATGAGGTTCGCGACGGTTTTTTATAGTCACGACGAAAACTAAAAAATAGCAAACCCAAACTATAAGAAGCCATAAATCAGCATACCATTCTGGTTCGGCGTATTCTTTGGCTTGAGTTACGCCGTTAAGATATCCAAATGCCGCCATTAAAATGAAAAATTGATAGCCCCAGAATATAAATTTATGTAAATTTTTATGTCCCCAAAGTTTAGTCTGACAAGTGCGCTGAACAACGAAAAAACTGGTGGCAAAAAGAACATTTCCACCAAAAGCAAAAATTACAGCAGAAGTGTGAAGTGGGCGCAAACGACCAAAACTTAACCATTCTACTCCCAAATTTAGCACCGGAAAAGCGAGTTCAAAAGCGATGTAAACTCCAACTACAAAACCAAAAATTCCCCAAAAAGTTGCGGCGATGGTAAAAAGTTTGACGATGTCGTAATTGTAATTGGCGACATTATGAGAGTGATTTAAAGACATGTTGTGTTAATTTTTAAGATTTTTTTCTTCCAAGAGCCTGTCTAAGGTCTTTTTTAATTTCATATTTCGTCCTATTTTTACTTATTTTTTACGCGATACAAGTTGCGCCCCGCTTTGAAGAGCGCCCTAATATCAAAGCCAAACTGCGCCCGAGTTTTAAGTAGCTTTGATATATAACGAAGTCCTAATAATTTTGCTAAGAGCGCGCTAAAATAGGTCAAAATATGAAATTAAAAAAGATCTTAAATAGGCTCTAAAAATAAATAGAACTTAGAAGCTGTCTACTATCTTTTTCGTTATATTTTTTATTTTTTTCCGCGACACGAGTCGCGCCCGCTTTGTGGACAAAACCAATCTCAAAGCCAAACTTCGGGTTATTATCCCTTAAGACACAATAGATCTTAAGGCGCAATAGACGTCACCCTGAGCTTGTCGAAGGGTGATTCAAGGCTTCGATCTTAGAATCACCCTTCGACAAGCTCAGGGTGACCTCGAGTTTTTTTGTGAATCAAGGGATAATCACCAAACTTCGCTCGAAGTTCAGGTCGCTTTGGTACATATAAAAACATAAATTAAAAAGATTTTAGTCGGTTTTTAAGCTTAAATTGAAAGCTTTATTTGATTTTTTTTGAAGCAAAAATTTATTAATTTTTTGGATTTAAAATTTGAAAAAGTCGATCTTTAATTTTTTTATTTTCTGCTGCCAAATATCGAATTTTAAAAAAGTTAATCCAAGACATAATTAGCCAAATCGTTGCAAAAACTTCGATAAAAGTACAAATTACAGAAATACCAAAAAAAGGAGTAATACCTTGCATCATATACAATAAAAAAGTAGCGCAAAGCCAACAAAATAGAAATGCCAAAGAAAGCACAATCTTAATAAGCCAAACTAAAATTTTTTTTGGTTTTTGTCGCTGCTTTGGTTCTTTGAAAATTTTTTCTGAAACAAAAATTTGCTCATTTTTTGGGTTCAAAATCTGGAAAAACTGATCTTTAATTTCCTTATTTTCTGCTGTTAAACATCGAATTTTAAAAAAATTGATCCAAGTCAAAATCACCGAGATCGGCGGAAAGATTCCAATAAAAATTAAGATATAAAAACTGCTATATTCGCTAGAAATTGATTGAACATCAATCAAATGTTTAACTATAAAAAAACTTGCCAAACCAAGAATTACAACGCCAACAAACCTAAACAAAAATAGGTCAAAACTATTTTTAAAATTTATTTTTGGCTTTTGTATTTGGTTTGGTTCTGTGGAAATTTTTTCTGAAATAAAAATTTGCTCATTTTTTGGGTTTAAAATCTGGAAAAGCTGATCTTTAATTTTTTTATTTTCTGTTGCCAAATATCGAATTTTAAAAAAGTTAATCCAAGCTCTAATCAGCGAAACAAAAATAGGCGTCACCGCAACAACGATAATAGTCAGAATGTCTTTCATGTTTTAAAAATTAATTTTATCGCCATTAAAAAAAGCATAATCGCGTTAAGCAAAATCAATGCCTTGGCAATAAATTTAAATTCTGGAATTTTCGTAAAAACATTACCGCCTAAAGCTGTTAAAAACAGCGACGGAAATGTGCTGATGCCAAAAAATAACATCCCAATTGCGGCTAAAAACGGATTTGCGATTGCAGCTGCAACCAAAAAAGCGGCATATAAAAGACCACATGGAATGAAACCTAAAACCACACCAAGAATATAGCCTTTGAAGCCTTGCGGATTCTGAAATAAAATGGAGGTTTTTTTGGCAAGAAAATGAGGCGCGTTTTCTAGAATTTTTGATTTAAAGGGCAAAATAATTTTCTTGCGAATTTTCTTGAAAATGATGCTTGAGATGAGTTTATTATTTAAGAAAAGATTTAAGAAAATTATGGAAGCGCCAAATAAAAACAAAGCCGAGAAAATCTTAAAGCTGATAAAATCCTGAATATTGCTGGTTAAAAATGAGCAGAAAAATCCGATGATCGAATAAGTTGTAATGCGTCCCAAATGATAGGGTAACAGCGCTAAATTTTTTAATCTTTGAAAAGTAGTGAAATTTTGTAGCGAAGTTTTTTTCAGGCGATTGCCGACCTGAGTTAAAACGAAAGGTCCGCACATTCCAACGCAATGAGTAAAACCGCCAAAAAATCCGAGGCTGATTAATGAAAATATTAAAGTGTAATCATTCATAATTTTTGGTTAAATTCAAACTTCATTTGAATTTATTTTAGGTGATTATCCCTTAAGGCACAATAGATGTCACCCTGAGCTTGTCGAAGGGTGATTTAAGGCTTTGATCTTAGAATCACCATTCGACAAACTCAGGGTGACATCGAGTTTTTTTGTGAATCAAGGTATAATTACCTTATTTTAGTTGAATTGCTATTTGCATTATAAAGCCGCGCATCCCCAATAAATTTATTCATATAGTTTTTGTCTTCGACAATTGGCAATTGCAAAATTGCGCTTCGTTTCTAAATTGCTTGGTCTTCGTTAGAACTTTTCTCTCAATTAAAAAATCATTTTTATGAAAATTAATTTTGCCAAATTGGCAGATTTTTCTGCTGTTAAAAATTCTGTTGCTGTTTTGGTTTTAACTGAAGAACAAACCAAAAAATCAAATTTAAAACCAGTTAAATTTGCTCAAGATAATTTTGAATTTACGGGTAAAAACAATCAGATTTCAATAGTTACTTTGGACGATAAAATCATTGTTGTTGTAGGAGCTGGAGCTGAAGATAAGCTCGATGAAAAAAATTTCCAAAAAATCGGATCGCGAATTGCGGCATTTTTAAACGGCTCAAAAATTAAAGATGGAACAGTGTTTTTTGACACCAAAAAATCAGCAGAAGATTTAACTAAAATGGCATTTGGCGCCATTTTGCAAAATTATCGTTTCAATAAATATTTCGAAAACAAAAAGAAGGAAAAAGAGTTAAAAATTGAATCTTTAACCTTCGCCGTTGCTGATGTTTCTAGGGCTAAAAAAGAATTTTTAGAATTAGAAATTTTAGCAAATAACATTTATTTCGTTCGTGATTTAGTTTCGGAGCCATCAAATATTTTAAATCCAGAAAGCTATGCAAAAATTTGCAAAACTTTAGAAAAAGATGGTTTGGAAATTGAGGTTATAGGCGAAGCAGAGATGAAAAAATTAGGCATGGGTTCGCTTCTCTGCGTTGGTCAAGGCAGCGCGCGCGAATCGCAATTGGTGGTTATAAAATGGAATGGCGGCAATGCAAAAGACAAGCCTTTGGCCTTTGTTGGTAAAGGTGTAACTTTTGATACTGGCGGCATTTCAATCAAGCCAGCGGCTAATATGGAAGATATGAAAACTGACATGGCGGGTTCTGCGGTTGTAGTTGGATTGCTTCGAAATTTGGCGCAAAGAAAAGCCAAAGTTAACGTTGTTGGCGTTATCGGATTAGTTGAAAATATGCCTTCAGGAACTGCGGTAAAACCGGGCGATGTTGTTAAATCAATGTCGGGTCAAACAATTGAAGTAATCAATACTGACGCGGAAGGAAGATTGGTTTTGGCGGACGCTCTTCATTACGCCAACTCAAAATTCAAACCAAAATTTATGGTGAATTTAGCGACTTTAACTGGCGCAATTATTGTAGCTTTGGCTGATGTTTATGCGGGATTATTTTCTAATGATGATGAACTTGCCAAACAAATTGAAGATTGCGGATTAACTACAGGCGAGCGCGCTTGGAGACTTCCTTTGGGCGAAGAATATGACGAAATGATTAACTCCGATATTGCAGACATGAAAAATGTTGGCAGCGGCAGAGGAGCTGGCAGCACTACGGCAGCGCAGTTTTTAAAGCGTTTTGTTGGTGAAACTAAATGGGCGCATTTGGATATTGCGGGCGTGGCTTGGAAAGGAAAGGGCGATGCTTTGGCGGTTAAAGGCGCAACTGGTTACGGAGTACGTTTGCTGGATCGATTGGTTAAAATTCATGAGAAAAAATAATTAATAAAGTTTGGTTGGAAGGTCATAAATAACAAAAAATATAATGAAAAAACTTTTAGTTCGCGGTGGAAAAAAACTTGATGGTTCGGTGCAAATCGCTGGCGCCAAAAACGCCGCATTACCATTGATGGTTGCTTCAATTCTCACTGATGAAAAACTTACTTTAACCAATGTTCCTCATGTTTCCGACATTGCAACAATGGCCAATCTTTTGGTTAATTTAGGAATTGAAGTGCAACTTGACGGCATGGATAAAGATTTTGGCAATCAAGGTCGCGCGGTAATTTTTGATGCTAAAAATATCTCAAACCCCGTCGCTCCCTACGAACTTGTGCGCAAAATGCGCGCTTCGATTTTTATTTTGGGCCCACTTTTGGCGCGTCTTGGCAAAGCTAAAGTTTCTCTTCCGGGCGGCTGCGCAATTGGAACTCGCCCAGTAGATTTGCATTTGAAAGCTATGGAAAAACTTGGCGCTAAAATTGAATTAACCGGCGGTTACGTTGATGCTTCGGTTGACGGGCGTTTGAAAGGTGCAGAAATTAATTTTGAAAAAGTTTCGGTCGGCGCAACTGAAAATACTTTAATGGCAGCAACTCTTGCTGAAGGCGAAACCATAATTAATAATGCGGCTTGCGAGCCTGAAATTATTGATCTGGCAAAATGTTTGACTGCAATGGGCGCTAAAATTCAAGGAGCGGGAACTCCACAAATCAGAATTCAAGGCGTTGATAAACTTCACGCCGCGCGTCACAGAATTATTGCCGATCGTATTGAAGCTGGAACTTACGCAGTTGCGGCTGGAATCACGCAAGGACGCTTAATTTTACAAGGCGTTGAAATGTGGATTCTTGGTGGATTTAGAGAGGAGTTGGAAAAAGCGGGATTAAAATTAGTGCAAATAAGTCCTTATGAAGTTGAGGTTACGAGAGTTTCGGATGTGATTCATCCAGTCAGTATTTCAACTCACCCATTTCCTGGTTTTGCAACTGATATGCAAGCTCAATTCATGTCTCTGATGGCGGTTGCTGATGGCGCTTCAACAATTGAAGAAACTATTTTTGAGAACCGTTTCATGCATGTTATGGAATTGGTGAGAATGGGCGCTAACATTGAATCTCACGGTAATTTAGCTGTTGTAAAGGGTGTAAAAAAATTAACCGGTGCCGAAGTTATGGCAACCGATCTGCGCGCTTCAGTTTCACTGGTTTTAGCTGGTTTAGTTGCTGATGGCGAAACTGTAATTAACAGACTTTATCACCTTGAAAGAGGTTACGAAAGATTAGCTGAAAAGCTGATTGCCTGTGGTGCGGATATTAAAATTCTTTATTAAAATTCCTTAAAAAATGCTTTCTTTTATCGCAAAAAAAATCTTTGGTTCGGTTAATGAACGTATCGTAAAATCTCTCGCTGTCGATGTGTCTAAAATCAATGCTTTAGAACCACAAATCTCGGCACTTTCCGATGAACAATTAAAAGAAAAAACCACAGAATTTAAAGAACGTTTAGCAAAAGGCGCAACTGTTGATTCGCTTTTACATGAAGCTTTCGCCGTTGTTCGCGAAGCTGGAAAACGCGTTTTAAATATGCGTCATTTTGATGTGCAATTAATTGGCGGCATGATTTTACACCAAGGAAAAATCGCCGAAATGCGTACGGGCGAAGGAAAAACTTTGGTTGCAACTTTGCCTTGTTATTTAAATGCTTTAAGCGGCAAAGGTGTTCACGTTGTAACTACAAATGATTATTTGGCAAAACGCGACTCGGAATGGATGGGAAAAATTCACCAATTTTTAGGTTTAACCGTTGGCTGCTTAACCAATGAATTAAATGATGATGATCGCCGCAAAGCTTATGCTTGCGATATTACTTACGCCACCAACAACGAATTAGGTTTTGATTACCTGCGCGACAATATGAAATTCGCTGCTGAAAACATGGTTCAGCGCAGCAAACATTATGCGATTGTTGATGAAGTTGATTCAATTTTAGTTGATGAAGCGCGAACTCCTTTAATTATTTCCGGCCCAACTGACGATAATTCCAAACTCTATGAAGAGATTAACCGCCTGATTCCGCGCCTTACCGACAAGGATTTTCAAATGGAAGAAAAAGATCGCGGCGTTTTTTTAACCGAAACGGGAATTGAGAATTTAGAAAAAATGTTAAAAGAATCTGGAACTATTGAAAAAGATTCTTCGCTTTATGATCCGTCGCATATTTCTTTTGTGCATCACATCAATCAGGCACTGAAAGCGCACAAGATTTTCAAAAGTGAAATTGATTATATTGTCAAAGACGGATCAATTGTGATTATCGATGAATTTACGGGAAGAATGCAAGAAGGACGACGCTTCTCCGATGGTTTGCATCAAGCATTGGAAGCAAAAGAAGGCGTAAAAGTTAGAAATGAAAATCAAACTTTGGCTTCAATCACATTCCAAAATTATTTCCGCCTCTACCAAAAATTGGCGGGCATGACGGGAACCGCCTCAACTGAAGCAATTGAGTTTGAAGAAATTTACAATTTGCGCGTGGTTGAAATTCCAACTAATCGCGTGATTTCAAGAATTGATGAAGATGATGAAATTTACAAAAATGAAAAAGGTAAATATGATGCAATTGTAAAAGCCATCAAAGAAGCGCACGCCAAGCAGCAGCCGATTTTAGTTGGCACAATTAGCATTGAAAAATCGGAATATCTCTCAAAATTATTGCGCGCTGAAAAATTGCCGCACAATGTTTTGAATGCTAAATATCATGAACAAGAAGCCGAAATCATTTCGCAAGCTGGTATTCCGGGTGCAATTACAATCGCAACCAACATGGCGGGGCGCGGAACCGACATCATGCTCGGCGGCAATCCAGAATTGATGATTGAAAAATTAGTTGATGATGCCGATTCACAAAAAGCGGCAGAAATTAAAGCAAAAGTTGAAGCCGATAAAAAAATCGCAGTTGCGGCGGGCGGGCTTTACGTTCTGGCAACTGAAAGACATGAAAGTCGCAGAATTGACAATCAATTGCGCGGCCGCTCTGGTCGTCAAGGCGATCCGGGAAGATCAAAATTTTATTTGTCGCTGGAAGATGATTTAATGCGCATTTTTGGTTCGGAAAAATTGCAATCAGTTTTATCGAGATTTGGCTTGAAAGATGATGAAGCAATTGTTCATCCGTGGATTACCAAAACCCTTGCCGGCGCGCAGCATAAGGTTGAAATGAGAAATTATGAAATCAGAAAAAACCTTTTGAAATATGACGATGTTGTAAATCAACAACGAAAAGTAATTTTTGCGCTGCGTTATGAAACTATTGGCGTGAGTGATATTTCAGAAAAATTGAAAAAATTCAAAAGCCAAATCAATCAAGAATTAGTAGAAGATTGCATTCCAAAAAATTCATATAGTGAACAATGGGAAATTGATCTTTTGGAAAAAGAAATTTTTAGAATTTACGGTGCGAAGTTTGATTTAAAAGCTCAAGCTGCGATTGAAGGCGTCACCGAAAGAGAAATTTTAAATTATATTGAAGGTCACACAGCTGAAATTTTTGTTGAAAAAGAAAGACTTTATGGCGCGGAAATTGTGAAAAAAATTGAGAAGCAAATTTTCTTGTTAACTTTGGATTCAGAATGGAAAGATCATTTGCTTTCGCTCGATAAATTGCGTCATGGAATTAATCTTCGCGCTTACGCGCAGAAAGACCCATTGATTGAATATAAGCGCGATGCTTTCAATTTATTTGAAGAAATGATGCTTAGAATCGAAGAACAAGTTTTAAGTAGAATTGCTCACGTTCAAATCAATGTTGATCGCGATGAGGGCGAGATAAATTTAATTGCCCAAGCGCCAAAACAAAGAATGTTTGAAACCAGAAATGACCCAGCTTTTGTGCAAAGCGAGCCGAAAAAGTTGCAAACTAAAACACCATTAAAGTCGAATGTAAATCCGCAAGATCGCGATCCAAGAAATCCAGAAAGCTGGGGAAATGTTGGTCGCAACGAATCTTGTCCATGCGGAAGCGGCAAGAAATTCAAGCAATGTCATGGTTAATAATTTAGTTTTTAAAATTGTGAAACAAGGCAGCGTTTATAGCGAAGACGCGGCTTTGCTTTGTGAAGATGTGTTTGGTAGAAAGCCAAAATTTAAAGATGAACAAATTATTATTGTTGGATTTTTAGATAATAAAATCTGCGCAACTGCGACGCTTATTCGCGAAGAAAATCTTTATAAAATGATGAATGTTGTTGTGGCGTTGGAAATGCAAAATAAAGGCATTGGTTCGATGTTGTTAAAATTTTGCGAAGATTATGTTTTGGAAAATGATGTAGTTGCAATTTACTGTCACGCTAGTGATTACGCTGGCCGAAGCGCGGTGAATTTTTTTTTGAAAAATCAATATTTTTGTCGCGGCGAAAGATTTGCAGATAATGGCGAAGAAAGCCAAATTATGGTAAAGTTGTTGGTGGCATAATTAAAAAAATGGGGGGCTATTTCTCAAAAATTTTCAAACTAACTCATAGTCATGCTGAGCTTGTCGAAGCATGATTTTAGAGTTCCAAGCCTGAATCATGCTTCGACAAGCTCAG
>Ga0114967_10002055_pt1 | contig 16908 bp, 14 predicted proteins | sample M_130628_MF_Meta_FD_92639 | JGI IMG/M metagenome (GOLD analysis project Ga0114967, IMG submission 92639) | Freshwater microbial communities from Lake Montjoie, Canada to study carbon cycling - M_130628_MF_MetaG | ecosystem: Environmental > Aquatic > Freshwater > Lake | place: Lake Montjoie... | reverse complement strand
TGATCGGTTCGTGCTTATTTTTTTGAGCCTCCCCAGAAAGGCAGGCCGACCTAGTGTACATGCTGACCTCACGAGGCACGACCGGGCCATCGATGCGCGCTTTGCCGGACGGTGACCGTATCCCGGTGATGATGACCGGTCTGGAAGATGCGGCTGCCATCGAATGGGCGTCCGAAGGGGGCGCAATCGAGTTCGAGATCAAGCCCCTTAACTTCGACGTGCTCGTGCACCGGGTGCGCTATCTGTTGCGGAGTGCGCGCACGGCTAACGCCCTGCGGGCAAGCGAGACCCGTCTCGGTCTGGCGCAACGCCTGGCCAGACTGGGCCACTACGACTGGAACCTACGAACCGGTGTAGTGCTCTGCTCGTCCGTCGCCGGGGAGATATCAGGGCTCACAAGCGGAACGGAGGTCCTTGATTTGGCCGAATTGCTGGCCGGCACCGACCCCGATGATGGTCCGCCGGCGCGCCGCTTGCTCGCCGACAGCTTTCGCCGTAGCGGGCAGTGTTGCCACTGGATATCGCCAATTTTTCGCGCCTCAACGCTAGTTTTGGGCGTGAGCAGGGAGATCAGGTGTGACGGACTGCGGCCGAGCGAATTGGGCAATGCGTACGCTGCGGTGAACGCGCGAGCTATCCAGCCCGTGAATCCCGAGTCTCCAAGGACTTTCTGGCGCGCACCGGAGGAGATGAGTTCTACGCGCTATTGAACGGCCTGCGCGCCCCCGAGGATGCCGCTGTCGTCGCCAGACGGATTCTTCATGCCATTGCAGTGCCGCTCATGATCGGAACGCAAGAAGTCGTTCTGAGCACGACCGTGGGCATTAGCGTGTCTCCGATAGATGGCCGCGGCGCCGAGGACCTCGTTGAACATGCCGACGCCACGCCACGCCAAGGCTGCAGGGCGGGGCGGGTGTCAGTGTAGCGCCGGCGGCACGAACGGCGGTAAAGGTTCAAGCCTCGCTGACGATACCTACCCTGACACTCAACCCGCCAGATTCAGGCGTTCCAGAACGGGAGAAGACGGATGGCAAGTATTCTTGCAGTGGATGACTCGGCCTCAATGCGTCAGATGGTGGCGTTTACCCTGAAAGGGGCTGGTTACGACGTCACGGAGGCCGTGGACGGGCAGGATGCGCTCACCAAGGCGCGCTCCAAGCAGGCGGACGTGGTGCTCACTGACCTCAACATGCCCAATATGGATGGCATCCAGCTCATTCGTGAGTTGCGCAAACTGCCCCAATACAAGTTCACCCCGATGTTATTGCTGACCACCGAATCAGCGGGTGACAAGAAAACAGAAGGCAAAGCCGCTGGCGCAACGGGCTGGCTGGTCAAGCCTTTCAACCCGGAACAATTGCTTGCAACCCTGAAGAAAGTTCTTGGCTGATGGACCAGTCCCCCCGGTTTTAAGTCAATTTTCGCGGGAGCACCATGTCTGTCGACATCAGCCAGTTTCATCAGGTTTACTTTGAAGAGTCCTTCGAAGGTCTGGCTGCAATGGAGTCCGGATTGCTTGGGCTTTCCATAGGCGAGCCGGATAACGAAGCGATCAACACCATTTTCCGTGCGGCGCACTCGATAAAAGGCGGGGCGGGTACATTCGGATTTAAGTCCGTCACGGATTTCACGCACATCATGGAGACCTTGCTGGACGAAATGCGTTCCGGACAGCGCATGGTGACGCGGGAGGCAGTTGATTTGCTCTTGCTCAGCGTCGACCAGTTAGGTCGGTTGTTGGTCACGACGCGCGACAGGCAAGCCTATGACGAGGACGCTTTCAAAACCGCACTTCAGAATTTGCAGGCCATGTTGGCCGGCGCGCAGAACAGCCCCGTCGCCGCCCAAGCTGCCGACACGCCGGCGCTAAGCGCGACCGGATGGCGGGTCACGTTTGCGCCCCAACCCCACCTTTTCATGACCGGTAATGACCCGGCGCGACTGCTCCGCGAATTGGCGACGCTCGGCCCCTGCAAGGTGACCTGCGATACTGCCAAGCTCCCTACGTTCGGCGATTTTGAACCCGAAACCTGCTATCTCGCCTGGCAGATAGAACTCAACGCGACAGTGCCCGAAGCCGCGGTGCGGGAAGTTTTCGAGTGGGTAGACAACGACGCCGAAATCGCCGTCACGCCGATTTTGCCTCCCTCGCCTGAGGTCAAGCCCGAGGCGGAAGCGCCGGTGGCCGCCAGTGAGGAAGACAAGCCCGCCGCGAGGCCTTCGCGCATTCGTCCGGCGCGCTTACGGCGCGGCGAGGCTGATGCGGAGTCTCCAGAGGCGCAGGCCACCGCCGAATCAGCGTCCAGCGCTAACGCCGATCAGGCCGGCGGCACTGAGGAGCGCCGGAACACCGAACGTCGGAACACCGAACGCCGGAGCACCGAGCGCCGTGAATCTGGCAGCGGGGGCGCGGGTGCGGCCGCCGGTGGAACCTCAATTCGAGTCGACGTCGAGAAAGTCGACGGACTGATTAACTCGATTGGGCAGTTGGTCATCACGCAATCGATGCTGACGGCGTTGAGCGACAATTTCAGCCAAGACGACCTCGAGAAACTGCGCGAAGGTCTGGCCCAGTTGGAGCGGAATACGCGCGAACTGCAAGAGAACATTATGAGCATCCGCATGATGCCCATCAGTTTCTCTTTCAACCGATTCCCGCGCCTGGTGCGTGACTTGTCGAGCAAACTGGGCAAAGAGGTTCAGTTGCGTGTGCTCGGTGAGAACACCGAACTCGATAAGACGGTGATGGAAAAAATCGGCGACCCCTTGGTACATCTCGTTCGCAACGCCCTCGATCACGGACTCGAAACGCCGGACATCAGGCTCGCCAGCGGTAAGTCTGCCAGCGGCACACTAACGCTCAACGCTTACCACGAAGGCGGCGGCATCGTGATCGAAATCAGCGATGACGGCGCAGGCCTGAATCGACAGAAAATTCTGGAAAAGGCGCGCGAGAAAGGAATCTGCGGCCCTGCTGAAAACCCCTCCGACGCCCAAGTTTACGACTACATCTTTGCGCCTGGCTTTTCGACTGCGGCGGTCGTGAGCGATGTCTCCGGGCGCGGGGTAGGAATGGATGTCGTTCGCCGCAACATCAAGGATTTGGGGGGCACGGTCGTCGTGCATTCCCAACCCGGTCTTGGTGCGCTGTTTCGCATCCGCCTGCCGCTAACGCTCGCCATTCTGGACGGCCAGCTCGTGCGCGTTGGTGCCAGCGTTTACATCGTGCCGCTCATTGCGATTATCGAGTCGCTCCAAATCAATCTCGATGCGGTGGGGTCAATTTCCAACCAGACCGAGATTTACCGCTTGCGGGAGGAGTACTTGCCGGTGGTTCGCTTGCACGAACTGCTGGGCATCGCCCCTGCCTCCACCCGGTTGGAGGACTGCTTGCTGGTGGTGGTAGAAGTTGACGGGCGCAAGTTTGCGCTGCTGGTCGACGAACTCCTGGGGCAGCAGCAGGTTGTCGTGAAAAGTTTGCAAACCAACTTCCGTACCGTCGCCGGCGTTTCCGGCGCGACGATTCTGGGGAACGGCGCGGTGGCGATGATTCTTGATGTCGGAGGCATCATCCGGTTGTGTCGGGAGCGCGCTGGCGACCTGCCGTTGCTTCCCCCCTCTGCGCGGGTTGCGTTTCCGGCACCGATGTTATGAGTGCACAGATGGTGACGAGCGGTCTCGGTTCAAATGCGGTCCTTGGCGAGCAATTCCTGACTTTTATTCTCAATGACGAAGAGTACGGCATCGATATCTTGCGGGTGCAGGAAATCAAAGGTTGGGAGCAGGCAACGCCTATCCCCAATACGCCTGCCTACGTGTTGGGCGTGATTAATCTTCGTGGCGCCATCATGCCGGTCATTGATCTGCGTTTGCGGTTTGGATTCGATGCCGTTGAGTATTCCGCAACCACGGTGGTGATCGTCCTGCATATCAAAAACCCTGAGGGTCTGGAACGGACGATGGGTTTCGTGGTGGATGGCGTTTCGGATGTGTACAACATTCCGGCGGGGCAACTGCAGCCGCCGCCAGAGTTTGGCGGCAGCATTCGGACCGATTACGTGAAGGGTCTGGCTATGGTGGACGAGAAAATGGTGATTCTTCTCGACGTGGATCACCTGGTGGCCAGCGACATGGAGTTAGGCGAATCCCCCGAAGAACAGGCCAACACTGACTCGGCCCTGGTCGAATGACTCAGACCTTGCTCGCCGCCCTGAATCTGCGCCGACGCATGGGGACGTAATGATGGAACCTCTAAGTCTCCCCGAAGTGACCAATATCGCTGGCGTCGGTGCACTTCATCAGTTGTTACGCGAACGCCTCGTGGCCGCAGATAAGGCGCCGCTGATCGTCGACTGTAGCGCCGTACGCTCTATCGATGCTGCGAGTTTGCAATGTCTTCTGATCGCAAGTCGCGAAGCTTCTCGACTGGGCGGACGCCTTGAGCTTGCGGGCGCGAGCGATGACTTCAGACGTTATGCAGATTACGTGGGTCTGGCGTCAGAGTTGATTGGCTGAGGCGCGGTTGATGTCCGGCGCCATCCTTCCGCCTCCCAAAGCGGATCCTGCCGGTCTCGAACGCGAGTTCGTGTTCTCTGACCGCCACTTCCAAATCTTGCGCCAGTGGGCGATGCGTCTCGCAGGGATTAGCTTATCTGACGCCAAGCGCGAACTCGTCTACGGACGTATCGTGCGTCGGATCCGCGCCATGCGGCTCACGGGCTTTGATGCCTATTGCGAACTGCTTGAAAGCAGCCCCGAGCAGGAGGTAGGCGCGTTCATTAATGCCATCACCACTAATCTCACGTCATTCTTTCGCGAGGACCACCATTTCCAGTTCGTGAGCCAGACGCTGGCGCCGTACTGGCAGCGTACCCGTGAACCCAATGCGCGACTGAAGGTGTGGTCTGCCGGGTGCTCGACCGGCGAGGAGCCTTACAGCCTCGCGATGACCTTGCTGGAGTCCCTGCCCGCAGCCATGGGACGAGCGCTGAAAATTCTGGCGACTGACATTGACACCGATGTGCTCGCCTCAGCGGCAGAGGGGGTGTACGACGCCGAGCGCGTTCAGGGGATTGACCAATCGCGCCTTCAGCGATGGTTTCTTCGCGGTAAATCGCCGGTCGAGAACAAGGTGCGGGTGGTCCCTGAACTGCAAAAGGCCATCCATTTCAGGCATCTGAATTTGATGACCCCGTGGCCGTTTAAAGGTCAACTCGATCTCATCTTCTGCAGAAATGTCGTGATTTATTTCGACAAGGAGACTCAGCGCCGGTTGTTCCAACGGTTCGCTGAATTGCTGGCGCCGGACGGTCATCTGGTGATTGGGCACTCAGAAACGCTCTACGGCGTGTCTGAGGAGTTTGAGCTGATAGGCCGCACGATTTATCGCAAGTTGCTCAAGCCAGCGGATGCCACGACATGACGCTGATCACCGGGCTGCCCGGCATTAAAGCCCCGCTGGCAGGGTTCGCGCATATCAATCGGTACTGGGATCCGGTGCGGCAAACGGTTTCCGCCAAATTGCAGCCAGGGGAGTACTACGTTACCAACCAGCCCGAAAACCTCGTGACCACGCTCGGTTCCTGTATTGCAGTTTGCCTGTGGGATCCGCAAGCCGGCGTTGGCGGCATGAATCACTTCATGTTGCCAGGAAGCTGTGACCCTAAAGAGATCGACTTCACCAAGCCGAACGACGCGACCCGCTACGGCAGTTATGCCATGGAGCATCTGGTCAATGCGCTCCTGCAGTACGGCGGCATTCGGTCGCGACTGTTGGTCAAAATAGCCGGTGGCGGCCGCGTGTTGCGAAACGCGACTGACGTAGGGGCTCGGAACATCACTTTCATCATGGAATACATCCGGACCGAGCGTTTGCAGATGGTCAATCAGCATGTGGGGGGCGAGTGGCCCAGAAAACTCTGTTTCCAACCCAAAACCGGCGCGGCCCAGATCAAGGAACTGCGCCAACTGGCGAATACAACCATCGTTGATCGGGAGGCCCTTTACGCCGCCGAAGTGCGGAACGACCTGCGCGAGCGTCCGGTTGAAATCTTTGATAAGCCGTCAGCGCAATGAAAAAAACCAAAGTACTCGTTGTCGATGACTCCGCCGTGGTTCGCGAACTGCTGTGCGAGATATTTCGCGGTGTGCCCGACCTCGAAGTGGTGGGTACGGCGGCTGACCCGTATATAGCCCGCGATGAGATCAAACGCCTTAACCCCGATGTCCTGACGCTGGATGTGGAGATGCCGCGCATGGATGGGGTGAGCTTTCTGCGGAACCTGATGCGTCTGCATCCAATGCCGGTGGTGATGATTTCCTCGCTCACAGAAAGAGGCGCCGAGGTCACGCTAAAAGCGCTTGAGTTAGGGGCCGTTGATTTCGTCGCAAAGCCTAAATTTGACGTCGAGAGTGCGCTGCTAGAGTACAGCGAAGAAATCATTGCGAAGGTGCGAGCCGCAGGTCAGGCCAAGCTGCAGCAGGGGCAAGACCTCGATCGCGTCGCGGCGCCGCCCACCCGACAGATGGAACGCGCGACTGCGGTGGCTATCGCACAAACCTATCAGCGCGGCGGCGAGCGGCTGATTGCCATCGGCGCGTCGACGGGCGGCACCGAGGCCATCCGCCAGGTGCTCAGCATGATGCCCGCTGACTCACCGCCGATAGTCATGGCCCAGCATATTCCAGAGGCCTTCAGCCTGCCGTTTGCAAAGCGTCTTGATGGCGCCGTCGCCATGACAGTGCACCACGCTGAAGACGGGCAAATCATCGCCGCCGGCAACGCCTATCTCGCACCAGGGCACCAGCATCTCAGGGTAGAGCGCGTGGGCGGTCGCTATGTCTGCCGTCTGGATAGCGGAGCGCCCGTGAACCGGCATCGGCCGTCCGTGGATGTGCTCTTCGATTCGGTTGCGGAGGTGGCCGGTGCGAGCGCTACCGGTGTGCTTTTGACCGGGATGGGCGCCGACGGTGCGCATGGGCTCTTGAACATGCGCCGTGCCGGGGCGGGCACAGTGGCGCAGGACGAAGCCACCAGCGTGGTGTGGGGGATGCCCGGGCAAGCGGTGAAGATCGGGGCAGCCGATGTGGTGATGCCTTTGGGATTGATTGCCGCACAGAGCCTTCTGTTCTCTGCACGCTGAGATTTATGTCAGCGCCTCCGTTCTAAAGAATCAACATTCTTGTCCGATGAATCAAACCAGACACTGGTTCTGTGACGGGCGAACCAAGGAATATTCATGACTACGACGAAGAACATATTGCTCCTGCCACAGGCAGCCATCACGACGGTAGCCCTGTGTCTGGTGTCAATATGGCCGTCAGCGCCGGTGGCGATTGCCAGCGTCGCGGCTACGGCTGCGGTTTGGGCCTTCGCCCTGCGGACCGCGCGCCGTGCCAATTTGAGCCCCGACACGCAAATGTTCGACACTGGAATTGACGAGCAAAGCCAGCTTCGCCACCTCTATGGCAAATCATCCGATACCGTCCGCGTGACGATCGGGGCTATCCGCGACAACGCCGAGCAGGTCCGCGGCATTACGGCCGATGCGGTCTATACACTGAGCCAATCATTTCACGGTCTGGATTCCGAGTCGCAGCGGCAGACCGCACTCATGGGGCAGGTCATCGGGGCGCTGACGGCCGGGCTTGGACGAGATGCTGAATTCGACGAAGAACCCGAGGCTGCACTCACCATTAGCGCACTGGTTGAGAGCACCTCCGAACTGATGCGGCACTTCGTCTCAATGTGCGTGACGTCCAGCAAGCACAACATGGACAGCGTCTCCTTGATCGACGAAATGACTGCCAAACTCGACCATATCTTTGCGCTGTTGGCCAACGTCCGCGGGATTGCAGAACAAACCAATCTGCTCGCCCTTAACGCTGCCATTGAAGCGGCCCGCGCCGGCGAGGCAGGCCGGGGCTTTGCGGTGGTGGCGGATGAAGTGCGCAATCTTTCTCACAACTCCAATCGCTTTAATGACCTCATCCGGGTGCAGGTTGAGGAAGCCCGGGATTCCATCGACCGCGCGCGCGCGTCCGTCGGTGCCGCGGCATCGCTGGACGTCAGCGTCTTGTTGAAGAGCAAGCGTCGGGTGGACTTGATGATGTCTCGCCTGCAAGTATTCGAGCAGTTCTTGCACGACCGCCTGAATGAAGCCACCGACCTGGCGCGGTCGATCGCACGGCGTACCGCCGACGCGGTGCGCTCGCTCCAATTTGAAGACATCGTTCGCCAGATCAGCGAGCACTCGACCACCACCGCCCTGAAACTTAACCACTTTGTCGTTCAGTCGGGGGCGATAATGACCCGCTATCAGGCAAGCGACTACGAATCGGCGGCAGAACAATTGGGTGCCGCTGCCGAAAATTTGAAAAACGCGCTGCCTCGCAAGCCTGCTGTTCAGCAGGACATGTCGGGCGGCGATATCGAACTGTTCTAACAATCAAACCGTAAGGAGACGCTCGTGAGTATCACCGCATCCTCATCAGTCGACGGGAAGACCCTGCATATTCGGATGGGGCAGAGGTTCGACTTCTCGGCGCATTCGGCTTTGCGGGCAGCGTATGCGGGAGACCGCCCTCGCTTCGACACCTACATCATTGACCTGCGCGAAACGACTTATATGGATAGCTCCGCCTTGGGCATGCTCCTGCAGTTGAAGGAGTTTGCCGGCGGCAGTACGCGTTCGTTGCAAATCAAAAACGCTAACGCTTCCATTCGAGAGATTCTCTCCGTTGCCAACTTTGACCAACTGATGCAGATTGACTAGGCGTTGACCCGACAGGGACGGTCTTCAGCAAAGGATTGGAGAGCTTCAGTGGCCGCAGTGCCTCAAGACGTCACGGACGTTACCCCCCCCAGAATCAAGTGTCTCGTCGTTGATGACGAAGCGGTCAACCGAATGGTGCTGGCCGCGATGTTGCGCAGCCAGGGCTTCGAAATTGTCGAAGCCGCCGACGGTGAGCAGGCTTGCGAAGCGTGTCAGCGCGAAACGCCCGCGCTGATTTTCATGGACATCATGATGCCGACCATGGACGGCTTTGAGGCGACGCGCCGCATTAAGGAATTGCTGGGCGAGACCTTTGTCCCGGTCATTTTTCTGACCGCCATTTCGGACGAAGTCCAACTGCGCCGTTGTATTGAGGTCGGCGGGAACGATTTCCTGACCAAGCCGTACAGCCGCACCCTGCTGCAGGCCAAGATCGACGCCGCGCTCAGGATGCGGTCCATGCATCTTGCGCTGGCCCGTCAGCGCGACGAGCTCTCCGACTATCAAGGCCGCCAGCAGCGTGATCTGGAAGTGGCCAAACGCATTCTCGACAACGTGGCGACCGCCGACGAGCTAGCGGTGCCGAATGTCCGTTCTCTGCTCCAGCCAATGGACCTGCTGAACGGAGACATCATTCTGGCGGCGAACCGGCCAACGGGTGAACAGTGTTTTCTGGTGGGTGATTTCACCGGACATGGTCTACCCGCTGCGATCGGCGCGATGACCGTCCACGGTGTTTTTATCTCGATGGTTAATAAAGGGTTTGGCCTCTATGACATCGTGCCGGAACTCAATCGCAAGATGTGTGCGTTGTTGCCCGTCGATCGTTTCCTGTCGGCTGCAATCATTGAGATTGCGCAGGACACGGGCATGGCCAAGATATGGAACGGCGGCCTGCCAGACATCATCGTCCGGAGCGCCGATGGGACGTCCGTCAGTCGGTTCCGTTCGATCAACCTGCCATTAGGCATTGTCTCCCCGGAGCGCTATCGCAGTCAGTCGGTCTCGGTCGCCCTCCGCCCGGGCGACGAGGTTTGGGCCTACTCCGATGGTCTGGTCGAAGCCCATAACCCGCGCGCAGAATTATTCGGTAACGCACGCCTCGACGACCTGATGACTCAATCAGGCGGCACGGACGATCGCTTTGACCGGTTGCTCGCGCGTCTGGCGCAACATGTGGAGACAGCGCCCCAGAGCGACGATATCTCCATTTTGTGCGTGCGCTGCGACCCGCAATTTCATCCGGCACCCGAGCGCGACGCGCGTGCCGGACAGGTAGGTAAGCCGCCGGGCCAATGGGGCTTTCTGATTACGCTGGACGCTATGGCGCTCAAGAAGTCCGAGCCTGTGGCGACGGTGATGCAGGTGATGGACACCGCGCAAGGCTTGGGGCCTTTGCGCACCCCTTTGTTTATGGTCCTGACCGAACTTTTCTCCAACGCACTTGAGCATGGCTTGCTGGGCCTGGACTCCGAAACCAAGCAAGGGCCCAACGGCTTCGCCGAATACTATGAGACCCGCCAGCAACGGCTTGAGAAGCTTGAAAACGCCCAGCTCACGATCGAGTGCCGGCACGTCGGGACGAGCGAGGGGGGCGAGTTGACCATCTCCATTTCCCATACGGGTGAGGGTTTTGATGCAAGACAACTCCCGGCCAACCTTGATCAAAACCTGCAGTTCAAGGGCAGAGGCATTCGACTGGTGCGCTCGCTTTGCGATGCGCTCGACTATTTTGATGAAGGCAGGAAGGCCGTAGCGATTTATCGGTGGTCGCTCAAATCCCGTTGAGCGATTTTTGCCAGCGCATGGTGACACCCGACTCATACCCATCTCTCGCCGCTGAGGCGAGCGCCACGGCGCTCCTTCTGGTTGACGCCCAAGGGTGCATCCTCGCGCACGATGATGCGGCGACTTTCATTTTCGGGCGGGACCACGGGCCGCTCATCGGGCAAGCCTTGCGAGCGCTGTCGCCGCCCTGCGACGCCGCCCTTAGCGTTATTCGCATGGTGCTCGCGACAGGCCAGGTCGCCACACCTCAAACTCTGACGATGAAAACGGCCGACGGCGCGAGCAGGCTTTGGAAGTGCTCGGCTCTGGCCTTGTCGGATGGCAGCCTGGCGTTGACGCTCACGTCTTCAAGGCGGCAAGCAATGACGCCGCAAACGGCCGCCGACCCGCGCGTGGCGCTATCGGTGCTAGGCGCGCGTGCAGGGCTCATGACGTGGGAGTATTTGCCTGTGGCTGGCACATTTCACATGGATGAGGGGCTGGCTCGATTAATCGGTACGCCGCCGCAATTTGCCGGCGAAGGATGGCTAGGTGCAGTCCTGAAGGAAGATGCGCTCGCAGTGGGCGACAAACTCCATGCCTGCGTGGCGGGCGATACGAAGCGATTTGACGGCGAGTTTCGGCTCCGCACTGCCAGCAGTGGTTATCGCTGGTGTCGCACCTGGGCGCAGGCGGTAGAGAACGACTCTAACGGGCGTGCCCTGCGTATCGAAGGGCTGCTACAGGATTGCTCGAGCGAGAAATTAGCCTCGCTCTCGCTACAACGGGCGCGCGAGGACAGCCTGCAAGCCACGCGCGCGAAGGCGACCTTTCTGGCGACGATGGGCCACGAACTCCGTACGCCGTTGAACGGCGTGTTGGGCATGTTGTCCCTGCTTGAGCGCGAAAATCTATCCAGCGACGCGCAGGAATTCGTGCAAGTGGCTATGAGCTCGGGCAACGCACTCTTCGAACTCATCAACACGATTCTCGATTATTCGCGTCTCGAAGCCGGCGGGCTTAAGCCAGAAAGTACCGTTTTCGAATTGCGCTCTCTGGCGGAAGATGCGCTGGAACGCGTGTCCGAGGCGGCCCGCCACAAGGGGCTGGAATTGGTATTGCACGTAAAACGCGATGCGCCTGGCCTCATCGAAACCGATTCCGCGCGCCTGCGACAAATTCTGCAAAGTCTGCTGGGGAACGCCGTTAAATTCACGCGCCGAGGGCAGGTAGTGCTGTCGATTGGGCGGGAAAATAGCGGTGGTGCGGTGACCCTCACCGTCACCGATTCTGGCGTGGGAATACCAGAGGCCGCTCAGGGGCGCATCTTCGAGCCATTCACGCAAGCCGATGAGGGGACCACCAGAGAGTACGGCGGGGTCGGGCTGGGTTTGAGCCTCACCAGGCAACTCGCAAGATTGCTCGGTGCTGATATCACCGTGGAGTCGGTGCAAGGGCAGGGTGCAAGTTTCACGGTCAGATTCCCGTTGACGGTGATTGTTAGCCGGGCGCCCGCGGCCGATGTCTCCGGTGCCGGCGCTTTGGCTGCAAGGAGACTCTTGCTGTGCGAGCCAAATCTAGCCGCTCGCGAGGCGCTCGTCGCTTTGCTGGAGGCGCACGGCGCGCAGGTCTCGACGGTTGCCCGACTTTCAGAGATCGAGCCTGCCATTGCAGCGGCCGCGCCCGCGCTCGGAATTGAGGTGCTGCTGGTGGCCGACGCCGAGCGCAGCGGATTGCTTGAGTTGCTAAGCCGGTTACAAAAGCAGGCGGCGGTCCCAGTCTTGTTACTGAGCAACGCGCGGCGCCGGATCGATGCCGATGAATTCGATAGCTGCGCTGAAGCTGTCATCGCCAAGCCGGTCCGCGAAATCCCGCTTTTGTCGTCGTTACAAGCCCTGCTTAAAAAAACCGTGAGTCGCGCCGGCGTTCCGGCGCCAAACGGTCCGGTGCGCGAAAGGTCTGGCCACAAGGTGTTGGTGGTCGATGATGTCACGACCAATCTCACGGTCGCTTCGCGAATGCTCAGCAAACTGGGTTTGGTGGTTGATCTGGCAGATTCCGGTTTCTCCGCCATTGATGCCGTGGCTGCCACTGAATACGACCTGATTTTTATGGATTGCCGTATGCCGGGCATGAGCGGCTTGGAAGCGACCGAGATGATTCGGGCTCGCTATGGAGACCGCGCCGGCCCCCGCATCATTGCGATGACGGCGAACGAAGGACGAGCCGACCGCGACGCCTGCTTTGCGGCGGGCATGCATGATTTCCTGTCCAAACCCTTGCTGATGAGCGAACTTGAGCGGGTGATTGAGAAATGGGGCAGCCCAGGTTTACGGCAGGCAGGCGTGAGCCAGCCCACGACCGCAACGGCGACGGCAACGGCGAATACGTTTCGCGGCAAGATTGACGAATTCCTGGGCATCATGAGCGCCGATGACCTCCGGCAGATCGTGCAGCGCTACAGGACGGATGGCGCCAGGCGGGTCCGAGCGCTTGAGGCGCTGTTGGCAGGCGGCGAAATCACCGGGATGGCGGCAGACACCCATGCCCTGAAAGGATCGTCATCCAATCTCGGATTCTCGGTCATCCTTGAACTGTGCGTTCGCCTTGAAGCGCAAATTCAGACCCTGAATCAAGCGGGTTTGGTCTCCACGCTAAGCGAGTTGTCGGGCACGTTTGAAACGCAATGTCAGCGTATGCTGGATGCCGTCGAGGCGGCGACCTCGGCCTGATCGGTATTCCTCGAGCGTCCTTTGGCGGGTCGCAGTCGCCAGCCTTAGGAGTTCAGTTTGTCCGCGAGATTGGTCCAGCTAAAGCTTATCGTCGCCTGCATGTTTTGGGCGATGACGCCGGTCTTTGGGCGGCTGCTGGCCCACTATCACGCGCCTTACGCGGTGGCCGCCGGACGGTTTCTGTTTGCGACGCTGGGCTTGGCGCTCATTGTGGCCCTGCAGAAGCCGGCGGCCCGGCGTATCGCCTGGCGCGATTTGCCCCAATTTTTTCTGCTCGGCCTCACCGGTGTGTGCTTGCACAACGTCTTGGTGCTGATGGGGGTTGAGTACACCCAGGCCAATCGTGCAAATGTGATCTTCGCGAGTATTTCGCTGATGGTCGCGCTGTTGGATCTGGTTCTGTTACGGCGTTTGCCTGCCGTGCGCGGCATGTTCGGTTTGCTGATCGGCATCCTCGGCACGGTCGTGGTGGTGACGGATGGTCAATTCTCCGCGCTGGGCAGCAACGGCATTGGGCGGGGTGAATGGCTAGTGCTCGCCAGCGCCGCGAGTTGGGCCTTGTACTCCGTCGGGGGGCGGCGGGTGTTGGCAATTTACTCGCCGCTGACCGTCGTGTTCTACGCCTCGCTGTGCGGCACGCTGATGCTTTTACCGTTTGTGGCGCTCGACAGAGCGGCCTTGCCGAGCCTCATGCTCGACGGCAAGGCATGGCTGATGATTGCCTTTCTGGGTTGTCTGAACTCGGCGCTGGGCTTCCTCTGGTACTACCAGGCCGTGGTTGCCATCGGCGCCATGACCAGCAGCGCCTACATCAATCTGGTGCCTGTATTTGGCATCGTGTTCGCGGCCCTGTTGCTGGGAGAACAGACCTCCCTGGCGCTCTTTGCCGGTGGTGCGCTGGTTATCGCCGGCCTTTTTCTGCTCGAACGCGCGGGTGCTCGCTAGCCTAATCTGCCACGCTCGGGGCGCGTTTCGCGACAAATGACACGGGCTTCGGGCCGGTGGGCGCACAGCCTTCCGCGCAGCATTGCCCCGGCTCTGCGCTCTGCGCCGGTGCATCGGCGAGCACGCCGCGCGCCATCAATCGACTCACCAGTTCCTTGCGCTCATAAATGGGGTAGCGCCGGTAGATCTCCCGCTTCATGGCTTCCGGCGAGCCGCCGCCGTGCAGGCTGATGACCGACATCCAGCCGGCGGCATCCGAGGCCGTGAGGTCTTCGATAAACCGTGACACTTCGGCGCGCTGCGCCCAGGGGAAGCCGGCGCGGCCGCCCAGCACGGCGGCGAGATCGGCGCGAGTTTCGGGGTTGTGGTCCTCGTCCGGACCGGGCAGCGTCACGATGAGGCCGCCGGAAACTTGATGCGCCAGTCGGTGCATATCGTAGATCTGGGTCGCCAGCATCAGCTTGCCGATGTTGGCGTAGATCGCCTCCGGCTCGAAATTGCCGGCCGGGTCTTGTACGCCGTAGACCGAGGCCGCCACGCCGCAGGCATAGATGGCCTCGACCAGTTTGATGAGTTCCACCATGGCGTCGCGCAGATGGCCGTGCCGATGACAGTCTAGCCCGTTGCCTTCAAGCATCAGGGCGCCAGCGCCGATGAGCAGATCGCCAAAACCCGCTCGCGCCGCGATGCAGGTATGACGGTGATGCGTGGCGTAACTCTTGGTCAGAAACTCCGAGTGCGCATATTCGCCGTCCAGAAACACCCGGGCGTGCGGCACGAACACGCGATCGAACAAACACACGCCGGTGGTCTGGCCATACTGGCTGCTGAAGCTGGCTTTGGCCTCCCCCGGGCGGCCGGCCGGCCGGGCGATAATGGTCAGGCCTGGCGCGTCGATCGGGACCGCGCAGGCTACGGCAAAATCGCGATCCTCAGCGGTCATCGCACGGCCCGGCAACACGAGGAGTTCGTGGACATAGGGCGCCGAGGTCACAATGGCCTTGGTGCCGGAAATCACGATGCCGTCGGCGCGCCGTTCCACGACGTGGAGATAGGTATCGGGATTGGACTGCTCGTGTGGCCGCAGGCTGCGGTCGCCCTTGGCGTCGGTCATTGCAATGCCGACGGTCAGATCGCCGGCTTGCACGTGGTCCAGATATTCCAGCACCCGCGGGTGGTAGTCGCTGCCTTCTTCGGCATCCAGTCGATAGCTGAGTTGATACAGGGCGTTCAGTCCGTCCATAGACAGATAGCGCATCGCGCAACCCGTCTCCTGACACACCAGTCGCACGTATTCGAGCTTGGTGAGCAGGTCTTCCCGGCGCTGGGTGATGTGCAGGAAGCGGTTAATCTCGCGCCCGCTTCGGTGGTCCACCGCGCGCGCAATACGCTGATGCTGCGGATCGAGCGCGTACTCATAGGTGATGCCCAGCGCGTTGATGCCCGGCAGCAGTCGCGGCTCGTCGGCGACGCTCGCTATCCGCTCGCCGTTAACGAATACCCGCGGTTGATAACGGCGAAGCGAGTCGCGGTATTCAAGGGCGCTCATGAACATCTACGGTGTCTCCCTGCAAAAAGGACAACTGCGGCGCGGCCGCAAAGCGGGTCAACGAAACAGGGCGGCCGATTTCAGCAAGCTTACCCAGACCCCATAGGCTAGCGGAATTCCGACCGCGAGCCAGGCCAGAGTGACGCTGGTGTGTGCCTTGGGGTGACTCGACGGGGCGGTCACCCCGAGGTTCGCGCCGAGCGCTGTCTCGTGCGCCAACTGCTTTTCACGTTCAAGGTCCGCATCGCTCATGAAGTGGCGTCCCGCCACCGGGCGCACCAACAGATTGGCGACCAGTCCAATCGTCAGCATGCCGGCCAGCACTCGAAAAATGGGCGGGTAGATCTGGTCGAAGGGCTGGCCCGATTCCAATCGCATATCGTGCATGTAGTTCACGATTAAAGGCCCGAGAATGCCGGCGGTCGACCATGCGGTCAGCAGACGACCGTGAATCGCGCCGACAAACTGCGGCCCGAACAAGTCGGCGAGGTAAGCCGGAATCGTGGCGAAGCCGCCGCCGTACATGGAGGCCAGCACACACAGACTGACCACGAACAAGGCCATCGATTTAACGCTCGCCGCATAGGCGGCCAGCAGGTACAGCGCTATCCCGAGCACGAAGAACACCACAAAGGTAGGTTTGCGCCCTAACTGGTCGGACGACGAGGCCCAGAAAATTCGGCCGCCGATGTTGAACAGCGAAATGAGGCCGACGAAGCCGGCGCCAACGGCCACCGCGCCGGCGAGGAGGGTGGGGTCTTGGCGTAGCTCTGCAAAGCCGATGGCCGCCTTGCCGACCAAGGCCCCGCTGAAAGTTTCCTGCAGCATGGGAGAGGCGGCGCCAATGATGCCGATGCCAGCGGACACGTTCACGCACAGCACCAGCCAGAGCAACCAGAACTGTGGGGTGTGGTGGGCTTGGCGAAAATGGACGTGGCGGGTGGCGATCATGCTGTTGGGTGCGGCGGTCGGTGGCGTCCAGCCGGCAGGTGCCCAACCGGGCGCCGGGATGCGGTAACTGAACGCGCCAGGGAACATGAATACCGCGTAGATCAGGGCCAGCGCGACGAAGGTTTGCCACACGCCGGGCTGTCCGGCGGTCGCAAATTTCCCCATCAGGAAGGTGGCCAGCGGTGAGCCG
>Ga0114967_10002052_pt1 | contig 16917 bp, 17 predicted proteins | sample M_130628_MF_Meta_FD_92639 | JGI IMG/M metagenome (GOLD analysis project Ga0114967, IMG submission 92639) | Freshwater microbial communities from Lake Montjoie, Canada to study carbon cycling - M_130628_MF_MetaG | ecosystem: Environmental > Aquatic > Freshwater > Lake | place: Lake Montjoie... | reverse complement strand
TTTAAGTTTTTATTGGGTTGATTATTATTATCATTTTATTGTTTTTATTATATTCGCATTTTTATTCACATTTAAAAAAAAACAATAAATAAATATTAATTTATTATTATATATAAAATGTCAAAAATGCAAACAATCCTATTTTTATTCGCAATCTTAGCCTTGGGTCTATTTTTTGCGCCAATGATTAAGATTGAAGGCTTCTCAACAAACAAACAAGATTTAGAAACACCCGGCATCTATCCAGTATCTGTTGACAAACCAATATTAGACAGTTTTCCCTTAACCGGTAACAAAGATGTCTCTGAAAAGAACTATAGCGATATTTGGACAGAATATCCTGAGTTCTCAAAGAGTTCATATGACCAAACTACAAACAATTTACGCTACGTAAATAATCCGGATAATGGCACTTGTATACGAGCTGATATGTGTAATGCCTTGTATAAAAATAAAGAAACCAAGTCTAATATTATTACACCAATGCCTCCGGCGGAAGAGGGTGCGGGTGCGCGCGTTGGTTATTATCGGTCTGAACCAAATATGTTAGCATTTTCGATTCCTGACAATGAGAACATATTGTATTAGGATTATAATGGGTATTTAAATGTCCATTTTAACAATACTATTAAATTTAAGCAGACATTTTGATTGTTGCTGTTTTTGCTGATTCTGCGATTGCTGTAATATGTCAAACGCATTATTCTTTGTTTTACGATTTGGTGCCCTGTGCTCAAATCCTGAAACACGTTCTGCCAATACAATGTCCCAAATCGACTTCAGTTCTGCGATATTGTCTTCAAACCACTGCCTATTTCGTGAAACCAAAACACAGCTCATTTGGTCCAATTTCCAATAAATGAATTTGATATACGTATAATTGTATTTATCTGATTGATACATATCCAGCATTATTTCTTCCCACTTTAGTATATGACTTGGCTCTATAATATCTAACGGTTTATACACATAATACGGTTTCCCTTCTTTGGTATGAAAATATATAATAATTCCTTTGTGTTTTAAATCTTTTGACAAACACACATTTACAAATTCTGTTCCATCGTAGTGTTCATAAATCTCTTCCGGATTTACATCTTCTTTAAATGCTTCTTGGTCAGCGTATTCGACAAATCGTGTCTCCAAGAAGTCGCACTCGTCTAGGTCACAGACCTTCATTTGTAGCTGTGTCTGTATCCAATACTCCTTTTTTGGAATCCCATCAATTTCTCTATTCACAATATTCTTGATTTCCAACATGCGACCATAACGAGTCGATTCAATGTCCGTATTGATGCCGTCGGGCGACGCACCTAGAAACGAATATTCGTCGTCCTGGATACATCCAAAGTCCTCTACTCCAGTCTTATATATATACTCGTAAACTTTTACTGATAGCGGCTCATATTTTTGCCCCCAATGAAGCGACGAATTCACATTGACCATTTTCACTTCTTCTACAAAATCACTGTCTAATGTACTAGAAATAGTATTGGTTAAGGGCTGACATTTCTCATAAATTAACTGGTTCTTGGTTGCCTGACTTTCAAATGCTTTGTAAGCGTTACTTGCGGTTATTAAATTGTGGCGAAATTTATACCATTCAGGGGTTCGTTGTGCTGGCTGAGGTTTGCCTCTTAACACGGTCAATTGTGCTTCAATATAGTCGTAGTCGGGCTCCCCAAGAATACGAGCGTCTTCATATGAGCGAACAGGCATAAAATCCTTGAAGAAATCACATGTGGCTTCTAATATGATATCATCCAATTCTTCTTCCGCGTCATCATTGAAGAAGATGTCGTCTTCAAATTGCGCATACATTAGCTCATTAATATTGTCTTCAAATATGTCGTCAAAATCGGGGTCCGTAATTAGTTTTGGATTCTTCTTTATGAATTCTTCCATTAAATACAGACACGTGTTATATAGGTCCAATGCGTCGTCGTCGCTAAAGAACTTGGCATCTTCGTCTGCTTTAATTTCATCGATAATATTATCGAGTTCTTGTAATGCGTTTGTAAATACTATGCTGTTCATTTTGTCTATTAATCTTTATAATATTTGGAAGTTGTTTTTATACTTTTATTATTTGATTGTGTTATATATTGGTTTTATATTGGGTTTTATAAATTCAATTCTTTATTCCGGTTCCGAATCATCATCTTCGTTTACAACATTCTTAGCAGTGCCCTTCTTCTTTGGCGCCAAACTTCTTGTGGTTGAGATGCGCTTATCCATATTTTTCAATGTAAAATGAATTGTCGGCTTATTGAAATGGAGTGCCGGCACCTCTTTGATTTCACCAGTATCCTTATCATATACAACATCTTTTACACGCTGTAACCTTTTCTTATCCAAACAGTCCTTGAAAAATGCGACTAATTTACTATATTCACCATCAGACAAGCTTTGTTCAGACCGGTATTTCTCAGCGAAGGCAAGTAATTTCTTGGTTTTCACAGTTTTATCTAGTTTAGACCATGGTTCATTCGCATTATTGTTTTTTTCATTTTCCAAGAATTTATCCAAGCTTGACAGATTTGTAGCAGATTTATTACTAGTAGTAACAGTAGCAGTAGTAGCAGTAACAGTAGTAGTAGTATCTTGTTCTATAGTATTCATTATGTTTGTATTTATATATTACTATGTCGAGATAAGTTTAACTCGTTTTAAAACATTATATAATGTTTATTGTCTATATTGTTTTCGGTTATATTAATCCTTTTTATCCACGTAATACTATGGATATAAACCAAACTACAGATATAAACCAAGAACAAAATGTAAAAAGAATATCATTAAATATACCTTTATTAGAGGAACCCTTGTTAGATACTGATGAAAATACATCCAAAAAACGAATCATACTAACAAGTTCAGATAAAAAGACAGATATTAAAAACATCCAAAAAAAAGAAAAGGAGAAGAAAATGCGCGTAGAAACAAATACATGGGGGCTTGAACCCGAAGACCTGGCGTTTAAAACACAATTGGAATTATTAAGACAAATTAGTGAATCCATTGTTAAAACAAAAGAAGCAATAAAGGCTATAAATGATACAAATGATACAAATGATATTAAAGAAAGGCAAATGATTATTACTCATATTAAAACCAAATTATCCAGCTACAAACAGCAGGACATTTTGAAAAAGAAATTTTTACCCGAGGATTTTGTTAGTTACAGTGATGTTATAACCTTACTTACTGAATCAAATATGAAATGCTATTACTGTAGCTGTGAAACATATTTACTTTACGAAATCGTCAGAGAAATGAAACAATGGTCATTAGACAGAATTAACAATGATATTGGTCATAATAAAAACAACCTGGTTATTTGTTGTTTAGAATGCAATTTAAAAAGACGACGAACTAACAAAGATGCGTTTTTCTTTACCAAAAATTTGAAAATTCAGAAAATGGATTAACAATTTTAAAATAAGTAGAGAACGTTCAATAATTCATTATTTAAAGTAATTATACATATATAATGAATTTTTGGAAATGGAGCAATGGTGAAACCTATTATCAAAGTCCTAGAAAATATAGGGAAAAAGAAACAGAAACAACTTTTAATAACAATAATATGAATTATGATTCATCTATAAATGCGATTGAACAATCTTTAGCAGAGCCTACTGATATAGTTCCCAACCACATGCTTTCTAAACGTGAAACACTTGACAACAAAATGTCCGACAGAGAACTGATGAGTCAGCGCGGCGTAAATCCATTTTCTGCGCAGACCAGTTATGTGAATGATGTAGTAACACGCGATATGTTTCTAAAGCCCATTAATACCACACAAGGGCGCACAAAAAATCAGAATAAAGGCGAGGATGAATAGTCGTTGGCTCTTAACCAATGTTTGACTCTTAACCATCATTTGTATCTTAACCATCAAGGTTTCATGAAGTTTTTGCTATTAGCTTCGCTGAACTTTTTCATAACTTCGTGATAACTTCGTAAAAAAAGTGAAAAAAGTGGAATTACATAGCCTTCATACACATGCTATGGAGCAATCTGTTGACTAAGTAAGCCAAGAAAGAGTTAAGCAATATAAAGAATGTATGCATAAGGAAACTCATGTTAATCTTATTAACATGCATCAACATGTAGGTAACAGTCGAAATCATAGTCAAAACAAAGGCAATGCCAAAGAAGATTGATAAGGCATAAAAGTAGACGCAATATTCTTCGCCCAGAGGGCCAAAATAGGTGTTCATGAAACTATCCATATTAGTATAATAATCTTAGATTATATTTTTATTGCTAAATATCTATTTTTTCTAAAATAAAAAGGGAAAAAAGAAAATGTTACAAAAACGACTTAAATACATTTCTTAAAAACTTAAATAATGACTACAAATAGTTCCTATATAACGCAGAATGACTTATTGCTAAAAAATCTATTGGTGTTTTACAACACTGATGAAAACGACAATTTGGATAACATGCTTCGAATTATTACAGGTGATTCTAAAATATCGCTACGTATTGTCGACTGGTTTGCTACCAATTATGCCAAGAAATTCTATACATTGTATACGATTGACCAAACTATCGATAATGTAGCACGCCGGTTCAAGGTTTACGACGATTATAAACTGAAATTGAAAGCATATAGCAAGAGACGATTTGACCCATTTTGTCGCTGGGACCGCATAAGTATCCCGTATAAGAATGGCTCTTTTATCGAGACGACAATCGGTCAACTTAACTTTTTTAAGTGGGCATTAGAGAACAAGGTGGTTGATTATATTGGCGAGAATTATGAGACAATCGAAAAGGACATGAATAGCCGCAATAGCACGTCAAAACGTAAGGAACAAATTGACAATTCTAAGACTCGGAAGAAGCGTGAAGAGTTGTCGATTTCGGCGACCAAGAGCATCAAGAAGGAGAAGGTAGAGATTGTGGTTCAGTTTAACTAAATTTCCACTTTTATAACTTCGTAAAAAAAGTGGAGCAAAAGGCTGTAAGTAACATAAGGATAATCACTCCACTATTTTGCTTCACTGTTTTGCTCCACTCTTTTGCTCCACTATTTTGCTTCACTGTTTTGCTCCACTCTTTTACTCCACTGTTTTCTCCACTTTTTTGCTCCACTTTTCTTAAAAGTGGAAAAAATAGGTTTTATAAAAATTTCATATTAAAAATAAGCATTTATACATTATTAGAAATCATAATTTATAAATGGGAAACACACAATCGATGCGGAAAATTAATTTTGAAGACATGCAAACGGTTACGAAAAACCCCGAAATATATTTGTTAATCAATACGTTGCCCCTCGGCGATCATCAAAGCTGTCTAATTCACGGCACTGTTAGTTCTACTCAGGAGGAATCTGCTATCAATAAATATCTTAAAGAAAACAAAGGTGTCAAAATCATCGTCTACGGGAAAAATTGTAATGATGACAACGTTCAGAAAAAATATCAGCAATTGTTGTCGCTCGGGTTTTACAATGTGTATGCGTACCAAGGCGGCCTCTTTGAGTGGCTAATGCTTCAAGACATATATGGCAAGGATTTGTTTCCTACTACAAAAATAGAAAAAGATATACTTAAATTTAAGGCTTGTTCGATACTGAATATATCACTTTTAGAAAATTAAATTCCTTGTTAAATGCTTTGTTAAATGTCCGGGAACATCAATGAGCTTATTATAGACTTACCCCTTTTAGCAATAGGTTTTTCTTTTTCTATTAGTAATGGATAAATTGATGAACTGGAAGGTAATAACGGAGGCAGTTGTAATTCATTAGAATCCAGCACATCTAGTGCCATGTTGGACAAATGGTCGGCGCGTTTATTAAACTCGCGGTAAATGTGTGTAAACACAATCGTCTCAAACTCTGCCTTCAACCTTTGGACCTCTTGATACAGTTCTTGTAATCCTACATTTTTTACCTTATATATTCCATTGATTTGATTAATTACGAGCTGGCTGTCACCGTAAACGTGTAATTGTTTGATATCTCTTGTTAAAGCCTCTTGTAGACCCAATATTAACGCACTATATTCTGACTGGTTATTCGTTTTAGTCCCAATGTATTGACATGACGCCCATATTTCTTGACCATTGTGAAATATTACGGCGCCTATTCCTGCTGGACCTGGGTTGCCTCTTGACGCGCCGTCAAAGTTCATTGTATATTCGGATTGAGGAAATACCTTGGCATTGTTTGGGCTTGAAATAGGACTAGACTTGTTAGAACTTGGCTTGTACTTTAGCGCCACTGGGATAATAATACTTAGATTTGGTTTTGACATTATATAATGTATATAAATAATATTGTTTTTATTCTTATATTTTATAGTATCTATAGTATTTTATATATATTGTAATATTTATAATTCAATTTTTATATAGAAATTTTATTGTAACTGTATCAAAGTATGTATAAAGTATTATATAATAATAATATATAATGGATAGTTCGGAAATTTTTACAAAGTTAGTAGAATATGTTAAAACAGATGTAGTTGAAAATAGAAAGTGTTCAACTATTACTGCTACTGAATTTTATGAAGGATTCAAACAAAAATTCACTCTGGGAAAATTACAAGAAATGGCGGCTTCAGCAGTAAAACCAACAATATTAACATTATTGAACGTATTTTTTGACATACCATCAGAAAAATCATATATATTTTCTACGAAGCCTGAACAAAAAGCGCCTGAAGAAAATAAAAAAGAAATAATAACTATATGTAACGACCCTGGACTAACTAATAAAGAAAAACCCTTAAAAATTGTTAATTTTATTATGACGACTCTATTTAATAAACTTCAAAAATCAGAGCCAGGCAAAGAAAATAATTTGTTTGACCAAACTTTAAGAACAAAGATAGGTGATAAAATTTCCGATGGTATCATACAGTTGTATTATGAATGGTTAAATACAGTAGTACCTTCATTATTGGGTGGTGGAAGACGAAAACAAAGTAAGAAATCTAGAACCAATAAATATAGAACCAATAAATATAGAACCAAGAAATCTAGAACCAAGAAATCTAGAAAATACAAACTCTAATTTTATTATAATTCAATTTTTATAAGAAATTTAATTATAACAGTATTATATTATATACATTATAAAATGCTACCTACAAGTTTTCTAGTATTGCTTTTAACCATTTTTCTTTCGTCGAGCACCTTCACTAATTATATATTGGTTAAGAGCGACACAGAATGTCCTGCTGTAACCAGTGTTGGTGACCGTAGGTCCAATAAGAACTCTTTACGTGTCGTCCAATACAATGCCGAGTGGCTGTTTGTCGACTACAATAGCAACGCCAAATGCCCTGGAACTGGATGTCCGTGGCAAACTGTGGCAGATGCCGAAACTCATTTATCCTATATTGCCAATGTTGTCAAGGGATTAAATCCCGATATTATTAACTTCTGTGAAATAGAAGGCTGCGATGAGCTGAATATGCTCATAGATGGACTAAATGACACTAGTTATAAGCCATATTTGAAGCAAGGTACGGATACGAGCACTGGACAAAATGTAGGCATGTTGACGCGAGTTGATCCGCTAACCAGTCTGTATCGCAGCGAAGAGCGCGTTTCATATCCAGTGCCTGGCTCCAAATGCGGCTACACAGGAGAACCTGGGACGTCCGGTGTCAGTAAACATTACATTACCGAGTTTAATTTAGGGGGACTAAAAACCGCATTTATTGGCGCACATTTCTTAGCATATCCCACTGACAAGACCCGCTGTGCTGAAAGGGAGGCACAGGCGCAAGTTATACAAAATGTGATTTCTAGTTACATTATTAATGGTTACGAGATTATCTTTTTAGGCGACCTAAATGATTTTGACGCCGAAGTGCCTGACATCAATTCGGATAAACCCATCTCGTATACCCTAGATACACTGAAGGGACTCTTTGGACAAAAAAAAGGCACCTATACTTTGACAAATGCCGCGTCAAAAATGGCGCAATCGGAGCGATATAGTGACTGGTATGATTCGGATTCGAATTGCGCAACAAGCTCACAAAAAGACTATTCTATGATCGACCATGTGCTCATCAGCTCTAAATTGTTTGCTAAGGTGGCCAAGGTATCTATTTATCACGGTTACAACGAATATTGCGGCAAACTGAATTCAGACCATTACCCAGTGGTAGTTGATTTGTCTTTTTAATAGCAAAGTGTTATATGTATTATTTTTTTATATTTTCTAAACAAATAATATAATTAAATGCCTGAGGCTGTCAATATTGTGAAGCGTATGTATGAAAAACGCGAATTCCTAGTGCTCGTATTTTCCAACCTATTGGCGCAATTGGGCATCACATATTACGTAATGAATAAGACGAATAATCCGGACATTAGTATTATGCCGCTGTTTGTTGCCCAAATACTGATTATCCTTTTAATTGCGTTTGTTCCGATGCCCGAATTCATGAAATTTATATTGTTTGGTCTTTTTTCATACACATTCGGTCTTTCATTAAGTAGATACAAACAAAAATACAGTCCAGCAGCACTGGATGCGGCAGTTCAAGGAGCGATGTCGGTGTTTGGTGTCATGTTGGCTACCGGTGTAGTATTAACCGCGGGTGGTATTCGACTTGGTTACAAATTTGGTGCCTTCTTATTTTGGGCGCTCCTGTTACTAATTATTTTCCGTTTAATTTTTGTTTTGGGCGCAAAAATGAGCCAGGTACACAAATTGCTGTCATTTGTTGGTGTCATCTTGTTTGCGATATACGTAGTTTATGATACCAATGTCATTTTACAACGGAACTACAATGGCGGCTTCATTTCGGCGTCAATGGATTACTATTTGGATATTCTAAATTTGTATTCTAGTTTGGTCGGGTCTAATAACTAACATAATGGCTATCTCTTAACCACGATGGATGTTTCTTAACCATTAAATGTAGCCGCATATAACCGCGACAAATGTGTCTTTTTCATCTCTGACAATTTGAAATGGCTTGCCACAGCCGTATATCTTATTTCGCAATACATAAAAGTCACATAACTCTTTTGGCGAATGCGGTCCGATTTGTTTGCCCGAAGAAATCAATGTGCCGTGCCTGAAAATACAACAATTCAACTTTTCGATTACGATTGGGTCTTGACAATGCGGACAAAAAACAATTATTTCTTTTAGAATGTCTTGTTCTTCTTTTATTGTTGAATTTGTATTTGATTCAATTGTATTCATTATTATATTTCATTATAAAAAATATATTTATATCATATTTTATTTACTTTTTTTGAATGTTTTGACTACCCAAAATCTTGAAAAATATTATAGCAATAATTATGTATGGTACTAATACCAATATCCATGATAAATTTTCGTAACCATTTTCACATAACCAGTTTAGTATAAAAAACCAAATCAGAGCAAAAAATATCTTCATAGCTATACCAATTACATTGACGTGCTTAAAGAGTGCAAAAACTATAGCAAAAAATGAAATATAGAAATATATTTTAGCAGGTAAGCATGTTTCACTTAGATTAATACCATTAATCATTATATAAAATACATAATATTATATTTTACATTTTATATTTTACATTTTACACGATTATGCGATTTGTAAGAAATTCTTAATTGACATAATCCACTCGTCGACAATCTGACTGTTTTGAAATATATCTAGGTTTCCGTTTAGAACCAATTGCGTTGCCTTTATTCCAGTGCTCTCGTCTAGAAACGCATTGTGATAATCATGACACGCAGTTAAATATGCGAGCGGAATCACTTCCTCGCCAATGCGCGCCCGTTTATGGATGCGCTCATAGCATTTTGTCGGGTCCGTATTCACGTAAATCACGTCATTCACAGGAAAGTCCTTGGCGAACTCGTCAAACCAATTCAAATAAATCTGATACATGACGTCTTCGATTTTGCCTTGGTCGTATAACATCTTCGCAAACACAAATTTGTCGGTGTATAAACTGCGCTCGGTGATAATAATGTATTTCTCGTTTTTATCATTCTCATTTTTATCATTCTCATTTTTATCATTCTCATTTTTATCTTGGGTTAAAGATACTTTATTCATAATATCACGAACCGTCTCTCTCAAAATCGTAAGTCTTGAAATATAAGCCATCATTTGAAATGCGAATGAATACTCCTTCTGATTGGCGTAAAACTTTTGGAGCATTGTGTTACCATCCTTGTCCTTAATCTTCTCCCATTCGTCCACCGGCTCCCTCAGAAACAATACATTGGAATTCTCCTTAAATATTGTCTTTAACGTTTCCAACAAGGTGGACTTGCCCGAGCCAATATTTCCCTCAATAGACACAATCGTAATATGTTCATTTAAGGCCATTTTAATGTATTTCTTGTTATTATTTATACTGTTATATTTATTTGGTTTTTTAAATTCAATTTTTTACAAGAACCCTTCTTAATCTTATTCATTAAAAAATATATTCACCGCTGTCTTGATGATTATAATATTAATTTTATTTTGTATATAATTAATATTCTAGATGTTCTAAATATTTAAAAATTCCCTTCTTGAGGGATGATAATTGGCGGATATTGAGATTTAAAATTAGATAACACATTAAGGTCGGTTCCTGGTCTAATTTTAATAACAAAGTGTTCGCTAGATGGTTCCTCTGTATTTTTGTAGCAAGGATAAAATGTTCGATATGTAATTAGTGTAAATTCTTCACGTTCAAATGGAATGGATTCCCAAATGTCATCTTTTAAACTTTTGTTAATGTTTATATTATATTTTATTATAACCTCTTCATTTATTTCTTCAGAAGTCTTGTTCATTAAGATACCAAATTTGCCAATATATTTGCCCGATGTTACCTTTACATGCTTGTTATTTCTCTGTGTAATATCTTCTCCTTCTTCATCCTTAGATTGTGTTCCATAATCTATTGAAACCCTTTTTATAGCATCTAATAATGATACTTTTTTAGAATCTTTATTAAGAGAAGTTTCATAAAACCCATTTTTCTTAGTCGGCATTTTAAATGATCTAGGTCCAAACAATATTTTACACGCATCCTTGACAACCTCAATATTATCATATACCAAGAATGAGAAAGGGTCAACACGATGATTTACTTTGACAACAGGAGTATTGTCTTCGGCGTGCTTAACTGCTTGTAATACAGAACATCCCAAATATGTATTTGCCGCATCAACAATTGTATTATGTCGTCTAATGAGCGTTTCTGTATGTTCGTCAGTCCAATAATGTGTTGAACCTGGATACTGTGGAGAGTTACCGATAATGCCAGCAAGACGACCTGCCTTTTGCGTGGCAGTATTTTTATCATCAATTTTTCCCAAAATCAGATCAGTCCAAACGAGCCCTTCTCTGTCTCTTGTAATTAAATCACCATTAACGCCTTCAATACGAATTACCTGATTGGTTCTTGGACAATAATGAAATCCGAGACCTCTGTCTACCTTTCTACGGCCAATAATCACAAGTGGCTTATCACCAAGGTTAAGTTTCTTGTATATATAAAATAATGTTTCGTTAAATTTTTTTCCTTTTGTCTTATATATAACAACTGGCATATTAGGTCTGTGTACCTTTATACTCGCACCACAATACCCATTAAACACAAAACCATACATATCGTTTGTATTAACCCATTTTGCGAATATTTTCATGTCTTCAGTTTTTGTGTTTGAATTTACAATCACCTTGCGAAAATACATTTCTCCATTTGGGAGTGTAATTGGTGTCTTAAAATGATGTAAATTTTGTTCTATTATTTGCGTAGCATAAGAATTATTTGTATGTCTTGATGGGAATGGAACTCTATGAGTTTTTGACTCAGGATGATGTAATGCTCTGTAATGTATTTGGTCTTCTGGCAATATATCAACTGGATATAGGTGCGCGTTGGCACATTCAGGATAGTCCTCCTCTAACAAATCGCCATCAGTTGCTGTAACAAAACCTAATCGATATGATGAGTTGTTTTGTTCTAATACATATTTACTATATGATACATGTTGTTCGCCAATTGTAAATATTTTATCTCTATATTGTGAGTATGTTTTATCAGCTTCATCCCAAATTTCACCGTGTCTAAGTCTAGACCCCCTTGTATTCATTTTATTTTCAATATAATTTATTAAACGTAGCATCTTTTCTATTTGTTTTGGATTTGCTAATAATACAATCACTGGCATCTTATAGTCATCATTAAATTCATAAGCATCTATTTTTGTTTTAATGATATCAGATGTTGTTTTTGAATTACTTGAAAGTGTTATTAATTCTACATTTTCTGAACCAATTGTTTTTATAAATGAGTCTGCTGATTGGTCGCCTAATGTTTTGTCATTGTCAACAATAACAAAAGTAACAACCTTTTTTGTGACATCTTCGCTCCATTTTTTTATTTCAAGAGCTGAAATACGACTCTTTCCTTTTTGCGTATTGACTAATACAAAGAAGGTTGTTGGGTTTTCAACCAACGACAACAAGATTAATTTCTTAATACCGTCATCAATATGGACAAAATCTGACCATTTTAACCCTGAACGAGCCGAATATAATGTTGAATCATCCATAAGACCTGTATCAATGAAATTAGCATCAACCAATTCATCCACCTTGTATTGAAATTCATATTCACTTATGAATTCATCATTGTCTCCCTTAACATTTTCGTATAACCCGTCGAATGTATTGTGTACTCTGTTTGACATCTTAATTACAATAATTTATACTGTTATATTTATTTGGTTTTTTAAATTCAATTTAATTTTTGCCTTTTGACTTTTGATATATAAAAAAAATTGATTTAGTAAATGGATTTAAAGAGAAAATTATAAATAATAACTACAAACACACATTTAAAATGGACCTCAAACAAGTTAAACTATCTAAATCAGAATGGGAATCGATCGAGATCCCGGTAGCAAATCAGGAAAAACAAGTGCTCGATTTAATTATCAAGGGCTACAATGACGTGAATATCCGAATTAATAAAACAGATTCTCTCTTTATGTTTCTAAAGATAGAATTCAGCAGTGACATAGAAGACCATCTTTATAATAAATATTTTGCAGACAAAATGAAGGCTCTTGTCAAGAAATACAAACTTGAGTTTATTAAATTCGAAAAGGCACGAGGCCTAAGTCAAAAGAAACATCATACTTCTTCTAGTAAGGAAAGGGATAAAGAAAAAGAGGCTGAAAGAGAGAAAATGGAAAACCCTCATTTAGCTGGATTACAAGTAAAAGAAGAAGTAAGAGAAGAAGACGAAATTTGCTATGTCGACATTGTATCAAACGTCAAGTTGAAGACCAAGGATGTGATTCGTCTATCACGCAGCGACAACATTGATGAAAATGTCAGCAATATATACGAATTTGTATTGTTCAGGCACTTTCAAGACATGCTTTCCGAGATGTCATCAAATAACAAACACTGGCTATTCCATTACTATACTCTTAGCAGATTATTGACAAACAATGTAGACAAGGTTAATGCGCATTTAAGACGTATAATTGTTGCCGTTATGGACTATTATGAGCGCAAAGAAGTTGTCGACCTTAAGTACATTATTGAAAACGCATATGAATTCATCGAGAGAAATAGCAATTTATTAAAATATAGCGATATGTCTTTGTATCAACATCAGAAAGACATTTTCAACGCAATAAAGCGGCCTTCTAATAAATTAATATTATATATTGCTCCCACTGGCACGGGCAAAACATTAACACCGCTTGGAATATCGGAAGGACATCGCGTCATATTCGTTTGCGCGGCAAGACACGTAGGTTTAGCATTGGCAAGAAGTGCTATTTCAGCAGGCAAGAAAATCGCCTTTGCGTTTGGCTGTTCCAGTGCCGAAGATATTCGTCTTCACTATTTCGCCGCAGCGGATTATACGATTGATAGACGCTCAGGAGGCATTCGAAAGGTCGACAATTCAAATGGCATTAAGGTAGAAATCATTATTTGCGACATTCGCTCCTATTTGCCTGCGATGTTTTATATGTTGGCATTCAATAAAGCGAATGATATTGTTGTTCAATGGGACGAGCCCACCATTACACTCGATTACAAAGACCATGTACTACATTCGGTTATCAAGAAAAACTGGAGTGAAAATCTAATTCCGAACATAATATTGTCATCAGCCACTTTGCCAAAGGAGCACGAGCTCACGCAAACCATTGCGGACTTCCGAGGCAAGTTTACAAACAGGCAAAATGATATTGTCAACATTGTTAGCCACGACTGTAAGAAATCGATACCTCTTATTGACAACAATGGATATGTTATAATGCCGCATAAACTTAGTGCGAAATACGATGATACGATGATAACAGCTCGTCACTGCGAAGACAATCTGACGCTTTTGCGATACTTTGATTTAAAGGAGGCGGCCGAGTTTTCATTATATGTTGAAAAGTATGACTACGTGAATACTCCTGCTAAATTTTACAGAAATTTCGCGAATGTCTCGGATATTACTATGGAAAGCATTAAGTTGTATTACTTGAAGGCATTGAAAAATATTAAACCGGAATCTTGGAACGCAGTGTATACCGCGTTTGGATTGGGCAAAAAAAGACGCATCAGTCCGAATACTACCGTTGACCCGACTGGCAAGAAAATATTAAAAACCAGGAGCGTTGAAAATACGGGTTTCAGCAGTAGTAGTAGTATTGGTGGCTCAGGTCTTAGTAGAATGGCGTCTACAAATGCTACTACTAGTACTACAGCGAATACAGTAGCAGCCGAACCTACAGGCAGTTGTGCGATTTACATTACTACCAAGGACGCATACACACTAACCGATGGTCCTACTATATTCTTAGCAAACGATGTTCAGAAAATCGCCAAGTTTTGTATACAACAGGCCAATATTCCAGCGAGCGTTATGAAGAGCATTATGGAGAAAATCGAATACAATAATGCTATAAATGAAAGAATCTCTTCGATTGAAAGTGACCTAGAATTTGAAGAGGAAAAGCTGAAGAATAGTATTTGTGGAACTAGTGGAGATATAAGAAAGGAGGGAAAAAGCAAGGGCAAAATCGCAGGTGATATTATTGACAGAATGCTTTCAAGTGAAAATAACAATCTTAAACTCAGAAAAATGCGGGAAACATTAGAAGACCTGAAGAACATGATAAAAGGTGCTACTCTAAATGACGTATTTATTCCTAATAAGTTGGCACACTTGGACGTTTGGGCTGAAAATCTGAATACGAAGGGCGCGTTTACCAGCAATATTGACGAGGCTACCATCGCTTCTATTATGTTGTTAAAGGATGTTGATGACAGCTGGAAGGTATTGCTGTTACTTGGAATAGGTGTGTTTACGGAACACAAAAGCATTGCTTATACTGAAATCATGAAGAACTTGGCAGACAAGCAACTCCTGTATTTAATTATTGCGGACAGCGACTACATTTACGGCACAAATTACCAATTCTGTCATGGTTATCTAAGCAAGGACTTGAACATGACACAAGAGAAGATTATTCAAGCTTTAGGACGTATTGGACGTAATAATATCCAGCAAGAATATAGCGCGCGTTTTAGAGACAATGAGCAAATCAAAACGTTGTTTACTAGTTTCAAGTCGGAAGATAAGCCTGAAGTACTGAATATGAATATATTGTTTAATACGGCGAATGTGAGATGGAATGGTTCTGAGTATCAAGAATATGAAGAAGTTTCTGAAGTTTCAAATGAATAAAGGTCTAAGTCATAATTATATACACAATTTATATGGTTAATTTTTTTACTTTTGATAAGAATATTATATATAATATTATATTATATATAATGAGACAACGTGGTGGTGATATTGGTCAAAAAGCAAAAGATGCTGGGGAAGCAGTATTTGGAGGTGTTTTGGATGCGACTACAGCATCAGGAAAACTTGTAACATCTGCCAGTAATATAGCAGTAACCGCTGGACAAACAGCGGAAGGATTGGCTACGGTTGTAAAAGACACATCAATTGGTGTAACTAGTAATACGGGAAAGGCTTTAACTGCGGCTGCTGGTACAGCGGCAAAAACAGTAGAAACAGTTGAAAATCTTTCAGCTCGCTTAGAAAACTATACAAGGGAAGCACAAAAACGAGCACAAATTGAAAACGAAACTGCTACATTTGAAAAAAAAAACGCAAATGATGTTGAAAAGGCTAAAATTGAAGCGGATAGACAAGCTAAATTACAAAAAATAAAATTTGATTTAGAGAGAGAACAACAGGAAACCGCGGCAGAACAGGAACGAATGTTAGCTGAATTATCTGCTAACCAAACACAAGAATATTTAAAAACAGAAGAAAATAAAAAGAAAATGAATGAAGCATATTATTATGGGTTTACAAAGAACAATCCAGGTTCACGTGATACAGGTTCTATACCTAAATGGTTTGGGTTAGGTAAATGGTGTACTTCTTATATACCTAAAACTTTTGTAAAAACAGATAATACGGGTAATATTGATATAATTTTTCCCGAACAACCACCAATGGGAACAAGACCATATTTTATAAGCGCTCTTAACCGAGATACAGGAGAGCCAATAACAATATCATTTAAAACTGAAAATTACACTTGGCTTGGTCGAAGTTACAGGAGAGAAGTTCCTGTAATTAAATATAAGGATGAACAAAATAATGATGTAGAATTAAAAGGAACAATGGATTATCACGAAACAAAATTTGTTTGTCCTACCACTAGTAGAGGTGGTCGAAGTAAAAGAAGAAAAACGAATCGAAGGAGAAGAACTAATAGAATAAGAACGAATAGACGCAGAACAAATAGAAGACGTTAATTATAAATCAGCCGCCATTTTTGTAATAAGCTCGTCAATTCCCTTATTAAAATCTGTATCTATCGTCCAACCTAATTGCTTCACTTTCTCGTTGCTAATATAATACCGCTTGTCA
>Ga0114967_10002051_pt1 | contig 16924 bp, 14 predicted proteins | sample M_130628_MF_Meta_FD_92639 | JGI IMG/M metagenome (GOLD analysis project Ga0114967, IMG submission 92639) | Freshwater microbial communities from Lake Montjoie, Canada to study carbon cycling - M_130628_MF_MetaG | ecosystem: Environmental > Aquatic > Freshwater > Lake | place: Lake Montjoie... | reverse complement strand
GGCCAGCGTCGCTTGGCTGATTCCAGCTGCAGATCGTGCAACAACCGAGATCGAGTAGGTGGTTCCATTAACCAAGCCCTGAATTGTGCATGAGGTCCCGTTAGAGGAACATGAGGCCGAGGATGATCCAGCGGTAGCGGACGCGGTGTATTCCAGAATTGGTTCGGCCGATCCACCGGAATTCCACCTAACGACCAGTGACGAGTCCGACGCCTGGATTCCCGTGATGACAGGGGCATTTGGTTCAGGTGCGACGGTGAAGGTCTCGACACCCCGTGTTCCCGCAAAACCTGCTGTGAGCTTTCCCCCGGAGAACAACATTGATGTCACCGAGGATCCGGCAGAGAGTTGCGATGTGCCCATCCGGCGTAAATCGGTGAGTCGAAACGATGCAATCCGCGGTCCCGACGCACTGTCGGTCGTCGCATATAGCGTTCCGGTTGAATCGTCGAGCACAAGATTGCGCGCCCCGATTTCCCCCGTGTTTAGTGTCGCCGATGCGATAACCGTTTGGGTTGGGATATCAATCGCCGTGATTCGACCCGGGTTTGCATCGGTGCCAAGGTACGCGGTAGTCCCCACCACAATCGGGTCCATCAAAGCTGGCGTCCCCGCGGGAAGCGACACCACCGAACCAATGACCAGCCTGTTCCGTGTGACAGAGACCAACTTGATGGGATTCGTGTTGACCGCTGCGAGCAGTTCACTGCCGTTGGGGATGAACGCGGTGATTTCTTTGAGTCCCGTTGCCAAGGTGGAACTGAATTCCAGATTCCCGCTGTTGATTCCGATCTTCATGACTTTTGCCGGGTTTTGGTTGGTTCCGATGATGTAAGAGTCCGCGGCTGAGTTGAACGCCAGCGCGCGAATGAGTGTTTCGTCGATTGCCAGAGTTCGGGTTGAGATTCGATTGCCTGTCGCCAGATCGAAAGCGGTGATTCGGTTTCCCAAACCCGTTCTGCGGGCGCTAAACACAGCTACGTTGGTCAGCGGTGAATAGATACCCGCTATCGAACCTTCGTCTCCAGCGGCGATCGCCCTCGATGTGAACACGCCGCTCGTTCGATTTCGCGAGATCAGCGTTCCCATGGACGCACTCGTTGTGCCGTATGCCCATTCCGTCCCCGATGCGTCGGCCACCCAGGGAGAGTTAATGATGATTCCAGCAGGTGCGCTCGTTGAGGAGAGACTGCCGGGCGATGCGATAGTCGCACTCGCGGGTTGTGTTGGCCAGAGCGGCAAACTCAGTGATGTGGCAATGAGGAGCGAAATTTCGCCGATTGCGATGAGGAAACGACGGGTGGGTGAATGTGTCATGGGAGATAACTCACCACTCCACACGAACTTGTGTCGCAGATTATCCACAGCGGACGGTATTTTTGAGAAACAGAGGGGGTGAACATGTCCGATTTGATTGACACGACTGAGATGTATCTCAAAGTTGTATTCGAACTCGAAGAACAGCGACAGCCCGCCCTTCGCGCTCGCCTCGCCGAGCGACTGGAGCAGGCGATGCCCTCTGTGTCACAGACGGTTTCGCGGCTCGAGAGGGACGGCTTGTTGCACCTTGACGACAATCGCATCGTCGAACTCACTCCAGAGGGCCGCCGCCTCGCGGTTGCCGTCATGAGGAAGCACCGAATAACGGAACGATTCTTGTTCGATGTCCTTGGCCTCGATTGGGCGGACTGTCACGAAGAAGCGTGTCGTTGGGAACACGTTCTTGGTGATGCCGCGGAACAAAAACTCGCCGCGTTGCTCACCAACCTTGACAGTGACCCTTACGGCAACCCAATACCCGGTCTCGAACTGATCGGGCGTAAATCCAACCCCTTCGTCCACGGAATGCCTGCTACGGAGTGCGCCGACGGATCCCCGATGACGGTGACTGCGATTGGGGAGGGAATTCAGGCAGACGAGGGGTTGCTTCAGTCGTGTGCTGCTGCTGGAATCATCCCTGGGAGTGGAGTGATGGTAACCGGCGCGAGCGGCCAATACACGATCACCGGCGCACACGGCAGAATTGCCCTAGATGCACACCTTGCCGCCCAGCTTTTCGTTGTTGCCTAATTGATGACGAAAAGGAAATAGGGGACCGTTGCGAGCAGTGACAAGAGTGTTACTGGAATTCCCACCTTCGCGTAATCCCACATCGACAGTTTGATTCCTTCGCGATGTGCGATGGCGACTCCCACGATGTTCGCGCTTGCTCCGACGACGGTCATGCTTCCGCCAAAGTCAGCACCTGTTGCCAATGCCCACCAGAGCACCGAGGGTTCCGACAACCCAAGAGCCTCGTTGAGGTTGAAAATCACGGGAATCATGCTCGTGACGTAGGGAATATTGTCGACGATTCCCGACACGATTCCCGAGAATGCGAGCAGCGAAATTGAGATGACGTTGATATCGGTACCGATGATCGAAATAAGCCAGCGGGAAACCACCTCGAGAGCCCCGACCGAAACGAGAGCCCCGACGATGATGAAGAGTCCCGCGAAGAAACCGAGAGTCTTCCATTCAACTGTGGCCGCAGCGTGCGTCAACGACGCGCGAGACATCAGGGTTGCGAGTACTCCACCGGACAGCGCGATGTATTCGGGCGACAAACCAAAGAACGCCCCGACGATATAGGTTCCGATGATCAGGGCCAGCAGGACGAGGCTGACGACGAGAAGCGGCACATTGGTCAGCGTTGCGGTCGTCGTGATTTTACGTGCACGGTCATCGGCGGATGGTGCGAGGGACTTCCGATACACGACGACGAAGTACGCTGCGGTCACGACCAGCCCGATCAGTGCAATGGGTCCCATGACGACGAGCATCTGCATAAAGTCGATTCCCACGCGACTTCCAATAATCAGGTTCGGTGGGTCACCGATCAGCGTGGCCGTGCCGCCCACGTTGCTCCCGATGATGGTCGCGAGAAGAAACGGCACGGGCGATCGGCCCAGTTCACGAGCGAGGTGAATGGCCACCGGTGCAACGAGCATCACGATCGTCAGGTTGGGCAAAACCGTGCTCGTGAGCGCTGAAATTCCCAGGATGAGGAGCAACGTATTGCGTGCGTTCCCGCGAGCCAGAATCGCGGCCTTGACCGCAAGAAATTGAAAGACTCCGGTCGTCTTGATTGCCCCCACCATCAGCATCATGCCGATGAGGAGAAAGATGACACTCCAGTCGATTCCCATCTCGTGGTTGGTGAGCGCGGTGACGGGATCCAATGCGCCGATCGCGATGACGGCAATTGCGCCGACCCCGGCGACGAGATAGTGGGGGACTTTTTCCGTCAATATCAGGATGAACGCAACGATGAAAATCAGTGACGTAATAGTCAACAACATGGCGAGCTTCCTAACGACGTGGGTTCAATTTCCCAATTTACCGTGTGCCGTGACAAGCAGTCGGCGCCGCGGTGATCCGCGACGCCGACTGGTCTGTGGGTGGCTCTAGAGGTTTCCGACCACGATGACCGAGTCGCCCGCTACTGGGACGAACTCGTCGTTTTTGGAGGGATTGAGGAAAACCCCCTGAGCCGCACTCGAAAGGGACTCTGCGGCGATTCGATAGCCGATGACCGACTCGCCTTTCGCGACACCCGCGGCAACGAGTTGCGAGAACGCGACGGACTTATTCAACGGCGCGTAAGCGTCGACGGCACGCATGTTGACAGAAGCGCCGTCCGCGTCGAACAGGTCGGTAAAGACCGGCGAGAGCGTGGGGTTTTCGGCAATCTGTGCGACGAGCAGCGCAGCGAGATTATCGCTAATGACGAGGTCGTCAACGGCGGCAACCCGGGCGAGCTCGGCCTTACGAGAGTCGAGGATTTCGGCAACCAAGCGGGTCGGGCGAACCTTGTTGGTGGTGTCGTCGAACAGGGCGTTCATCTGAAGCATGGTGAGCATCGTCTGTGCGTCTGCTTCCGATTCACTGATGGCGTTGCGGTAGCCGAGGACGATGACCTCGTCGTAGTGCTTGGCGCTTGCTGCCGTGACAAGTTCCGCCATGTCTCCTGACGTCGCCGAATAGGTGACAGCTACGCCGCCAAACTTGAGCGACGCGAGTTCCGCCGGGTCAACGTATTTAGGGGTCGCGACGATGTGCACGGTCGAACCCTTGGGCAAGAACTGTGCGAGTTCGGTGAGGACCGAGCGTCCCATTGACGACCAACCGATGATGAGAAGGTGCTCGGGCTTTGCTTTGGCTGCGGCCGTCTTGGCGACAGTCGGAGCCTTCGCCTTGTCGACACCGGTGTAGGTGACGCGGTCGTCGTCTGCGGCAATCGCGATGATTTTCCAGCCCCTGCCGATCTTCTGCGTCATCTTGGGGTTGAGGTGCGATGCGCCCGTGTCGTCGAGCAAGCCAATCACCGATGCTTCGTTGAACGACAGGAGTGCGTCGCCGTACGTCTTGCCCTCGAGTGCGGGAATCGACGAAAAATAAATCTCATCGCCAGCAAAGTCGAGCAAGTCGAGAATCACGGTTGCAAGCCCCGGCTGACGAGATGCCTGCGCGGTCACGCGCGCGATAATGTCGTGCGAGCGCACTGTTTGTACCTGACCATTCGTCGCGGAAGTCAGCGCTTGAGCAGTCTCGGCGTCGTCCACCTCGGCAACGATGGAAATCTTCGGGTTGTTGATGGCGGCCTTAACGGCGAGGACCGTTGAGACGACGGTAGCGTCGCCGGAATCGTCGGCGTCAAGGATGATGACGGACTTTGCGGCGCCAAGGTTCGCACGAGTGAGGTCGGTGGGGTTCGTCGGGTCGCCCTTTCGGGTCACAATCTTGAGTTTCCCGAGGTCACCCGCCCGCGAACGGATTTCGTCTTCCATGGCGATACGGTCGACGTTCGCAAAAATGACAACCGATGCGCGGCGAATGTTGGCATTCGCGACAGCGAGTTCGCTGAGGATCGGGAAGATGCGGTTCGACCAGCCGAGAATGAGCGTGTGGTTCGTGTTGATGACCGCGCTCTTGCCCGCCTTCAGGTTTTCAACGACACCGAGGATTGCGGTCGCCGCAAAACCGATGATGATCGCGTCGACAGCGGTGCTGGCAACCCAACCAAGGAGGCTCGACAATCGGTCAGCCCAGGTATCGGCGGGCACATCGCCGAGGATTCCAAACATGCGCGCGAAAACATTGTTCGTGAAGTCCGTCGGTTCGGAGGGGTTACTCAGAGGGGTTCCCTGAATCCACATGCTGAACGCGGTGTTGATGACCGACAGTATCGCCAGCAGGATGAACGAGTAGAGAATGAAATAACCCGCCTTGGACATTGAATTGTCGAAGTAGAACCTCAGCCGTGAGCCAAAGGAGATGTTCGACGTTTCTGGCACGTCGATTTCGCCCTGGGCGCCGTATCCGTATGAAGTGCGAGTTTTCTCAGTCATAGGAAAATCCTAGGGAAATAAGTGGCGCTGGTAAACAGAAACACCCCGCACCGAGTTGCGGTTTACCGTTCGACAGTGAGCGTTGGCCACGCGGAATGACGTAGCGGGGCAGTCAAATCCCGAAGGCTCGACTTCTGGTTGCCCGATTCATCGAAGTTCGACGGGTTGAGCCACGTCTCGTGTGCCAACTTTATTGCCGGCCAGTCACCGTCGGTGAACCCAAACCACGCCGTATCCCGATTGTGTCCTTTGACGATCACGGCGTTGCGGAACACCCCCTCGAAACTGAAGCCGAGTCGTTCTGCCGCGGCAATCGACGGCGCATTCAGCGCGTTGCACTTCCATTCGTAGCGTCGGTATCCAAGTTCAAACGCGTGGGTCGCCATAAGATACATCGCTTCTGTCGCGGCGGTGCTTCGACGCAGTTGTTCCGAAAACGTCAGCCAGCCGACCTCGATGGTGCGGTTGTGAGTATCGATTCGCAAATAGGAGGCAATTCCGACCGACTTATTCGTCGAAAGGTCGATGATGGCGTAGAACAGCGGATCAGTTGAGTTGTCGATGCTCGAGACCCATTTGGTGAAATCGCTTTCGGTGTCGAACGGACCCTGTGGCATATAGGTCCACAGCGTTCCCTCGGGATTGGCTTGCAACGCCTGAAACAAATCAGGCGCGTGCTGCTCGGCGCTGAGGCGTTCGAGTCGGACGCGAGAACCCTTCAAAGTCGCGCCACTTGGACGTTCGGCTGGTTCGAGGGATGAGACGGGAGGGCCGACTGGGTGCCCGGCCGCGTCTGGAATTGATTCGATGCGCATGCGCTAATCGTACGGCGATAAAGCGAACGGACCCGGTCTTTCGACCGAGCCCGTCCGATTGCGCCAATTATTACTAGGACAGAATGTCCTTGACGAGCGAGGCGTTTTCCTTCTTGTTGACGACCGCAGCGATGTATCCGATTGCGGCGGCAATGAAGGGGCTGAGCACGAGGAACCAGCCAAGGGGGCTGAGCGACCACGCGCTTTCCGGCAGCGACGGATCGACACCTTCCGCAGCGGTTCCCGCAAGCAGGTTGAAGCGGGCCATTACGAGGTACACGCCGCCGGCGAGAAGAACAGCCGAGGCGAGCGGAGCGATGGTGCTCTTCCACACGCTTACGCCGCCTTCCTTGCGGAAGAAGCGGAAAATCGCGAGTGATACCAACACCTCGACGACCATGACGGCAACCGCGGTGATCGACGACATCCAGAAGAACAGGTTCAGGACGGGGTCGAGACCGGTGAAGTAGAAGATTGCCATCACGGCGATCGCGAGGATCGACGTTGCGTAAACACCCGTGCGGGGTGCTCCGCGACCGTTGACCGAAGCGAACGACTTCGGCAGGACGCCACCGCGGCCCATTGCGAAGAAGTAGCGCGCGGTTGCGTTCTGGAACGCGAGCAGTCCGGCGAAGAGGCTCGAGATGACGAGGATCTCCATGAAGCTGACAATCCACGGCCCAACGTAGGTGTTGGCGAGGTCGAAGAGCATTCCTGCAGGGTTCGCAAGCGGCGCACCGTCAACCGCGGTCACGTTGAGGATTGCGGCGACAAGAGCGGGCATTTCTCCGCCAGCACCGTCATCAACCATCGCGTTTCCGTAACCGGTGACCATCGCGAGCGAAACAACCGCGAACAGTGCGGTGATGATTCCAATAGCCCAGTAGGTCGCGGTCGGAACGGTCTTCTTGGGGTTCGACGACTCTTCACCATAGATTGCGGTGGCCTCGAACCCGATGAACGACGCAAATGCGAACGCGATGGCGATACCAGCTGCACCGGTGAGTCCACCAGCGAGGATGGCGTTCGGGTCGAACGACGCAGCAAGGTTGACGCCTCCGTCGGGTCCTCCGTCGATGAGAATTGCACCTGCGACGATGAGCAGTGAGGCCAGTTCGAGGACGAGGAATACACCGAGCACCTTAGCGCCGAGGTCAACTGACATCAGCGACAGTGCCGTGATGATGACCCACGCGAGGCCAGCCCAGACAATCCAGGGGAGGTCGATGCCATAGCTGGCCATCGTGCCCTGGACGAGTCCGCCGAAGAACCCATAGATGGCGAGCTGAATCGTGGCGTAGGCGAGGATCGACGTGAATGCCGATGCGACACCCATGTTGGTGCCGAGTCCGCGGCCAACGTAGGCGAAGAACGCTCCGGTGTTGGTGACGCGGCTGCTCATGGCGGAATATCCGACCGAGAACAACAGCAAGGTGAGGCCAACCGCGAGATACGTGCCGGGAACGGCCGAACCGGTTCCGACGAGCATTGCGACGGGGACCGCGCCGGTCATACCGACGAGAGGGGCGGAAGCGGCGACTACGAAGAAGACAATCCCGAGTACACCGAGACGCCCCTTCTTGAGTTCGCCACTTGAAGTGGTTGATGCCATGACTGAATCTCCTCATTGAGTAAGTGACATAAAAATCGTTTTGGTACAAACGACTTTTACTACTGTGCCGAAGTTTTTCCCATACCGCAAGGGGGACTCACCTTTTGGTTCAATTAGACGTCAGTCGTGAAAGTCGCTCCAGCCAAAGGATTGTTCGCTTCCGAATGATTCGGTACAGTGGCTAGCATGACTGATTTGAACGGATTTCTTCCCCCGCTGACCCCGACCGGGAAAAGCGCGCTCGTCCCGCAGATGCCGTGGTTCTACTCGGGCACGTTGCTAACTGTCGAGTACCTGACCGACCCACAGAACGTTCGCGCAATCCTTCCCCCCGAATTGGATCTCGCCGACGAGAACCCCGGTGCCGTCGCGATGATCTGGGCCGACTGGCAGTCCTGCAGCACTGGCGGCGCTGAACTTCTTGACCCCGTTCGCTCGCAATACCTGGAGGCATTCGTTGTTGTCCGATGCAAGTACGAGGGTGTCACCTACAGCCGCTGCGTTGCAATCTGGGTGACGAAAGACTTCGCAATCGGTCGCGGCTGGTTCCAGGGTTACCCCAAGAAACTCGGCAACATCGCCGTCACACGCGTCTTCAACTTCGGCAAGGCGACTCCCAAATTGGAGGCCGGTGCCAAACTCGGCGCGAGCGTCGCAGCATACGACCACCGCCTCGCGTCCGCCGTCGTCACATTGCGCGAAAAGAGCGAAACGAACGGTTTTGTCAACGGACACAAGATGCTCCACAGCCGCTGGGTTCCGTCGATTGTGCCCGGGCTTGGAAACTCGCTCGACCAACTCATCGCGATGGGCGGCGTCGACGCCGAACTAGGCGAACCGTGGATGGGCGACGCCGAACTCGAACTACACGACTCGCAGTGGGACGAACTCAAGTCCATCCTCCCTGTCGAGAAGGTTCTGGGCGGTTACTACCGCGAACTCGGTGTGACGTTCAACGGTGGCGAACTGATCGCCGACCGGTCAACCCCGACCGTCTAACTACGGATCAGACGGTTGGGGGTTCGAATCCCTTCGAGCGCGCCAGGCAAATACCGTTAGATTCGCAGAATTAACTGCGCTTCAGTTCAATTGAGAACTGGAGATTACATGGCTATCCTCTATAGTCCATAGCTCGCTTGGAAACTAGCTCTCCGAGAATTGGAAGGGCCTGGTCCCAGCTAATTCCATAGATGCCTGAGAAAGCCTCGTCCCAAGGAATGTCGTATTTACCCATTCGGGTAAATAACTCCATGACTGATTCCACTCCACCAATAGCCACCAGGCCTTCTGTTGCCAGGTAGCCGAGAGAGTAGCCGAGCGCATACTGGTTTCCTGTAGCACACCTAGGCTCAAAGGAAGTCCGCAGGTAGTCGGTTGCAAATTCCACAGTCACTTCATCCTCAAGCTGCATAGTGACGGTAAAGTTTCCGAGCTCATCGGCCGACTTTGGGTCGTAAAGATATGCACCTCGAATTCGGCCGACCATAGTCTCTTCGGAGTCCTTAAAGTTGTTGTAAGTCAGGGTGCGCTCCGGAATTGAAGCAATACCTTCCCAAAGAAAACATGGAGCATCCGCGTTCATACCTAAGTTGGGACCGTCTAAATTTTCGTCCTTCCATTGACGTTGCTGCACCTGATGAGCGTATTCGTGGTTCACTGTGGACTCCTCATGCTGCGCAAAGCTCCTATAAACTCCTGGCTCTGGGCCCAGAGTTGCTGGAAGAACCCAAATGCCTTGCCAGGTTCCCGGGGTCATTCCGGGAACGGCGTTTTGTCTTGCCCCTTGGTTGGCATCTTGGTTGGCGTTTCTAATTATGACTTCGTAGTCTTGGTGATTAACCCGAGGATCACTTAGTAGATCAACTGCCCATTCCAAATCCTTATAGGGAAACATGATGTAGATTTCGTTATCGGGCCGAACCGAATTGGCATAGAGAGCAAAAAGGTCATCCAGCCAAGAATCCATTTCTTCGTAATGGAAATCTTCAAGGTTTGGTCCGCGATAGATCTGGTAGGCGATGTCGTTATAGTCAGGGGTTTCCTTGTTTCGCTTCACCGTTGCATAAACATCGTCGTAGACGATTTTGGAAAGCTCATCTGAGCGTTCCACCAAATTATCCCAGGTAACTGGAATTTCAATATCTGGTGGGATTGGGTGAAACAGTTCCATAACTGGCTCTTGTTCAGCAGCATCTGGGGCGTGAGTGTCGGTATCTGTTGCGGAGGAGCATCCTGCCAGGATCAGAACTAACGCAGCTGCAAGGGCTAGCTTTTTCATTTCCAATACCTATTTCTCTTATTGTTTTCTCTTTGTAGAATATGTTGCTAATCCCAAATTATTTGGCAGGCGCGGCTCGGGGAAACATCGTTCTGGTGAGTTAATACGAGAAAGATTTATCGTGATTCGGCGGCGCTTCAGCAACAACCCAATTTTTTCCTGAGATAGCCCTAAAGGCTTGAGTATAAAAGCGCGGTGGGTTCGACGCGAACGTCTGACTCTCCGGTGCGGGAAGCATAACTGCATCATGCTCGGCTAACCAGTCATTCTGGTGCGCTCGCATCGTGGCGCTGGAGTCTGTTTAGATTCGGAAGGCTGCAGGCGAACTTGATCGGTAGTTGGAAACTCGCGGAACACAATTTCCCGATATCTACTGACGGCGGGTTTGTTTGCCGGACGAGGTCGACATTGGAACGCATCACTACGGATCAGACGGTTGGGGGTTCGAATCCCTCCAGGCGCACACAAACTCCACTTCCTTTCCCCACGCAATGCCTGTTACCATTTAGGGGTCTTTTTCAGTACTCGGATAGCGTGATTGGTTGGTGATGTAGCCCATGAGAAACGTGTCGGTGATAGTCGTGTCGGCGGTGCTCGCGCTCGGTTTGTCCTCGTGCGCGCCGGCTAACCCTCCGGTCTCCCCGCCGCCGGGGGCGGCTCCTATCCCCTCACCAACCGCCAGCGTCGTGACCATGACGCCGGCGGAAGCGTGGGGCTCGTTTGGAGAGGCCTCGCGGCAAAGCTGCCGCGAGGCATACACGGGTCTTGTCGAGGAGGACGTGCTCGGACCGAATTCCGGGCAACTCAGGATTCGACTCACGTTCGAGCAGGCCGGTGAAAACTCCCTCGCCCAGGTGTCACCCACGGGGGACGCCGACATCATGTTGAACTATTTTGATTTCTACGCCTGCGAAGTGCAGGGGTACCTCGTCACCCTCGATGACGTCCAATACGATTCGATGGGTGATGCGATCTACCCGTTCGAAACTGGTCTGGCACTCGAAGTCACCTACAACTCGGCGGACGGCACATACTCGACTGTGCGGCAACTAGACGATGGGTCGATCCGACGCCTCGATTACACCGTCACCAACGGTCTGTTCACACGAGTTGCCAACCTCGATGACGGTTCGGAGACGACGCTCACCTACGGCGAACCCGACTCGAATCTCACCACGATTGTCAATGACGCGTACGCGGTCTATTTCTCAAACTGATTGGCCGACACCACACTCTCAACCGACAGCCTCGTCACGTTGCCTCAAGAAAGCGTGCGCCTGTAGCTCAACGGATAGAGTATCTGACTACGGATCAGACGGTTAGAGGTTTCGCGCCTTCCGTGGGTCAAACTACCAGGACCCCATCCTCTCGAGGTCGCGGCTAACGGTGAAGTCGACGAAGTACGAACCATCTTCCTTTCTGGTGATGATGGCGAACTTGGCCACACCATCATCCGACCCGTCCTCATTGAGAGCAGTTCCCCGGTAATAGTCGGGGCCTTCGTCCGAGCTAAGGTCTCGATCGAAACCTTCTGTGCAAAAATCAATAATCTCGTCGATGTCGCCGGCGGGGATTACCTCGATGTCCTGGTCGCTCGCATACGTATCAAGCCCTATTTCGGACTGAAACTCAATGACGTCAATACAGACGTCCCGCGGTTCCACTTCCGGCCCAGCAGAAAAATACACACTGTAGAGGGGTTGTTGGCACGGGATCCCGAATGAAGCACCACAGTTGGGAACTAGTTCTTCGCTGACCAGTTCGAGAACGGCGAATTCATTCTGTTGAATCGTCAGTGCGACGGGTTCGACCTGGGGGGAGCATCCCGTCATCATGCCCAGCACAACGGCTCCCAGGGCCAGCAGTTTTGTTCCGTTCATCATGCGCTTACCTTTCATGCGTCGATCTGAGTTTGTGGTCAACGACCACCGTGTGCCGTGAAGCAGACGTGAAGTACAGATATCGTGCTGCGGCAATAATCGCTATGCACACGGCCACGACGCAACCCGAGATCCAGGCCATCCCTTCGCTCAGGTGTGACCAATTGGTGAGGTGCAACCACATGTTGACGCACGAGAAAACCGCAAGACCGCCGTACATCACATACGTCAGGGTCAGCGACCATTTTTGTCGAATGAATGGCAGAAGCAGAGGGGGCACGAGCAGCAAAAGTACAGAGAAGTCCATTTATGCCTCCGCAACCACACCGACCAACTGTTACGTGAGGATTATACGTATCCGCGCGAGAGACAATCAAGCATTTCCGGGGTCTCCGGCCTGGAGTCCCCGAATGCGGGTACCGATTAGTAGTCGGCGAAGTACTCGTCGATTTCCCACTGGGTCACGTCGCGTGTTGAGGGGTCTTTGACAGCCGCTTCGTAACGTGCCACTTCGTCACGCTTCATGACGAGGAAAACTTCGACGAGTTCCTTCGACATCTGGTCGTGAAGGTGCGAATTCGCTTCGAGCGCGTCGAGTGCGGCACCCAATGTTGCGGGAAGTATGGGCGCGGACTCGTTGTCATATGCCATCCCGACCGCGTCGTCGGGGCAGTCGAGCGTGCGCTTGATGCCGTCGAGCGCGGCCGCGAGGACACCGGCGATGACGAGATAGGGGTTCGCCGCGCCGTCACCGACACGGACCTCGAGCCGGGTTCCCTCGCCGCGCTCCGGCGGGATACGGACCATGCACGAACGGTTGTCGTAACCCCAGTTGGCGCGGAAGGGCGCGAGGGTGTCCGGGCCGAGGCGCTTGAACGCGTTGACAGTCGGGTTTGTCAGAGCCGTGAGCGCGTTCGCGTTCTCGAGAACACCCGCGATCATCTGCCGAGCTACTTCAGAGAGCTGACCCTTTCCGTCGTGCATCTTGTTGACGCCCTTCATGTCGGTCACCGAGAAGTGCAGGTGGAATCCGCTTCCGCCCTCATCGCTCCAGGGCTTTCCGAGGAACGTCGCGTGCTGGCCGGACTGCTCGACAACGTCCTTGATTGCGGTCTTGAAGAAGAACGTGCGATCGGCCGCGTCGAGGGCGTTGCTGTGCCACAGGTTGATTTCGTACTGGCTGGGGCTGAACTCGTGGTTTCCAGCGAAGACGCCGATGTCCATCTGGTCGAGCATGCGCATGAGGTGGAGGAAAACGCCGTCGGGGTCAACCAGGGTTCCAGTTGTGTACACACGACCCGTGCGCGTGAGCGACCGTTCGTAGCTGCCGTCGTCTTTCACATTCGCGATGTAGAACTCGAGTTCGGGGCCGACGACCGGCTGGAGTCCGATGGCGTTGTATTCGTCGATGACTTTCTTCAGGACGGTGCGTGGCGAGATCATGTTCGGCGAGTGGTCGGGATTGAGGGCATCGGCAATGACGTACGCGACACCCGGTTCGAAGGGGAGAGGGGTGATGGTGTCGGGTTCGATCGAACTGACGAGGTCCTGCAGTCCGTCCGACGCGATGTTGACGGCATCAAGGACGTCGCCACCCGTCGTCGTGATCCAGGTGCCCTGACAGAACGCCGGGCCGTTGTGAGCGGCCTTGTCGAGCTGGCTGACAAGCACGTCTTTCGACCGCGCGATACCGAGCACGTCAGCAAAGATGAAGCGAAGGACGTCAATCCCTTGGTCTTGTAATGAATCGCGAAGTGCGACGAGGTCGTGAGACATTGGTACTCCTTTGTAACCATTTCGTTAGGACTCAAACGAAATAATAGTCTCTAGAATCGAAAAATAAATGCTTGTAGTCAAACCGTAATATTTGCACTGTACAAATGCAAAGGAGCACACCGTGAAGGCACTCTTTATTCAGCACGACCACGTCAGTCCGACTGGACCCGTGTCCGAGCGACTGCGCCATCACGGCTACGAGATCGAAGAGATTCTCGTTGTGCCAGAAGAGCGATTCCGTGATCCCAACGTTCCGTTCACGTTCCCGAGCCTCGACGATTACGACCTCATCATCCCGCTCGGTGCGCCGTGGGGAGCGTGGGATGACGCGTGCATCGGAAACTGGCTCACGCCAGAACTCGAGTTTGTGCGTGAAGCGGTCACGAGCGGAAAACCCGTTCTCGGAATCTGTTTCGGCGGTCAGCTGATTGCCCGTGCGATGGGCGGGTCCGTTGCGCCTGGCCCGAAGGGCGAAATCGGGTGGACAAACATTTGGAGTGACGACGAGTCGCTTGTGAGCAACGGCCCGTGGTTCCAGTTCCACTACGACCGCTGGGAACTTCCGCCCGGAGCGAAAGAGATCGCCCGAAACCCCATCGCGTCACAAGCGTTCGTCATCAACAAGGCGCTCGCGTTGCAATTCCACCCCGAGCTCGACGCTGCAGCATTGGACGGATGGCTCGTCTGGGGTGGCGACAAAGAAGTCGAAGACGACGGCCAAGACCCTGCGGTGATGATGGCGCAAACGAAGGCGATCGAAGAGGCCGCTCGACAGCGCACCTTCGACCTCGTCGATGCGTTCCTCGAACGCGTCGCGAAATAGCTAGCGGAGGGTTACCTTCACCGGCATGTGCTTGATGCCGTGAACAAAGTTCGAGCGCAGGAAGTCGACCGGCCCGGTGTGCTCGACGGTGTCGATACGAGACAACAGGTCTTCGAACATCACTCGAAGTTCGATTCGCGCGAGGGCATTTCCTAGACACATGTGGGGGCCGCCGCGTCCGAACGTCATGTGTTCGTTCGGGTTGCGGGTGACGTCCATCTTGGTGGGGTTGTCAAAAACCTTGTCGTCGCGGTTGCCCGAGGCGAACCACGGTACGACCTTGTCGCCGACCTTGAACGTGTGGCCTTCGAACTCTACTTCTTTCGTGACGGTACGTCGGAAGTGATACACGGGGCTCGCGTAGCGAAGGAACTCTTCGACGGCCCACGGAATCATGTCGGGGTTCTCTTGCAGGTACACCAATTGATCCGGGTTCGCCATAAGATTCCGCATCGTGTGCGTGATGGTGTGGCGCGTCGTTTCGTTTCCCGCCACCACGAGCAACAGGAAGTTGGTGTGGAAGTCGCGGTCGGTCAACGGGATTCCATCGGACATCTCGGAGTTGATGAGAACTGAAACGAGGTCGACCCCGTCCTTGCCACGACGTTCGTTCGCGAGTTTGTCGCCGTAGTCAAACACTTCTTGGGCGGCCGGCGAACGGAAGGGCAGAAGGCGATACTTTTCGGATTCGGGGGAATTGATGAGCACGTCCGCGCTGTCGGGGTCCGAGAAGCCGACCATCCGGTTTCCCCACTCGATCAGTTGGTCGGTGTCGGTCTCGGGAACATCCAGAAGTTTGGCGAGAACCTGAATCGGGAAGTCGGCGGCGACCTCTTCGACGAAGTCGAACTCGCCCTTCGCGAAAGCGTTGTCGAGGGTCGTCGCGGTCAGGCCGCGAAGGAACGTCTCGTAACGGGAAACGGCCGCCGGGGTGAACTGACCCTGGAGCAGTCGGCGCAGGGCGCGGTGGCGGGTGCCGTCGGTTTCGAGCAGCGATCGACGCGCTTCCTCTTGTTCGGCGTCGACTTCCTCGAGGTTGGTGAAGCGCTCGCTGGTGAACGTGTTCGAGTCGCGCAGAATCTTGACGATGTCGTGGTAGCGCGTGACGGAATAAAAGCCGCTGCCGTCGTCGCCTTCATCGTTGAAGTGGATCGGCGCGTCGGCTCGAAGTTCAGCGAACGCGTCCCACGGAGCGCCGTTGCGGAACAGTTCGAGGTCGGCCAGATTGATGCTCGACGTTGAGGTCATCACTATCTCCTTCACGAGATTGTTCGGGTACTAACAATCTCTGAGAATACAGACTTTTTGCGATTTGGCATATCGCTCGGGTCAAAAAGTTTTGTTACGTGACCGGATTTTGCCCCGAGTCGGGAACAATATAGAGATGCGGCGAATGTCGCTGAAATCTGGAGAACAAACATGGCAGGCACACACACCCTCGCGGAGACGGAACGACACGTTTCCGAACGACTGTCGCACATGTCTCTTGACTTTGATTCGATGGCGATCGTCTCGAACCTGTTCCGCGCCGCCAACGCCGTTCGAAATCACTTCGAGCGAACGGTCCTGCTTTCGAACGACCTGTCGTGGACGGCATTTGTCGTCTTGTGGGTCACCTGGATCTGGGAACCAATCGAAACCCGACAAATTGCCGAAGAGGGCGGATTTTCGAAAGCGACGTTGACGGGTGTCTTGGGAACGTTGGAAGGCCGGGGCTACCTTGCTCGGGCAAAGAGCACAACCGACGGTCGGCTCGTCGTCGTCACGATGACCGACGAGGGGCGAAAACTCATGGACGACCTGTTCCCCAAGTTCAACAAACAGGAACAGAAAATCGCCGGTGCGATTCCACAAGCCGAACACGCAGCACTGGCCGAGGCGCTTCGCCTTGTCACCAAACGTGCGGAGAGCCCTAGCTAGCGGCGCGAACGAATTGTTCGAAAATCTGCAACTGACCGCGCTCGGTGTCGTAGTTGTCCTCCGGGTGCCACTGCACTCCAAACGCCCAACCGGTTGAGTCGATCTTCACGGCCTCGACGTGACCCTCGGCGGCGCGGGCGATAACGGTGAGCCCCTCCGCGAGTTCGTCGATTGCTTGGTGGTGGTAGCACGACGCGGATACGGTCGAATCGGTGAGTCCCAGTTCGGCGGCGTGAGATTCAAGTGCTACCGGCGCGACGTGGTGCAGATGAGGGCTGTCCATATGTTGCGTGAGCGTTCCACCGAGGGCGACGTTCGTGATCTGCATTCCTCGACAAATTGCGAGCATCGGAAGTCCGACCGAGAGAACGTGGCGAATCAGGCTGATGTCGACCTCGTCCTGCGTCGAGTCGATTCCATAAAGTTCGTT
>Ga0114967_10002047_pt1 | contig 16936 bp, 14 predicted proteins | sample M_130628_MF_Meta_FD_92639 | JGI IMG/M metagenome (GOLD analysis project Ga0114967, IMG submission 92639) | Freshwater microbial communities from Lake Montjoie, Canada to study carbon cycling - M_130628_MF_MetaG | ecosystem: Environmental > Aquatic > Freshwater > Lake | place: Lake Montjoie... | reverse complement strand
TTTTAAATCTTCAGGGATGTTTAAGTCTTGAACAGAACCGTTGGCCCGCATTAATTCTTGTTTCAAACTCTCATTCCAAAGTCCTCGCTCCACAAGATCATTCAACAAGTGTTTGTTCACCACAATGAACTCACCAGACAATACACGACGCGTATAAATATTGGACGTATAAGGCTCAAAAGCTTCATTATTTCCAAGAATTTGAGAGGTAGAAGCTGTTGGCATTGGCGCCATCAACAATGAGTTTCTAACACCATGCTCCATCACCTCTTTACGTAAAGCAGCCCAATCCCATCTTCCCGATAATTCTTCATCTTTGATGTTCCAAAGGTTGTATTGGAATTGTCCTTCTGAAATGGGCGAACCTTTAAAGCTAGAATATGGTCCTTCCACTTTAGCCGCTTCCATAGAGGCGGTTACTGCCGCAAAGTAAATTGTTTCAAAAATATCCTGATTCAATTGTTTTGCTTCATCACTGGTAAATGGCATACGCAACATGATGAAAGCGTCGGCCAACCCTTGCACTCCTAATCCCACAGGGCGGTGACGCATATTTGAGTTCTCCGCCTCTTGAACCGGATAATAATTACGGTCAATTACTTTATTTAAGTTACGCGTTACCCGTTTGGTTACATTGTACAACAATTCGTGGTTGAATTTGCCGTTTTCAACAAACATTGGCAACGAAATGGAAGCTAGATTACATACAGCAATTTCGTCGGCTGAAGTATATTCCATAATTTCGGTACACAAGTTGGACGAACGAATCGTACCCAAATTCTTTTGGTTAGATTTTCTGTTCGCTGCGTCTTTGTATAGCATGTATGGCGTTCCCGTTTCAATTTGAGATTCTAAAATTTTCTCCCACAACTCACGCGCTTTGATTGTTTTTCTTCCTTTTCCTTTAGCCTCGTAAGAAGTATAAAGCGCTTCAAATTCTTCGCCATATACATCACACAAGCCCGGACATTCATTAGGACACATCAAAGTCCAGTGACTATCCTCTTCCACGCGCTTCATGAATAAATCAGAAGTCCACATCGCAAAAAATAAATCACGTGCACGCATTTCTTCTTTACCCGTATTCTTTTTCAAGTCAAGGAACTCAAATATATCAGCGTGCCATGTTTCTAAATAAATCGCAAAACTTCCTTTGCGTTTTCCCCCTCCTTGATCTACGTAACGTGCCGTATCATTAAACACACGTAACATTGGTACGATTCCATTAGAGGTACCGTTAGTACCGCGAATGTAAGAACCTGTAGCACGTACATTGTGAATTGATAACCCTATACCCCCAGCAGATTGCGAAATCTTAGCGGTTTGTTTTAGTGTATCATAAATTCCGTCAATACTATCATCTTTCATGGTCAACAAGAAACATGATGACATTTGAGGTTTTGGTGTTCCAGCATTGAATAATGTTGGTGTCGCATGGGTAAAGAACTTCTCGGACATTAAATCATACGTTTCAATAACGGATTCAAGGTCATTTAGGTGAATTCCAACCGCTACACGCATCAGCATGTGCTGCGGACGCTCTACAATTTTGCCGTTGATCTTTAACAAATACGAACGCTCTAACGTTTTGAAACCGAAGTAGTCGTAATTAAAATCACGGTTGTATATGATGTGCGAGTTTAAAAACTCGGCATTTTCTTGGATTACTTGGTGTACTTCCTCAGAAAGCAAAGGTGCGTGCTGATTGGTTCTTGGATTTACATAATGATACATTTCGTTCATGGTCTCTGAGAACGACTTGTTGGTGTTTTTATGCAAGTTGGAAATTGCAATTCTCGCCGCTAATTGGGCATAATCAGGATGTGCAATCGTCATGGAAGCAGCGGTTTCTGCCGCTAAATTATCTAATTCTGAAGTGGTAACTCCGTCATACAAACCTTCAATCACTCTCATCGCCACTTTTACAGCATCTACTAAATCATTTAAACCATAACATAGTTTTTTAATTCTATCCGTGATTTTGTCGAACATTACAGGCTCCTTATGGCCGTCTCTTTTTACTACATACATAGACTTTTCTTTTAAGTGGTTAAAAAACAGACAATCCCTTCTCTGTTTTTGAGTTATTTGTGTTTTGTTTTGTACTTGATTGGATAGAGCCTCATTTTACTTCCTGGCCCTTTTGGAAGTGGTAATCTCCTCTATTAGTAAAAAGATTATAAGGTAAAGCAGGAAAATGATTTCCTGTTAAGCCCGAGTATTTATTCCTTAGAAATCAGCGTCGAAACTAATTTTTCCAGCTTCTGAATCGGTATTCATTACACCCGCCTTTTGATATTCTGCTACACGCTTTTCAAAGAAATTCGTTTTACCTTGTAAAGAAATCATATCCATAAAATCAAAAGGATTCGAAGAATTATAAACCCTGTCACAACCTAATTCAACCAATAACCTATCGGTAACAAATTCTAAGTATTGGGTCATTAAAGTAGCATTCATTCCAATTAAACTAACCGGTAATGACTCAGTAATAAACTTTCTTTCAATATCCAAGGCATTCGTTAATATTTCGGTTATTCTCGCTTTCGGTACTTTATTAATGATGTGATGTGTGTGCAAGTGTACCGCAAAATCACAATGCATTCCTTCATCACGAGAAATCAACTCATTAGAGAAGGTCAAACCTGGCATTAGTCCACGCTTCTTTAACCAAAATATAGAACAGAATGATCCCGAAAAGAAAATTCCCTCTACGGCGGCAAAAGCAATCAATCTTTCAGCAAATGACTCTGATTCAATCCACTTCAAAGCCCATTCTGCTTTCTCTCTAATGGCAGGAAACACCTCGATAGCATGGAAAAGTTGGTTTTTCTCTACTTCATCTTTCACGTAGGTATCAATCAAAAGTGAGTACGTTTCGCTATGGATGTTTTCCATCATGATCTGAAAACCATAAAAGAATTTGGCCTCCGGATATTGTACTTCACTTACGAAGTTTTCCGCTAAATTCTCATTAACAATTCCATCGGAAGCAGCAAAGAATGCCAAAATATGTTTGATGAAATACTTTTCATCATCATTCAACTTGTTATTCCAATCATTAACATCAGTATGCAAATCAATTTCTTCCGCGGTCCAAATGCACGCTTCTTGCTTTTTATACCACTCCCAAATATCTTGGTGCTTGATAGGAAAAATTACAAAACGATCCTTGTTTTCTTTTAAAATTGGTTCGATTACTGCCATGTTGAAATATTTTGAGTTTTAAGACGATTTATAGTGAAATCCGTGTGATACAAAGATTGGTAAACCAAACGTAAAATGAAAGCCAAACTTATTCACAATAAGCTCTAGTTTTTAACAAATCGTCTCTATTTAGCAAAGGAAAGAGTAAAATTCAAAATATTGATTATCAATATATTAAAAATATAAAAAAAGCAAAAAAGCCCTAAAACAAAGGAGTTTAAGAATTTACTGATAGGTAAATTTTAACATTTCACTTCTTCTGAAAACACAATATTTTTAATTAAAATAAGACTGGATTTTAAGGTCGAAATGACCCCGCAATTCAGCACCAAAAAAGTCCGAGAAAGTCGCTGTAAAAATTTCAAATGATCCCAACAACTTCTGGGTATGAAACCCTTAAAAATAGGCCCGTAACTGCACGTTACCCGTGTGAATAGTTTGACTGCTTTCGGTCTTACGCCCTTGATAATTGAGGTTGATATCCAAAAACTCGGTTAAATTTTTCTGAATGAGCAAACGCCAAGTCATATTTTTACCCGGTTGCAATCCTTCAAGCATTTGAAAAGCAACAGGGGATTGTGAATCACCCGTAAATTTATTTTGGTAGAGCGAAAATTCACCATTCATGGTCAACTTTGTCGAACTAGCATAAGAAAAGGAAGTGCCAAAACGGTGCTGCATTAACCACTCCGCATCACCCAGCTGATTTGTCTTATTTTGATATTCATAAAAAATATCCCAACTAGCATTTCTATTAAATAAATAGGATATTTTTGGATTGAGTTGGTAGGCATTGACTTCAAAGTTTTTACTACTATAATTCTCAGACAACAAGGAAGTAAAGACTGTTTTAGAAGCCAAGGATAACAACCAAGTTTTCTGCACCAAATGAGTATATTGCAACTGATGAGAAAAATTCTTGCTCTCCTGAGTACCGATCGAAAGCAAACTTTTTACTCGGTTTTGGGTATAGGTATAGGTGATAGAATGCCGCTGCTTTCCCCTATTGTAAAACAAACTGTTTCTAAAACTTGTGTTTAGCCCCAACAAATCTGTAGCTGTCGTAGCAAACGGATTTAAATCAAAATTAGCACCATTGCGCTCTATTTTACGCTCTATTAAGTAGGAGGCTTGATTATAAAAATGAGATAAAACTTTTCTAAACCCATGCTCGTTTTGCCATTGGGCCAAATTTAAAGTAAGCGACTGCGAAAACTTGTTCTGGTGGGTCTTTACAAATAATTGATTGGGCAAAAACACCCGAACATACTTAGCTTGGTCCGGAAAAGGAGCAACCTCAAACTCTTGCAACTCTTGAACACCATTACCATTGTAATCAATCCAAGTGTAAATTCCTTGCCCAGGTTGTACTTCGATATAAGTGAATTCTTGCTGAGCAATAGTACCCGATGTGGTTTCATAAGCCGTAGTTACTTGCATCAACTGATTAAAATACTGATCATTGTACAACAGTCGTGAATTTAATGAGGGCTCATCAGACCTCGTACGATCAACATAGTTAAGAGTACGATAATTCACAAACAACGACAGGTCACTTCTATCGGTTTGCACCAATCTTGACTTCAAATAATAGGATCGCGATAAGTTAACCCGCTGCAAAACACCGCTCAGCAAACTATCATTCAGCCGCTGCAAATACCCAAGTTCCGTATAAACTTTGGTACTGTCACCTCTGCCTAATAACGCCCCATACTCTGTAAATCGTTGACTTAATCCCGACAATTGATTTGTAGTAGCCAATTGTTCTTTGTTGTTTTCAAATCGTAAGCTCCCGCCAATCCAATTTTTCTTGTGATGGTAGCGCACTTGTGAATGGCTTCTACTGAAAGTAGAAGCTGCATAATTTCCATCGCTTTTCAAATAACTTCCCTCCTCTTGAATGTTCCAATTATTGAGCACAAACAATCCTGTGACCAATTGCCGATGACCCGAAAAACTTTTGGTGAAATCCAACTTTTCAAACTGATAGGTCAATTTACCCTTAGAGGGCAAAATAAAATCTAATCCGTTTACAAACAAACTTTGATTGCCTTCTTTGGTCGTTAAATTCCAATCACGATTAAACTCAATAGTAAATAGGCGCTCAATGGTTCTAAAATCTTGCTGCACATATTGAAAATTCCCAAAAACATCCACCTGCCACTTCTTGGTAAACAAGCGTTGTTTGTAATTCAATTTTCCAGCTACTCCTTTGTTGTCTCGATCATCTAAAGCAGAAAATAGGTTTAAATCATTATTACTAACACCTATTTCAAAATCGATATTGGTTTTCTCAGTAGGATTAAACTGCCCCAAAACAGTTGCGATCTGGATCTTAGTAGGAGCCACCAATCTTGTGATGGGTTCGTAATTCCCTTGCGGGACACCTCCAACGGGCGGGACATATTTAAAGATTTTACCAACAGCCGCTGCATTGCTTATTGTATAATTTCCCTGCAGATTTCCCACTAAGGTAAACTTTACATTGTACAAAACATCATTAGAATTATTTGAGTATTCAAAAGCCTCTACACCATTAATTAGCGTCTTTTTATACAATACTTTATTCTCAGAATATGCATCCAAATACGCCGATGGTGCACTCATCAAACTAACATTATCTCCAGCATTTGCCAGTATCGCAACTTGCTCAGAGGACAAATTTTGTTGTAAGGGTTGGTTTTTTACATCGCTCTCCGAATACAGATACCCTCCTAAACTCCAGGACTTAGCCTGATGATTTGCGCCCGCATAGGTCACAAATCGCGTATAACTTCGATCTGAATATTGGTATTCTATCACAATTCGCATTTCGGATGTGATGGGAAACAAGGACGTAAAAGATATCTCCCCAGCATTATAATCAATCACATAATCGTTATTCTCTCCTCGCTTACGCAAAATACCATTCACGTATACCCGCTCCGACCCTGAAATGACTAAGACATACAACTCGCCGTTATTCCCCTTTAATTTATAAGGTCCTTGATTACCCTCTTGGCCTGTAATCGAACTTTTAGCGTATTGTCCTCTTACTAAAGCTCCCGCTGCAAATAGTTCTGTTTTATTTTCTTCACCGCCAAAAGTAAAATGGGCCGATAGCCCCTGCACCTTTTTATTGAAATTTAAAAAACGAGATTGCCGATTTTCCAAAAACAAATCACCAGCCCGTAGGTTCCAATGATCGGTAAATAGTTCTATAAATATTTGGTCAAATTCGTCTAATTTCTGCGAATATCCACCTTCCTGCAAAGGGATATTGGAATCTTGAATGGAAGCACGAAGAGAAACTTTATCTGATAATTTTCCAGTGATTTGCAAATCCAAATTGGATGTAACCGAAGCATTTTGGTTATTTCCTACGGTTACCCCTCGTGTAATACTACCCGAAGTATTCAATCCGTCAAAAGGAACGAATTTTCTAACCGTGCGATTGACTTTATAAAGATTACCCGCCTCATTAGGCACTATTTGTTCTTCATCATAAATGCTGTAAGTCTTCGTTAGTTGGTCTGGGTACTTGAAATAGCGAACGGTCAGTGTATCTTGTGACGCAAATCCATTTTTAAAAAACAACTTCCCTGTTTTAAAATCTACAGCATAGAAAGTGCTGTCGATCGGAAGGCCATCAGACTTCAGTATTTTAAAAAAACTTGGGCTAATACTAACTTTTTCAAGGGGAATAGTGTCCTGAGAAACAACTACCTTTTTGGATTGGTACAACGATTTGATTTCCTGAGCCGATAGCTGGGAAAAACAAAGGACGACCATCAATAAAAGGAGTTTTTTTAGCATACATACTATAAACGTAAAAAAGCAGCTTTGGGTATATAATCGATTATTTTCTATTCTTTTGTAACCAACTGCATTGTATCTCTAGAGATTTGTTTCACAAGCACCGTCTTTCCGGACTCGACCATTTTGGCTGCATTTTCATCAAAATGACGGATCGTATACAACGACACATTTTCATTATAAGCCACTTTAAATTTCTTAGAAAGTACCGCTTTCAACGCTTCAAAATTGCCAAATTTGTCCTCTAAGCATACTGAAAAACTAATGGCTGAGTTTTGTATCAAACTTGTTTTGATTTTATATTGATGCAACAACGAAAAGATTTCACTAATATTTTCTTCCATGATAAATGAAAAATCAATAGACGACAAAGAAAGCAACAACTGCTCTTTTTTTACAATAAAACAAGGTGTCTTGGGATCCAAATCTTTACCCTTAGAAACACAAGTGCCAGGCAATAACGGATTGACAAACGATTTAACATACAACGGAATTTCCTTTTTTTGGAGTGGTTGCAAAGTTTTGGGATGGATAACCGACGCACCGTAAAATGCTAACTCTATCGCTTCACGATACGATATTTGATTTAACAATATGGCGTTCTCAAAATAACGGGGATCGGCATTTAACACACCCGGTACATCTTTCCATATAGTGACACTTTCCGCGTTCAAACAATAGGCAAAAATAGCGGCAGTGTAATCCGACCCTTCTCGACCTAGCGTTACGGTGAAATTATTTTCATCAGACCCTAAAAATCCTTGCGTAATGTTGAGCGCCTTTTTCTTAATTCCTTTCGAAATAAACTGTTGTGTTTTTTCCCAATCAACGTTGGCATCGCGATAGGTAGTGTCGGTTTTGATAAAATTACGGACATCAACCCAGTTGTTTTTTAACCCTGCATGTTGGAAATAATGACTAACAATGGTAGTAGAAACTATTTCACCATAGCTTACCACTTGGTCATACACAAAGTTATAATTGGGTGATTTATTACTTCTGATAAAATACTCCAAATCGGCAAAATGACTGTTTACCGCATAAAAAACGTCGTGCTCTTCGTCGTCAAACAAATCCATCAAAATTTGGTTATGATATTTTCGCACTTCTTGCAGAGAAGCATGCAGTTCATTGGACTTATTAAAATAATTTTTGATGACAGTTTCTAAAGCATTGGTGGTCTTTCCCATGGCCGAAATAACCAATAGCGTGTCTTCATGACCAACTTGCTCCAATAGATTGTATACATTTTTAATTCCTTCAGCATCCTTTACTGAAGCACCACCAAATTTGAATATTCTCATTTTACTTTACTTAAAAATTCATTAATTCCGTTTTCATCCATTTGCGCTATTCGCCAATCATCAAATACTTTCGCCCCCGATTTGATATAAAAATCAATCGCTGGCGTATTCCAATCCAAAACATTCCACTCAATTCTGCGCACTTGATCTTTTTTGCCTTGAGCTATAACGGCGCTATAAAGGGCAAAACCCACGCCTGCTCCTCTCATTGCTTCTTTAACAATTAAATCTTCCAAATGGATTGTCTTTCCTTTCCACGTAGAATAGCGATAGTAATACAAAGCCATACCTACAATCACTTGATCAACTTCAGCTATAAAAGTATAAAACAAGGGCGTTGACCCAAATCCATCGCGCTCTAAATCAGCCACAGTAACCACCACAGCGTGGGGCTCTTTTTCGAAGACGGCCAACTCTCGTATGAGCTCTAACACAGCTGGCATGTCGGCTATTTCACCTTTTCGGATTTTCATTGACACCTATTTTTTCTTCTTTTTAGCCGTCTTTTTCTTAGTAGCAGTCGTCGCTTTATTTGAAAATTTCATTTGAACATAGGGCTTGTACAACCCGTCGGCTGTTGCTCTTGCTTTTGCTTTATCTGCTCTTTCCTGTGGATCAGGATGCGAACTCATCATTTTGCTTAAAAAATCAGAACTAGCACCACCACTCATAGCCGCCAAAATAGCAAAAGCCGACTCTTCAGCATTCACATTATAGTTATTGCGCTTTAAAAAGGCATAAGAGAATTCATCCGCTTCCGACTCCTGTTTACGACTGTATTTACTATCCAGAATAGCACTCGCTAGCTGCCCATATTGGCTATCCGTCAATTTCGCTACTTTATCAGATTGAGAGGAAACCGCTCCCACGATGGCAGCTTTTCGTAAAGCAGCTTTCATGGCATCACGCGAATCGTGATTGGCTACATGGCCTATTTCGTGACCAATAACTGCCAGTAATTGATTGTCATCCATAATATCCATCAAACCGGAGAACACACGAACACTCCCGTCTGCGGTAGCAAATGCATTAACATCTTTGGTTAGATATACTTTGTAATTTAAAACCAACCCATTCTCGTGAGCATGTTTCCCAAAAATTCTATTCAAGCGCAGTGTATAGCCATCTTTGGGTCCAGCCACAACATTTGAGGAATCCATTTTTCTAACCGCTTCTTTTGACATAGCTGCTGCATCTTTATCACTGAAAGTGAAACTAGCCACCCCAGTCTGAAGTGCGCCTAAAGCCTTTTCGCCTAAATTAATCTGGGCATTGATCTTTGTAATACTCGACAGGGCAACTACTAGAGCTACCATAAATAATCGTGTCTTCATGGTTATAAGATTTATCATATTGAACAGCAAATATAAAATAAGTTTCACAAACATTTGGCCCGACATTTTTTATATTTTTCCCGCGGATTTTGATAAAAAAAACGATATTTGCAGAAACAACTACAACGATTTCGTAATGGAAGAACGCAATAAAACACTGGGGGAATTTATCATCGAAAAACAATCCCAATTTCAATACTCATCGGGAGAATTATCGAGAATCATCAACTCAATCCGTCTCGCTGCCAAAGTAGTAAACTATAAGGTAAATAAAGCAGGTCTGGTGGACATCATTGGTGCCGCCGGAGAACAAAATATTCAAGGAGAAGACCAGCAAAAATTAGACGTTTATGCTAACGATGTTTTCATTCAAACGCTTATCAACCGAGAAATAGTTTGCGGAATTGGCTCCGAAGAAAACGACGACTTCATCACAGTTGCAGGCTCTGACAATAGTCATAACAATAAATATGTTGTTTTAATGGACCCTCTAGATGGATCGTCCAACATTGATGTAAATGTATCCGTAGGGACCATTTTTTCAGTGTACCGAAGAAAAACACCTGTAGGAACACCAGTTACCATGGAAGATTTTTTGCAACCGGGAACGAGTCAAGTAGCGGCCGGATACGTGATTTATGGAACTTCTACGATGTTGGTTTATACCACAGGCCACGGCGTAAATGGTTTTACCTTGAATCCAGCCATCGGCACGTTTTATCTATCGCACCCAAATATGCAATTTTCAAAAGATGGAACCATCTACTCCATTAATGAAGGCAACTATGTTCACTTCCCTCAAGGTGTAAAAGATTATCTAAAATATTGCCAGTTAGAAGAAGGCGACCGTCCTTACACGTCTCGATACATCGGAAGCTTGGTCTCCGATATTCATAGAAACATGATCAAAGGCGGAATTTATATCTATCCTACAAGTTCAAAATCACCCAAAGGAAAATTGCGGTTACTTTATGAATGCAATCCGATGGCCTTTATTGCCGAACAAGCCGGCGGCAAAGCCTCCGATGGTTTTGGCAGAATCTTAGAAATTCAACCAACCGAATTGCATCAAAGGGTTCCCTTCTTTTGCGGCAGCTATAATATGGTGGAAAAAGCTGAAGAATTTATGGCTAAATATTGTTAAAAAAAAGGCCCCAGTTTGGGGCCTTTTTTTTTATCTGTTCATGTGCGTCATTTCGTAAATGAAAGTATCCAAATCTACATTCATCACTAATAGCGACAAAGCCTTATCTACAATCAAGTTCACGTTCCCTGGCGTAAATCCCAAGGCAAGAGCAAACTTGGTCAAAATTTCTTTTTGTTTGGGTCCCAATACATGATCTGCAAATACCATTCTTGACAAATCAAAAAATCGCTCTAAGCGTTGCGTATGCAAATAAGGTGGATTAATTGGGTATTTTAAAGGGTTTTCTAAAATCTCAAGGTACTCTGCTGGAGAAATTTCAAGACGAACCGCTAGTTTATCTAAAAACTCTTTTTCTTCTTTACTCAAGTCACCATCTGCTGTCGCAACACGCACTATAGCTGAAAAATGACCTTTATTTCTACTTTTGAATTCGCTATCAAATAAATCTGAAAATGACATAATGGTATGGTTTTAATCTTGCAAATATAGGTCAATTTAATTTTTTTAAAAAGGCAATTTTAAAAATGTTTTTCGTCGAATTTAGGGTCTTTATGCAAAGCTCTAAAAAAATAAATTGTAAGTTTACGTTCCATAACAACCTTTTTACGAATGTCAGATTTCTGGATATACTTCATTATCGGATTAAAACACGTGCTCAATCTTTTTGCCTACGATCACGTTTTATTCCTTTTGGCACTGACGGTTCCCTACGATTTTAAATCTTGGAAACGCATACTGATTTTAGTTTCATTATTCACTTTAGGCCATTCATTAGCCTTATTCCTTTCGGTCTTTAACATCATCAGCATTAAGGTCTCTATTGTTGAATTTCTAATCCCAATAACGATATTAATTGCTGCCTTATACAACATTATCGGCTCCGGAAAATCAAATAAAAACAACAGTAGTACTTTTGCAGGATTCGTTACGGTTTTTTTCGGCATCATACACGGACTTGGCTTTTCAAATTACTTCAATAGCATACTTACGGGGAAACCCTCGGACAAACTATTACCCCTTGCCGAGTTTGCCCTTGGGATTGAAACGGCGCAAATCATTGTGGTACTGGCTGCACTCCTGCTCGCCTATATGGTTTTAAACCTAACTAAATTCTCAAAGAGAGATTGGACCTTAAGCATATCCGCTTTTATCGTCGGCGTGGTCATTCCAATGATTCTACAAAGTGAAATTTGGAATAAATAATTGCCCGAAGAAAAGGATTGGGTATATTTGCGCTCCCTCTTCTGATTGCCTTATAAAAATCAAGGCCCTCGAAGGAACATCAAACTATTTGACTGCGGAATGAAAGAAATAAAACAAACTAAATACGACAAAGCTTACCTTAGAATTGCTGCCGAATGGAGCAAACTTTCCTACTGCAAACGCAAACAAGTGGGCGCTATTATTGTTCGCGATCGTATGATTATTTCGGATGGGTATAATGGAACGCCTTCGGGCTTTGAAAACTGCTGCGAAGACCATGAAGGACTCACCCATTGGTATGTACTTCATGCCGAAGCTAATGCTATTTCCAAAGTGGCACGTTCTACGCAAACTTGCGAAAACGCAACCTTATACATCACGCTCTCTCCGTGCAAAGAATGCAGCAAATTAATTCATCAATCGGGAATTAAAAGAGTCGTGTACCAAAACGGTTATCGTGATACTTCAGGATTAGATTTCTTAGAAAAAGCAGGTGTAGAAGTATGCCAATTGCAAAATCTGGAGTAACCTACAATGACTACTAAGGAAAAATACTTACCCCTGTTACTCTTTTCATGCGTCGGCATGGGAATCGTCATCGGAGGCATGCTCAATTTTCCGCAGCGTTCCCTTTCCAAAGAAAACGCTAGTAAAGCCAAAATCGAAAAGCTAATCGACATGATCAACGAAGAATACGTTGACGAGGTCAATTCAGATTCCATTGTTGACTTAACCGTAAACAGTATTTTGGCCAACCTCGATCCGCATTCGGTATATATTCCGCCCAGTGAACAATCCTCCGAAGCAGAGCGGATGAAAGGTGACTTTGTGGGAGTAGGAATCAATTTCTACATGCACAATGACACGGTTACCGTCGTTAAAACCGTCGAAAATGGACCCGCTGAAAAAGCAGGAATAAAAGCTGGTGACCGCATATTATATGCCGATAAAACCAAACTTTTTGGACGGAAATTACCCACCGATAGTTTATACTCCAAATTTAAAGGGGAAGAAGGCTCCGTAGTGGCCTTAAAGGTTTACCGAAAAGGCCTTCAAAAAATGCTTTCCCTAAACGTAACACGAGAAGTTGTCCCGATTAAAAGCGTGGATATCGCCTTACTCCTCAATAAAACAACAGGCTATATCAAAATCAATCGCTTTGCTGAAAACACTTTCGACGAATTCCATCAAGGCCTTCTACGACTGAAAAAGCAAGGAATGAATACGCTCATCATTGACTTGCGAGATAACGGCGGAGGCTATTTAGAAAAAGCAGTGCAAGTGGCCGATGAACTGTTAAAAGACAACGAACTCATTGTTTTTACCAAAAATAGAAAAGGGACTATTGAAAAAACATTTGCCACCGCAGAAGGAATTTTTGAAACCGGCAAAGTCTTTGTGCTGATTGATGAAAATTCAGCGTCAGCCAGTGAAATACTATCGGGAGCCATCCAAGACAATGATCGAGGTATCATTGTGGGCCGTCGCTCTTTTGGCAAAGGATTAGTCCAACGCGAAATGGATTTTGACGATGGATCGGCCGTGCGACTTACGACCTCTAGATACTACACCCCCAGCGGACGTTCGATTCAAAAACCTTATGTAAAAGGACAAGCCGAAGCCTATAGTCAGGATTTCGAAAACCGCTTTGAAAGTGGTGAATTGTATGCGAAAGACAAAATTAAAGTAGCCGATTCACTGAAATTCAAAACCAAAAAAGGCCGCATCGTATACGGTGGCGGTGGTATCGTGCCGGATATTTTTGTTCCGCTCGAAGTAAAAAAAGGCGAAGAAAATTTAGCTTACCTCCTTAATTCAGGCATCGTAGGGCATTTTGTATTCGAACAACTTGACAAGGACCGTAATGCCTTTAAAGGACTGTCGATCGAAATGTTTCGGGCTAAAATGCAACATAATGACACTTATGTTTCCGCTTTTGAACGTTACTTAAAAGAAATCGGACTAGATGTGAAAGTCGGAAACAATAAAAATTTGGTTAAAAAATACTTGACCGCCGAATGGGCGCGGCAACTTTTTGGTGAAAACCAGTACTACAGCATCATGCTCAAAGAAGACGCCATGCTAAACGCCATTTTGAAATAACTTATTTTCGAATACTATCGTGCACTTGCACATGATTTCCGTTATTCCACAAAGTGAGGATGTCCGTAGCGACCGCAGCACCGCTCCCAGCTGCAATAGCCAATTGACTCCGCCAGCCCGCTAAGGTTCCCGTTACATAAATACCGTCAGCTACTTTGTGGTCCGTGTTTTTAAGTTGTACACGGTTCTTCTCAGGCACCACTTTTTGATGGGGTATAACATAATCCTCTAATCCTTCTATAGTGAACGGATTTCCTGCCCCTATGCCGATAACTACCAATTTGGCGCGGTAGGAATTTTTAGTGCTTACAAGGGTAAACTCCCCTTGTTTTCCTTCAATTTTTGTGACTTTTTCATCCAAAATTTGAACTACGTGAGGATATAATTCTTGCAGCTGAGCACTGCTTTCAGTCAACAACGCCGACCCTAATTTTCCCGCTGGAATTCCATATGCATTATTAAACAAGGCTTCCTGAAGAGAAGAGTTCTTTTGATGGGCTATAATCCCAATTTTTTTATCAACGGCAAAAGGCTTGTGCTGCGCAGAACCCAAGACCAAGGCACACGACATTCCTGAGACACCTCCGCCAATTACTAAAACGTCAAACATGTTTAATGTTTTATTTTTTCTTCTATTTTTTTGGACATTCTAAAGATTAGTAAGATCAATACCGCACAAAATGAAGCCACGATACCAATCAAAGCAATCATACTATTGCCTTCTAACGGTTTTGCAAAATCCAGAAGAAAAATATTTACTACGATCAGCGCTATAGCAATAAAAAGAAGAATATTAGTGAAAATTTTCATGTAATGAATTTAGAAGACAAAAATACTAAATTTTGGTGTTATGTAAAAAGTCCTTTAACATTAGCTGCAAATAATTTAACAGCGATGGCCAAAAGCACAATGCCAAATACTTTCCGGATAATGTTCAAACCGTTGTCTCCTAGCATGCGCTCAATTCTTGCAGAGGATTTTAGCACTAAATAAACCAAAACAATATTCAAAAATATAGCAATAATGATATTTACAGTCTGAAATTCCGCGCGCAAAGACAATAGCGTAGTCATAGTCCCAGCGCCCGCCACCAGTGGAAACGCAATGGGCACAATGGAAGCCGAACTAGCCTTGTCCTCTTTATACAAACGAATGCCTAAAATCATTTCTAATGCTAAAAAAAATAGGACAAACGAACCTGCTACCGCAAAAGAATTAGCATCAATGCCAATAAGTTTTAAGATTTCTTCGCCAACGAACAGAAAGGCAAGCATAATACCCAAAGATACTACAGACGCTTTTCCAGATTGGATATGTCCAAACTTTGCTCGTAAATCAATAATCACAGGAATACTTCCTACAATATCGATTACCGCAAAAAGTACCATTGTGGCAGTGGCTATTTCTCTAAAATCTAAATTCATATTCGTTACTTTTTTACAAAATTAGCGTTTTAATACTACCAACAAGCCAATTTTCATTTGTACTTTTGCGTCCAAATGCAATGCTTATGTTCCAATTAGGAAAAACCATAGTCTCGGAAGACATTCTTGAAAAAGATTTTGTGTGCAACCTTTCCGCTTGCCATGGAGCTTGCTGTGTTGACGGTGATGCCGGGGCCCCATTAAGCCAAGAGGAAACAAAAATCTTAGAGGAAATATACCCCAAAGTGAAACCTTTTTTACGAAAAGAAGGAATTGCAGCCATAGAAAAACTTGGCCCCTGGGTAGTAGGAACCGACCAAGATTTGGAAACCCCTCTAATCGACAACAAAGATTGTGCTTACGTAATCTTCGATGGGAAAACCGCCCTTTGTGGCATTGAACAAGCCTATAATCAAGGTGTTATTGCTTGGAAAAAACCAGTGTCTTGCCACCTTTACCCCGTGCGTGTAAAAGATTTTAGCGAATTCTCAGCAGTGAATTACGACCGTTGGGATATTTGTAATGAGGCTTGTAGCCTCGGCAAAGAACTAGAAGTGCCCATCTACAAATTCGTGAAAGAAGCCTTGATAAGAAAATTTGGAGAAGATTGGTATAGCGAACTTGAAAAAGTGGCAACCGACCTCAAAAACGGAAAATAAAAAAGCCGGCTAATGATCACAGCCAGCTTTTTTCGTGGAGAAGATGGGGCTCGAACCCACGACCTCTTGACTGCCAGTCAAGCACTCTAGCCAACTGAGCTACATCCCCTTATTTACAGTGCAAATATATACTTTTTGTTTGTATTTACAGAAATTCAATAAAATTTAAATAATTCGTTCAGAAGCAAACCATTAGATTGGAATTTTTTCATTATACTTGCATTTATTTTTACTTAGAAACTTATTTAACAACTATAAACTATACTTATTCATGAAAAAAACTACTTTTTTACTTACTTTATTAGTTGCGTCTTTGTGTGGATTTGCACAAAACACGTATTATTCACAAGACTTTGAATCGGGAGATTTAAGCGGTTGGACTACTGCTGATTTAGATGGCGATGGTTTTGACTGGTCTGTTCTAGATGCGTCTGGCGTAAACAGTGCCTTTGGAACTGGAGCTTTGGTGTCTTTTTCTTATGACGATGCTGGTTCTGCAGCCTTGTCGCCTGATAACTTGGTAACATCACCGGCAATTGATTTAACTGCTGTGACCGATACTAACCTTTACCTGTTTTTTGATCAGAATGTTAATGCAAGCTGGCCAGCGGATAAATATTCTGTCTATGTAACCACATCAAATGATCCAGCAGAGATTGCTGCGGCTACTCCAGTATTAACAGTTACTCCAGCAAATGGAAACTTTACCAATAAATTCGTAAACATTACCTCTTTTATTGGTCAAACCGTTTACGTAACG
>Ga0114967_10002046_pt1 | contig 16939 bp, 24 predicted proteins | sample M_130628_MF_Meta_FD_92639 | JGI IMG/M metagenome (GOLD analysis project Ga0114967, IMG submission 92639) | Freshwater microbial communities from Lake Montjoie, Canada to study carbon cycling - M_130628_MF_MetaG | ecosystem: Environmental > Aquatic > Freshwater > Lake | place: Lake Montjoie... | reverse complement strand
GTATAACCGCGTTCTTGCATCCAAACTGAGAATGCCCATTCCCAATCTAGTAGAACACCGTCTGCGTCTGTGAGTATAAGTTTTTGTTTCATAGCATATTATAGCATTATTTTGGACTGATGTCAACCGACTAAGTAAAAGATGAACATAATAATCTATACCCTAGTGATGGTACAAATCACTATAGCCTGTGTAACCCTTTACCTACACAGAAGCCAAACACATAGAGCTGTGCAATTTCACCCTGCAGTTAACCACGTTATGCGAGCCTGGCTTTGGCTGACCACAGGCATGGTTACTCGCCAATGGGTGGCCATACACCGCAAGCATCATCAACGTTCGGACCAAGAGGGCGACCCACATAGCCCACAGATATACGGCATATGGCGTGTGCTGTTCGGAGGAGCATTCCTATATCATTCAGCCAGCAAAGACACCGCCATGATAGACTCCTTGAGCAAGGACTGCCCTAATGATTGGATTGAACGCAACCTTTACTCCGCACACAGTCGCTCAGGTATTCTTTTAATGCTGGTCATAGACTGCTTGCTCTTTGGACCGTGGGGACTGGTAGTGTGGGGTATTCAAATGATATGGATTCCATTCTGGGCAGCTGGTGTGGTCAACGGTGTTAGCCATTGGTGGGGTTATCGCAACACTGATACCAAAGACACAAGCCGTAACATTATTCCGTGGGCAGTATGGATAGGTGGAGAAGAACTACACAACAATCATCATGCTGATGGTGCCAATGCCAAGTTCAGCCAGCGTTGGTATGAGTTTGATCTAGGTTGGATGTACATCTGCATCTTGCGGTTCTTTAGATTAGCCACAGTCAGATAAAGAAAAAGCACCCGAAGGTGCTTTTCTTTTACCACTAGTGTAATGCTCTATGAGCGTAAATTATTTCTTCACGCCGCTGTTAACAAATGAATACATTTTTTCGGCGGTTTCTAATACTTTATCTAAACCTGGAAACTCTGGCATACCAACTGTGGTAATCAACTTGCCTGTAACTGGATCTTTGGCAGTTGACATTTCCCAACCGTTGAACTTGGCATAGAAGTCATCTTGTACTAGGCTTTTGGCCATGCCCAAGATGTCTGTGCGGATTTCGTAGCCGTTCTTGTTGAATTTAACTTCTGGTGCTTTTGGTGTTTCGAATACGTTTGACATAATAATCTCCTGTGTGTAATGTCTGTGTCTAGCAGCTACTTCTTTTTCGCTGTTAGTTTATTATATATGCTTAACAAGAAAAAAACAACTATTTTCTGATTCTGTTTATCCGTTCACGGATGATCTCGATCACGGGTTCTGCCAACACCACTTCATAGTGGTTATAGTCAACATCAATCAGTTCCATATCTGCATGGTGCCTCTGGCTTTGAATGCTAACCACGCCGTCGTTGGCCACAACTATGAAAGGACTGCGACCCTGCACAGTGACCACGTTGCACCAAGGATGCTGCACTTTGATCTTGGCTGCTTCCCGCATGGCCCAGCTGCTGGGCCCAATATCACGCATGAGCCTACTGAATGGTAAAAAGTATTGAGCATAATCTGCTACTTCTGCTCCACCATATGGAGTACTCAGTGTAACAGCACCCAATACCTGTTTGGGCATGATGTTAGCTAAATGCAAGCTATATATGCCACCCAAACTATGTGCTACAAATGCAATATTATCAACGTCTTCCAACTGCATTTGCATCAATTTTAGATTGTTTTCAAAGCCATTACGACTATCATAGTCGATATCTATGCCACTACCTAATTTAGTCCTAATATAGTTGAAGCTTTCGCTGGTGGCATTGGCACCGTGTATATAAACTAAGTTCATAGTGTATATATCTTGCGATGCAACAACTTACTTGGTCATCAAGGCTTTGGCTTCTTCGTATCGGCCCACGCGAGCCAATGCACATGCCGCTCTAGTTTGCCCAATTGATAGGCAAATGTCGTATATGGTGTTTAAGAAGTTTTTCATAGATAAGTTTCCTTTTTGTAGTTGAATTGACTGATATAGTTTTCCAACTGCGCGGCATCGGTAATGCCTTTGTCTGCTAGATACGCATCTAGACTTGATTGATAGCTGCTACCTGGGAACATTTCACTCAAACGTTCTAGGATAGACTGCATCTTTTCTGATAGGTATTTCATTTTATTCCCTCTGTATGTGTGTAGAACTCAGTGTTCCTACTCAGTATTTACCATGAGAAGTGTTACAACTTGATTAAATAGAACAAACAGTGTATAATATCAAATGATGTGTAGAGGGTAAATACTAGACTAGGAAAGGCACATGAAACTAAAAACAAGATCAATCCTGCAGGAATTAAATGAACTGGCAGAAATCCGTAACAAGGATGAACTGTTTGAGAGTCGTGCCACTAACATCATCAATTCAGCTATTAATCTGCTGGAAACGTTAAAAAAACACTATACAGCAGAACAAGCGGATGAACTAGAACGTAGACTGTTAAATGCCATACGTGGGCAGGATCCTGCCAAATTCACTCGCGGCATACGCAAGATCGCCGAATCCAAAAGAACCAAGAGACCGTTAAATGAATCAGAGTAAACTACTAGAAGGTGGTAATGTGTTCAAGGGTGCAGACAAGCAGCCCCTGACGCAGCGCATTGCCACAGCAGATGTAGAAAGCACAGTGGACTACATCGAAAAGATCACTGGATTGGACTTTACCAAAGAGAAAGATCTAGACGACAAGAAGCCAGTGAAATGGCTGGGCACCACTGGACGCAAAGAAGATCCAGACGGCACCTTTGAACGCAACAGTTCCGGCGATCTAGACCTTAGCGTGGATGCCAATGAAGTAGACAAAAGAGAATTTGCTGACAAGTTGATATCACAGTTTGGCAAAGAGAATATCAAACTCAGCGGCGACAACGTGCATTGGAAAACACCAATCAACGGTGACCCTGCCAATGGATTTGTACAAGCAGACTTTATGTTTTCCGCCAATCCCAAGTTCCAACAAGGAAGCATGATTGCCGGCGGTGGAGAGTATCGTGGCGAACACCGCCACATCATACTGAGTTCTATAGCCAGAGCCAAGAACATGAAGTACAGTCCCAAGCATGGGATATTAAATCCACAAACAGATGAACTGCTGCCCAATGGCAATGATTGGAACCAGATTGCCAAAGAACTACTAGGACAGACTGCTACCGTCAAGGACATTCGTTCAGTGGATGCTATCCTTAACTATATTAAAAAACTGCCCAACTATGAAGAACTAGTCGCAGGTGCCCGTGAAACCTTGGGTCGTCAAGGCATAGAGTTGCCCAAGGCCAATCAAATAGAAAGCTATCAACCAGGAACTATAGGTTGGATGCGCCAGCTCATAGAAATAGTAAAATGAGATTCTGGGAACTATTATTAGAAGATGATGCACCGCCTGCCAAGAAAGTTGGCAGAGAGTTCAACCACCTTGAAGATCTTGTGTTCACTGAAACCAATGGTGCAGTCAAGGCCATACAGCTTCTCAAAGACTTGGCCAAACCCGAAACCAGCATCACTATCAAATGGGACGGTAATCCCACAGTGTATTGGGGACGTGATGATGACGGCACATTCCGCATGGTGGGCAAGAACAACTGGGGACGTGAAGAAGGCAAATCATCGAGTCCTGAAGAACTAAAATCATTTATCATGAGTCGCGGCAAAGGCGAAGATTGGCGTGAAAAGTTTGCTGGCGATATGGCCGCGATGTGGCCCATATTTGAAGCTGCCACGCCCAAAGATTTCCGTGGTTATGTCTACGGCGATCTCCTGTTCCATCCGGGCAAGCCATACACAGGTGCAGATGGCAGGATCTCATTCACACCTAATCAAGTCACTTACTCAGTGATGGCGAACAGCGACACAGGTCGAGCACTGGCCAAAGCCAAAGTAGCTGTGGCAGCTCACAAGGTATTCAGTTATTTCGGAGACAAGAGTGGAGAAGACTTTGATAATCCAGAATTGTTTAATAACACTCCTGCACTTGAAGTATTCGGACTAACCAGTGTCAGCCACAGACCAGCGGTAGGTGCAGAAAATCTAGCCAAGATAGAAGCCTTGGCCAAGAATCAGTCAAAAATCAACGGCCTACTGGCTCCTGTGGCAGGCATGGGATACCTACAAACTGAAATATACACCTTTGTGAATACCCAGAGCAAGGCCAAACAGCTAGACAACATCAACACTGATTCGTTCATGCAGTTTCTTGCCAAGGCACCAGCCAAAGCAGCCAAGGTACAGGCCCACAGCGAACGGCATCCCGGAGTTATGGATCTGCTGTTTGAGCTGGTGCGTGAAATCATGGCGGCCAAAGATGAAGTGATCCGTGAGCTAGATGGTGCAGGCGGTGAAATCGAACAAAGCACAGGCGGCAAGCCCGGCGGTGAAGGCTATGTAGCAGGCGGAAGCAAGTTAGTGCCACGTGATCGTTGGACTCCATTTAGAACCGATTAAGCTCGGTTTTTTCCAAAAAAACTAAATACTATGCCGGCCTCTGAGCGAGGTCATTGATCAAGGAGAACATATCATGGCAGACATTTCAACAGTAGCACAAACCTACGACAACACAGGTACGCAGATTGCAGCAGCTGACGCAGCAGCCAACAACTATAAAATGTTAGGCGACGGCGCAGCAGGAGTTGGCCCATACACACGTTTTGGTACACCCCAGCTTCTAGCACTTAAAATTGTTTCCTCAGCACTTGACGAAACAACCACCCCTGAAATCACTAAGTCAATTCTACAAAAAATCATCAACGGATTGCAATCACATGCTGAGGTTTATTATGTTGGTATTCCAGCAGCCAACTTCATTGTTGCTCTAGTCAACGCCAGCACAGTTTCACGTGGTGGTAATGGTGCAGCAGCATACGGTGGTACTAGCGATTCAGGCGAAACAACTTTTGAAAACTTAGAAACTTTGATTTCCCTAGCTGCTGGTCAAGCAGTTTCCGACATCACAGTTACATCAGTTACACTAACAGGCGGTACATTCGCTTAATTAACATCTAGTTAATGCCAAAAAGGACGGTTTATCCGTCCTTTTTTGTTGACCGATATAAATACTGTGCCGGCCTCTGAGCGAGGTCATTGATCAAGGAGAACATATCATGGCAGACGCAAGTACACAAGCACAAACATATTCAAATGCAGGTGCAGCAGTAGCATATAATACATCAAATTACAACAAGCACGTAATCAACCAAGCAGACGTTGGTCGCGAGTTGATCATTAAAATTGATTTAACAAACATGACAGACGCAAACGTTACATCGATCCGTAACGCAATCACGCAATCAGGCGGTGTAGCAGGTTCTCTACCAGCTAGCACAGGTGATGCCTTCACTGTAGCAGCAATTGGTACAGCAGACGGTTCAGCTTTTTCAACCGGTGTAACAGACATACTATTCATGCGTGTTCAAGGTACTGGTACGTTTGACACAACAGACGCAGCAGCTGGTACAGGTGCTACTGTTACTGTTGTAGCAGTATTTGCTCCAGCACTATAATTTGTAAATTCTCAGGGATGGGAAGCATTAAAGGACCGCAAGGTCCTTTTTTGTTGGCTATGGTTTGCTAGGAGTAAATAGTAGCATATTATGGCACGATACACAATTACTACTCTTATTGACATTTCTCGAAGTCAACCCACCAGAGAGGAAACTGACAAAATCAAACTTGGTCAGCAGGCCAACTTCAACAGCCTAGTGCAGGCCATAGGCATGCGGTCCAATGTAACATGGCATAGAGATCCCACAAAGCACACTGGCAGACTGCCCGACCCAGCCTCGGGCAAGGCCACACACTGGACCTGGGAGTTTGATTGCGAACGTGATCAGGTCTTTTTACAAGATGGTGATCCAGTGTATCTGTTGGTGCATGATCTCAATCATGTGCCTGTGATTGTTGATTTAGAAAACAGTGAAGACATTGATCCAGCTGCGTTCCAAACCCAGGGTGACATGATAAATACTTGGGTAACGATGATTTAGATAAAGTGTGTTTTTACACATTCAAGATAAATAAACTTATAAGGCATATACATTAGGCATTTCGGAACACTTAGGCACATGGCTCGGAGCGAGCACTTGACTTAACATAAAAGGAAACAGCCACAATGGCCACGAAAGAAGCTGTAGCGCAATTAGCACTGTTACCCGAGCGAGTAGCAGTAGTTGAAACTAAAGTAGATCAAATAGAAGAAAAACTTGACGAACTCAAAGTAGGCGTCAAAGACATGCACGACTGTCTAGATCAAACTCGTGATTTGCTAGATAAAAAGTTGTGTGAAATGGCAGATCAATCAAACAGCCAACATGCAGATCTGTACCAAAAGATTGTTGATTTAGAAAAAGTCAAAAGTAAAATTACCATGTATGCCATGGTTGGCCTGGCGTTCGCAGCTGGTGCTGGTTGGATTAATACTATTAATTTTCCACACGTACTCAAGTTCCTGGGACTGTAAAACTCACACACTTAAATAAGGACCATAGGTCCTTTTTTTATGACACAAATCAGCCGTAGACTAGAACAGATAGTTCGTAGAGAATTATCTAAAAATATCATTCCTGTTAAAACTTCGGAAGGTATTCTAGTAGGTGATGTGCTGATAACCAATCAAGACAATCTCAAATTCCTTTATAGGAAATCGCAGATACTCTATGCAGAGATACATCTAAACTCTGTGGCCATCAAAATGGCCAATATCTTGGCGCTGAGACACAGTCACGTATCAGTTGATCTGTTGTATCGAGCTGATCAAGAATACGGGCGTTGGTTTGTTGACAGCCAGATGTTGAGGGCCCAACATCAAAAAGCCATACATACTCAGGACTATGATCGTGCAGATGTGCTGTGGGCTCGCTACAGCGAAAGCCGAGATCGTACGGTTACTGCTAAAAATCAAGCAGAACGTTTGCTGTGAATTGAATAAATACACTATCAATTTGGATCCCATAAAATGAGAACAACCGACCTTTTTAAAAACAACAGATCTTCAAAAAAACTCAACGAGTCTTTGTCTAAGACATTTGGAACAAAGTTAGACTTAGAGAGTTTTGATACTCCTAAGCTAGAAGATGCACGTAATAAATTACGCACCCAAATACATACAGCACGACAAGAAAGCGGCTTCAATGAAACCATTGAAAACGAAACCCTAACACAGGCACAGTTCATGCACGATGCTATTGTTGCAGAACTCATGGATCGAGAAGAACACATAGTAGATACCAGTGTGCAAGAAGGCAATGACGAAGTTGCTTCGGTATTAGGTCGCATTGCTGACGAGGAAGACTTCGATGCATTATATGAACTTTTCAGCGATCGCGGCCCAGTAGGTGAATATCTACAAGATCAAATTGCTGATATCACAGGTGAAACAGGTCTTCACCCCAAAGATGATTTTGAAAGAATTGAAGGTATGATAATGGATCGTATCCAACAAGAGTTTGGCGGACAAAGCAATGACGACGAAGGTGGGGAAACTGATGACGGCTATGCCCTGGCTTCGGCAGGGTTTGGTTCAGATGAAGACTACGAAAGCATAGAAACTGAAGACGCATCATCTAGAATGAGCATGGCTCAAGAGTTATATAAGTCTAACCCAGACCTAGATTCAGAAGATGACATTTTAAATGCTGGGTTTGCAATAATGAAACAACGAGATGGCGCAAAAGCTGCTCGCTATTATTTCAGCTATGATGAAGACTTTCCCAGCGACTTTATCAGCGAGTACAAATGGCTGCAAAGACACGAACATGATGTAGGCGAAGCCACAGGACGCGATGCATACCAAAGAGATTATGATAGCAGTGTGAGTGGCATGGGTCGCAGAGAAAGAGAAAATGACGAAGGTGATACAGAACCACCAAACAACTTTGCTGTTTCTATCAACGGCAAGCAATGGAAAGTATTCAAAGGTCGCGGCCAGTATGCCGATGACTCAGCTGAAAGAAATCACTATCAACAATTACGTGCATGGGCTGCTAAAAAGAGCGAGTCCACAGGCAAGAAATGGGAAGTACATGTAACTGGCGCACCTGCCACAGAAAGCATACAAAGAACACAAGGAGAAAGTATGAGCAAACTAAGAGAAGGCGAAGTACAACAGGCTTCCGCTATTGTAACCGCAAAGACCATGGTTGACAGAATCAGCCGTTGGATTGAAGAACTTTCAAGCATGGAGAATGACACACTACTACAGTTGGGTGATTCAATCCGTGATGAAATGGGACAAGAACAGGCCAAAGCATTTATTAGCTCAGTGGCTCCTGCGATCCAACAAGCACTGGAAAATTTAAAATCCACACGCGAAACAATGGCCACTGGTGTTCGACAGTTGACCGGCGAAGAGCAAGGCGCAGAAATGCTAGGTGGCGAGCCAGCTGGTATGGGGGGTGATGAAATGGGACCAGCAGAGCCAGACGCAATGAACATGGGTGGCGACATAGGCGGCGAAGATGAGTTTGCCGCAGCAGAACCAGCAGCAGGTGGACTAGGCGATGCAGGTCGTGAGCAACGAGAAAGCATCAACCGCAGCAGCAGTCTACTCAAAGTATTGGCAGGCTAATGCGACTCAGTGAAATCACTTCTGCTACAGAACAACAACAGTTAGATGAAATTCTACCGGTGTTGGGAGCAGTGGCGGGCGGTGTGGCACGAGGCGCTGCTGCGTTAGGTGGTGCCGCACTTAGAGGCGGTGCTGCTCTTGCCAAAGGAGTTGGCAGCGCGGTATCACAGGGTGCAAAAGCTGTGGGGAATGTAGCATCACAGGGAGTCAAGGCAGTTGGTCAAGCAGCACAGGCAGGTGCCATGGCAGGTGGTCAAGCAGATCCAGCAGCCCAAGCTCAAGAGGTAGCTGCTGCTAAAAAAGAAGTACAGGATCAAATCAAAGCCAAGCAACAAGAACTGCAACAGCTACAACAACAACTGGCACAGATAAAATGAGATTTTTTGAATTTGTAGACACCGACGTCAACCTTGACAAGTTTGTGATGATACTCAAAAACTTTGTAGGTAGGTCATCTTCTAAAAAACAAGCTGCTAAGTTGAATTGGAAAAGTCTACAGCAGATCGCCGACCGCAGTGGATTTGAAATGGGTGCTGACTACGAAACTTTCAAAAGCATCTACGACTCCAGTCCAATTGTTCAAAGTCTCGTGAAAAACTTCAATGCCGATGGCATTGAACTAAATGTGCCTGGCACTGACAAAGATACCCAAACTCCTGTCAAACAGGGTCAAACCAGTCAAGATGCAGTGGACAAAATGGCAGCTTCGGCTGCTCCCCAACAATTAGCCGCTCAGGCTTGACAACTTGATTTAAATCCTGTAATATATACAGGATGACTACAATTTTTACTCCCCCACCGTTCATTGAACGTATCCAATACAAAAACTGCAAACAGATCAACGATCCTGTTACACGCAAACGAGTATATCTAACACCCGACGGTGAAAGCCTTCCGAGTGTGACAACCATTCTGTCAGCCACCAAGGACATGACACATTTGAACGAATGGCGAGATAGGATAGGACATGCCAAAGCACAACAGATCACCACAGAAGCTGCTGGAGTAGGCACAGCCATGCATGCCAACTTGGAACGATTTGTAGTTGGTGAGCAACGACAACCTGGCAACGCACCTGTGCATGTTCAAGCCAATAAAATGGCCGACGTTATCATCGAGAACGGGCTCAGCAAAGTCAGCGAAGTATGGGCCATGGAGCAGAGTCTATACTTTCCGGGTCTGTTCTCAGGCACCACTGATCTTGTAGGTGTACATGATAGTGAACCTGCAGTAATGGATCACAAGCAGACCAACAAGCCTAAAAAAGCAGAGTGGGTAGAAGATTACTATCTACAACTGATGGCCTATATATTAGCACATAATGAAGTCTACGGCACAGACATTCGCAAAGGTGTTATCTTTATGTGTTCACGTGCTTTTGAATATCAACAGTTTACGCTAGAATCCAAAGACTTCAACAAGTGGCAGGATGCTTGGCTCACTAAGGTAGAGGAATACTACGCCCTAGGAAGATAAATACTCTATAGAACATAGAGGATACCAAAGTGGCCGTTGTCCAAATCTCGAAAATCCAGGTCAGAAGAGGCCAAAAAAACTCCAACAGTGGCATTCCACAATTAAGCTCTGCTGAATTTGCATGGGCAGTGGATTCACAAGAACTGTTCATAGGCAACGGCAGTGTATTAGAAGGTGCTCCATATGTGGGCAATACCAAAGTACTCACAGAACACGATAATATACTAGAACTAGCATCCAGCTATCAGTTTGCCAGCGATGATACTGCTATCAGTCTCAGCGTGTCAAGAAGTCTACAGAGCAAAGAAGATGAAACTGTCAGCGTGGCAGACTTCGGTGCTGTGGGAGATGGAAGCACTGACTGTGTGGCAGCATTTGAAACTGCTTTCACAGAACTATTTAGAAACGCCAACGAAAATTATAAAAAAGAATTATTGATACCTAACGGCGAGTATCTGTTTACCACCGACTTGGCTGTGCCCAGTGGAGTAATTCTCCGAGGTGAAACACAGTTAGGCGCTGTGTTAAACATTGGCGACAACAACATTCGATTAATAACCAGCCAAGGACTTGAGCTGGGGGATTTCAATAGCACCAATCGACCACAGAATCTAAGATGGAGTAATTTTACTATTAAACGCACCACTGGAACACTAACATTGTCTGGACTATCAGAGTCTAGATTCCACGCTGTGCGGTTCCTCGGAGAGTATAATCTAGGCAACGCAGTGACACTGGCCACTGTACCTGCAGCGGTATTTTGGCAGAACACTGTAGTTGGTACTAGAGCACATAACCTTGTGTTTGATGAATGTGTATTTGAACAAAATGCTGTGTCAGCAAAGTGTTTACAAAGTGATGTATTTGACACCGCAGTGAGATTTCAAGACTGCAAATTTTTTGTCAATGATACCTCTATCTACATCGATGGTGTTGCTACTCAAGGCAACCGTTGGCAGATCAATGATTGTGAGTTCGAAGAAGTTGCCAATCAAGCATTTAGATCAACTGCAGGTCGTGGCACATTAATACAGAGATCAAAATTCAAATCTGTAGGCAACGGAGTTAGTACCAGTGCTAGCCCCAACGACTACATGGTATACTTTGGTGAAAAGGTAGGCAATGTGTTGGTTGACTGCGTTAGTGATCGTCAACAAGCAGCCACTGTGATATCTGGCACAGCCGCTTTCTCAGAAGTATATAATGCTGCGGGTGTGACCTTGGTTGACAAGAATTATGCTCCGATATATCTGTCTGACAGCTTTTCACCTTTGGCAGCATTTTCTGCACAAAATAAATTTACTGTGATCAACTACTGTCTTAAACTAGGTGAGCATACTAGATACGGCACAGCGACTATCATCATCGGTGACGACCTCAGTCCTGAAAGCCACGGCAGCGATGTCTCAATCACAGATAATTTTACGTATTCACCCAATACACTTACATCACCAGGAGGAAGCACAATGAGTAATTTTGAATTCAGCGTGTCTAAGAGCAGCAACACTGTCTTAGACGATTCAACCGCAGCGGTAATAGATACTGTGATGTTGACCTATAAAAATCCTCTTGCCACCGGTATAACCGGGTCCATATCCTATGATGTGGCCTACGGTGTTTGATGAGTATGGAACCAAAAGACTAGCAGCTTGGAGACAGTTTAGAGAAAGTTTGGAAACAAGTCCAACCCCATTGGAAGATGTTGCTGAACTTTGGTGTCATGCACCTTTTGTAAGTCCATATTTAGATCCACAACTCCCCACAGAATGGCCCGATCCCTGGCATCTCATGCTGGATCTTAGGCTGGATGATCTTGCATTGGTACTAGGAATGCTGTATACTATTAAATTAACACAGCGGTTTATTGATACCAATTGTGAGATACATATGTCTATGTGCCCACAACAGAAACAACACCAATACATGTTAGTAGTCGGAAATGACCGTGTTCTTAATCTCGAATATGGCACAGTAGTAAGCGCAGAACAACTCAAAGACCTTGATACCAAGACAATATATGCAGTTAGTAAATTGCAATAAATACCACACAATAATAAAACAGAGAACGATAAATGACAAGCATCACAGTTATTAAAAGAAACGGCAACAAAGAACCACTAGCAGTAGAAAAATGGCAAGCGCAGGTTGCCAAAGTTTGCCAAGGCATTGCCGACGTTAGTCAGTCAATGATAGAGATCAAAGCACAACCTCATTTCTATGACAACATCACCACAGAAGAGATAGACGGCCTTACACTAAGAGCCATAGTAGATCTAATTGATGTTGAATCAAATCCAGACGTGGGTAACACCAATTATCAATTTGTGGCAGGTAAACAAAGACTCAGCATGTTGAGGAAAGATGTTTACGGCAGTTATACTCCTCCCCACCTCTATGACATTGTCAAGAAGAATGTGTCAGTGGGACTCTACACCAGCGAATTGATGGAATGGTACAGTGAGGATGATTGGAACCGCATGCATGAAATGCTGGACCATGCCAAGGACGAAGAGTATTCCTATGCTGCCATCGAACAGTTGATTGAAAAATATCTTGTGAAAAATCGTGCCACCAAAGAAATCTACGAAACACCACAGATTCGATACATGATAGCAGCCGCCACTGTGTTTCACAAAGAAGAACCCAACACGGCCAGAATGAAATTAATCAAGGAATACTACAATGCAGCTTCAGACGGTTTATTTACTCTCGCTACTCCTGTTCTTGCTGGGCTTGGCACTCCCACTAAGCAGTTCAGTAGTTGTGTGCTCATTCGCAGTGATGATGATCTTGACTCCATTTTTGCTAGTGGCGAAATGATGGCCAAGTATGCCAGCAAACGTGCTGGTATTGGCTTGGAGATAGGACGTCTACGCTCATTGGGTAGTCCCATCAGAGGAGGCGAAATTCAACACACCGGCATGATACCATTCTTGAAGAAATGGTTCGGTGACCTGCGTTCATGCTCACAAGGTGGCATACGCAATGCTAGTGCCACTGTGTTCTATCCCATATGGCATCTGCAGTTTGATGATCTTATTGTACTTAAGAACAATCAAGGCACAGACGAAACACGAGTCCGACACATGGACTATGGTGTTGTGCTTAGTGCTTTCTTCTGGAGACGGTTTAAAAACAAAGAAAACATCACGTTCTTTGATCCCAACGAAGTACCAGACCTTTATGAAGCATTTTACAAAAACACACAGAGATTTGAAGAGCTATATGTAAAATACGAAAAACGCAAAGACTTGCGTAAGAAAACAATGAGTGCCGAAGAAGTGTTTCGGTCAGGCATTCTCAAGGAGCGTACAGATACAGGTCGCATCTATTTGGTGTTTATTGATAATGTCATGGAACAAGGTCCGTTCGATCCAGAGTATCATACCATATATCAAAGTAACCTGTGCTGTGAGATCTTACTACCAACTCGTTCATTCAAAAGACTAGACGACGAGACAGGACGCATAGCGTTATGTACACTGGGATCTATCAACTGGGGTGCGTTCCGAAACCCAGAAGACATGCGCCGTGCGTGTCGTATACTACAGCGTAGTTTGTGCAACATCTTGGACTATCAAGATTTCTTGAGCATTCAAAGCAAGTTGAGCAACGACGAAATACAACCCTTAGGCATTGGAGTGACCAACCTTGCTTATTGGCATGCAAGAAGGGGAATAAAATATGGCGACAAAGACGCACTGGCAGAAGTTAAAGTTTGGATGGAGCATCAAGCCTTTTACCTTACAGAAGCCACGGTCGAAATGGCGAAAGAAAGAGGACGTTGTAAAGATTCCGATCACACCAGATACGGCAAGGGAGAGTTCCCTTGGGAAAGAAGAGCCAGAGGAGTAAACGAACTCACTGACTTTGCTCCAGAGCTTGACTGGGAACCACTGCGACAAGAAATGATGTTGCACGGAGTAAGAAATGCCACGCTGATGGCTATTGCACCCGTGGAGTCTAGTTCAGTGGTTATCAATTCAACCAACGGTATCGAAATGCCTATGAGTTTGATCTCTACCAAAGAATCCAAGGCTGGATCATTCACCCAGGTAGTTCCAGAATACAATAGATTGAAACACAAGTATCAGATGATGTGGGATCAACGTGACTGTGACGGCTACTTAAAAACCGCTGCGGTGTTGGCTGCATATGTGGATCAAAGTATTTCGACCAATACTTTTTACAATCCAGCACACTTTCCAGATCGCAAAGTACCAACCACGCTGATCGCCAAGAACTTGATGCAGGCACATGTATGGGGATTGAAAACATTCTACTACAGTTTGATCAACAAGGCTGGTAGTAGACAAGAACAGCGAACACCAGAAGTACACTACAACGGATTCCACAACGAACGTGAAGTCATAGAAGAAGACGAAGACTGTGAGGCATGCAAACTATGAGCAAACAACAATACAATTTAAACACAAAAACAGATTATCTCAATCGCAAGATGTTTCTAGATCCGGCAGGCCCGGTAACCATTCAACGTTTCGAAGAAGTCAAGTATAAAAAGATTGCTGACTTTGAAGCAACAGCACGTGGCTTCTTTTGGCAACCAGAAGAGATTAGTCTTACCAAAGATTCAAATGATTTCAAAGACGCCAGCGATGCAGTCAAGCACATCTTTACCAGTAACTTGCTACGCCAAACAGCATTGGATAGTTTACAAGGTCGCGGACCAAGCCAAATCTTTATGCCAGTGATATCGTTGCCAGAACTAGAAGCGTTAGTATACAACTGGACATTCTTTGAAACCAACATTCACAGCAAGTCATACAGTCATATCATTCGTAATATCTACAACGTGCCCAAAGATGTGTTCAACACCATTCATGACACTAAAGAAATTGTAGACATGGCTAGTTCAGTTGGCAACTACTATGAAGCACTGCACATGGTTAACTGCCGTAAACAAATGGGTGAAATCATTCCAGAAAAAGAATATATCCGAGCAATCTGGATGGCATTACATGCCAGCTATGCTCTAGAAGCATTCCGCTTTATGGTTTCATTTGCCACAAGCCTAGCCATGGTAGAGAACAAGATCTTCATGGGCAATGGCAACATCATCCAATTGATCCTACAAGACGAACTGTTACACAAAGGCTGGACTGCATATTTGATCAACCAAGTAGTCAAAGAAGACAGCCGTTTCGTCGAAGCCAAAGCAGAGTGCGAGTCTGAAGTATACGCATTGTATCTAGATGTTATCCGTGAAGAAAAACAATGGGCTGACTATTTGTTCAACAAAGGCCCAGTGATCGGTTTGAATGCCAACATTCTCAAAGACTTTGTGGACTACACAGCAGTATCTGCACTCAAAGACATTGGAATAAAATATCAGCAAGCTGCTCCCAGATCGACTCCGATTCCTTGGTTCAACAAACACGTTGATACCAGCAAAAAACAAACAGCTCTACAAGAAAGCGAAAGCACCAACTATGTCATAGGTGTAATGAGCGAAAATCTTGACTACGATGCATTGCCTGCTATATAATATATGTTTAAAGCACAGTATAAACGCAACTCGCCCTACGAAAGCTGGATTGTTATAGGAACTTATAACGGTGAACAAGCAGCTATTAGTGCCGCTTTACAGTACAAACGCAAAGGTGTGTTGCTGGTCCGAGTCACGGACAAAAAAGGTGCTGTGATTTATTCAAATTAACAAAGGAAACACAATGACAGCTATCGTATGGAGCAAGTATAATTGCCCCTATTGTGATCAGGCCAAAGCCCTGCTAACACAAAGAGGTATTAAATACGAAGAACGTAAGATTGGAGATGGTTACACTAGAGAAGAGCTTTTAGAAGCTGTGCCTAACGCAAGAACTGTGCCTCAGATCTTTATTCATAATCAATTAATCGGCGGGTTCACAGAACTACGTAAACATTTAGAAGAAACAGCCGGCGGGTTCGGCAAAGGTGAAATATGATGTTAATAGACAAAGGTGTTGCAGTAGGTGAAGTTATAACAATCAAGCTGACCAGCGGAGAAGAGCTGGTAGCAAAATTGGTAGAAGATCAAGTCATGCACTATAAATTAGCGCATCCCATGGTCATCGCTATGAGTCCAAAAGGGCCAGCACTCATGCCCTACCTGTTCACTGTGGATCCTAGCAAACAAGTAAGAATAGCTAAATCTGTGGTAACTGTAGCAGAAGCCACAGAAAAGCAGTTTGCCGATCAGTTTATACAACAAACCACTGGCATTGCACTGGCTTAAATAGCAGTATGGCTACCCCAACTATTAATCCGAGTCCGGCCGCTGGCAATTCGCCTAGCGGTTCATACTCTCCGGTTAATCATACACATCCGTTTACCGCTATTACGGGACTTCGATTTGGTACCAATGGACGAGTTGAACCAGTCTACGATGCCGTCAATGTCTATGCCAACGGCGTTTTAATTGCATTGTACAATGCCGCAAGTACCGGCGGCGCATCTACTCCGCCGTCGGTGCCTTTTGTCACAGTGACATCAGCAGTGCAGAATGTAGAAGGTGATGACAACAACACATTAGGCAAAGAACAAGCAGACAGATTTCTAGCTGAGGGAAGAATCACTGCGGCAGAATACAAACAATTGACCACAACTCCGGTGCCCAAGACCGAAGGAGTAAAAGCCAGCCCTCCCAAGAAGAGTCAAGACTTTTCTGCTGTGACCGCTGGCATCTCTATGGAGATGGTGTTGACACCCAAAGGCACTACCTTGGCACAGATGATAAAAAATGTCACCTTTCCTAGGACCATACCACAGTTAGCAGAATGCCATCCTTCGGTTGCTGGTCCCACAGCTGTGATAAACAATCTTGCGGCCCTGGCACAAAATTGCATAGAACCAATCAAAGCCAAGTATCC
>Ga0114967_10002040_pt1 | contig 16957 bp, 17 predicted proteins | sample M_130628_MF_Meta_FD_92639 | JGI IMG/M metagenome (GOLD analysis project Ga0114967, IMG submission 92639) | Freshwater microbial communities from Lake Montjoie, Canada to study carbon cycling - M_130628_MF_MetaG | ecosystem: Environmental > Aquatic > Freshwater > Lake | place: Lake Montjoie... | reverse complement strand
GGCTCGTCGCCAACACTTGGCGCAACTTTTCCCAGGTGTCACAATTTCGGCCACGATCGGACCATGTGGTTCAGCCGTCATCGCCGTGAAACCCCCAGATGTGCCGGCGGCCGCCGAGGCTTGCGTTGGGGCTGGAGCAACAAGGGTTTTATCGATTGCTGCTGGTGTCACAATAAAAACCCTTGAGTCGGCCTGTGGTGCTGGCGTGGCCGTCGTCCGAGCGATGCCCAACACGCCTGCTCTCGTGGGAAAGGGGTCCTCAGGAATTGCCGGAGGCACACATGCCACGCAGGCTGATTTGGAGTGGGCTCAAGCCGTTTTAGGTTCGGTGGGGATTGTCGTCACTGTGCCCGAAGCGCAATTAGATGCTGTCACCGGACTCGTCGGCAGTGGTCCCGCATATCTCTTCTTGGTGGCCGAGGCTCTGATGGATGCTGGAGTCGCTGAAGGTTTGCCGCGTGACACCGTTGAGTTATTGATTCGCCAATTGTTCGTCGGATCTGCGGCTTTGCTGGCTCAGGGCCAGGATCCCAAGGATTTACGGGCCAGTGTGACTTCGCCTGGGGGTACAACCGCGGCGGGGATTGCAATCCTTGAGACGCAGGCCATTCGGACTGCTTTTGCTGAGGCTGTTCGCGCCGCCACAGAGCGCAGTCGCCAACTCGGTGGCCACTAGCGCCCTCTTAGTGCTTTTTACCCCGTTTCAGGGCGGAAAATAAATTTCACTTTTTCACTTTCAAAGTTGGTGCGCCTGTGCCTAGGGTATGTCACAGGTCACATGACCGCTAGCTGAGGTTTGGCTAGGGACGCGCCCGCAAGGGCAGCGCCGATAGGGCTGGTGCCAGCGGGGGGTTGGCACCAGCCCCGTCGCATTTCTCGGCTCTGTTGTTGTTTGGTGACTTGAGTCAATTTCACTGCCACACTGTGAAGCGTGAGTCGTACCTATGAGACCGTGTCATTCATTTCTGATTTTGGTTATGAGTCAGAACATGTGGGCGTCGTCAAAGCAGTGCTCCGCGAGTCGGCTCCGCACGTCGTGGTGATTGATCTCACGCATGGCATTTCTCCGTTCGATGTTCGCGGCGCTTCGTTGTCACTGGCGCGCGCTGTTCCGTATCTGACTGAAGGCATTGTGATAGCTGCGGTAGATCCAGGTGCGGGAACGCAACGTCGTTTAGTGGCTGTTGAGGTTGCTGGTGGTGCTGGAATTTTTATCGGCCCTGACAACGGTTTATTGGCACCTGGGGTGGCCTTAGTTGGTGGTGCTGAACGCGCTGTCATTCTTGACAAAGAAGAACATCATCTTGTTGCTCCTGGATCAACATTCGCGGCGCGTGATGTTTTTGCGCCGATCGCCGCGATGTTGTGCAATGGAATTGATTTATATGAGGTTGGAACGCAAGTTGACCCAGCAGCGTTGTTACCAGGGATCGTGCCGATACCACGCGATGAGAATGGCACTCTTGAGTGTGAAGTTATTTGGGTTGACCGCTTCGGCAATTGTCAATTAAATGTCAGCCTTGATGATTTAGAAACAGCGTGGAATACCAAAGTTGATCGTGTCCGCGTGAGCTTCGGTGAGAACATTCGCAATTTCGCGATTTCAACTTCCTTTGCTGATCTCGGCCAAGGTGCAACTGGATTGGTGATTGATTCGTCAGGTCTGTTGTGTCTCGCCGTTGATCGTTCATCAGCAGCAAAAGAATTATCTTTGGGCGAAGGCGAGCAAGTGTCATTGCAGCCTGGTTCTACGGATCTAGGCGTATCAACCCCGATTTCGTTGAGGAATAAGTAGCTTTTCGGCAACTAGGATAAACGCATGCGACCAGCAACAACTTTGACCACGGTTCTTTTACTTGCAGGCATTCTTTTGGCTGGGGTTTTATCCCTCTTGCGTTTGTAAGTCCACTAACTTTCGCCACGATCCATCGGCCCTTGATGCGGAGACTAAAAATCCGGCGAAGAGCACAACGATGCCGAGCAATAAGGTGATTGCGAAAGCGCGATCCTCACCGAGGCGACCAGCCAAAGTGCCACTCGCTGAAAGAATGATGGTCCCCACGGCGATCAAAGTATTGCTGGCGACGTGACGACTAGTATTCGTGATTTGCCGTTGTGCTTGCCCAACAGCAGGCACACGACCGCGCAGCACCCTAATGATTGACCAAACAGCGCCACCAACAATTAACGTTGCGGCCACGCCCGAACCCACTGCGGCGAAGACTCGCGGAGCGACACCAAAAATTTCACTTCCCTGTGGCAATGCGCCACCACTTACATCAGTGCCAGTCAATTGATCGTGTTTGGTGGGAGCAACCAGCATCACTCCCACGGCAGCACCAGATAATCCGATCAGCCAGGTCTTGACGGTCTTGCCTATTTTTATTCCGAACAATAGATAGACCGTTCCGAGTGCCAGCCAAGGCACGTTGAGTACGGCTCCTGCTAAAAAGAAAACTCGAAATGAAGACAGGCTCCAACCGCGGGCCTCAGCCCACCACAAGGCCAGCGATCCCAGCGCGAACAAGAACAATGAAAAACTCCACGCCCCATCGTGAGGACGGCGTCGTTGTAACCAGCGATCAAAAGTAGAGATGCTGAAAGCCAAAGCCACGAGAGTGGCTGCGGCAGCGAGGGCAGCGTTCAACGTCACGATGCGAGGTTAGAGCCAAGGAGGCTGAGTAACAGCGGTGACCGATGACCATTGGCGCGGGTCTGTGTCACGCTGTGGGACTTCTCGCTCACGAACAATCGGGCGTAGCGTTTTTTGAATGGCAGAACGTTCTCGTCGCAAAATCGCGGAAGCCACGATTTCTCGGCTTCCGATGTATCTGCGGATTCTGCTGGAGTTGACAGAATCTGGGGTAGTCGGCGTGTCTTCGGAGAAAATCGCCGAAATGGGCGGCATTAACGCTGCCAAGGTTCGTAAAGATCTCAGTTACCTCGGCAGTTATGGGACTCGTGGGGTTGGGTACGAGGTTTCCTTCTTGATTTTTCAGATTCAACGAGAACTTGGGGTTGACCACGAATGGCCAGTCGTCATCGTCGGTGCAGGCAATTTGGGTCAGGCCCTCATTGGTTCGGGCGGGTTCGGGCGACGGAGTTACCCAATCGTCGGGCTCGTGGACATCGACGAAGCCAAAGTTGGTTCGCTGATTGGCAGTCTGCGGGTAGGACATATTGATGAACTACCCAATCTCATCGCCTCGCAGCAGGTGGCGATAGGTGTGGTCGCGGTTCCGGGCGCAGCTGCTCAGATGGTCGCCGATCGCCTCATCTCTGCTGGGGTGACCAGCATTCTGAACTTTGCCCCGATTCCCGTGAACGTTCCGACGGGAATCAGCGTTCGCCAAGTTGATTTGGCCTGTGAATTGCAGATCTTGAGTTTTCATGAGCAACACAAGAAAAAAGTTGTTCCATGGCCACAAGTTTTACCGAAGAGTGTCAGTGCATAGGTCCGATAAAAGGTCTGAGAGATAGGGTTACCGTCGTGTCGATCGTCGTATTTGGGGTGAATCACCGAACTGGGCCTCTAGCTCTTCTGGAGCGGGTCACAATTGCTGACGACGCAATTGCCAAGACAGTTCATGGTCTGATGGCGCGACCGAACATTCGTGAAGTTGTGGTGCTGTCAACATGTAATCGCACTGAGGTGTATGCAGTTGCCGAGAAATTTCACGGGGCCTATGGCGATCTTCGCGATTTCTTTTGCGAACTTGGTGGATTTTCCGCCGAAGAATTGACACCCCATGTCTACAGCCAGCACGACGATGCTGCCATCAGTCACTTGTTTGAAGTGGCTGCCGGCTTGGATTCGGCGGTCGTCGGCGAAAGTGAGATTCTTGGACAGGTACGTTCGGCATGGGAACGTTCGCAACACGAAGGTGGATCGTTATCCACGTTGAATCTTTTATTTAGACACGCCATTGAAACCGGCAAGCGGGCGCGCACCGAAACATCTATCGGTCGCCATACTGCGAGTGTCAGCCAAGCTGCCGTTGATATGGCCCGTGAAAATCTCGGGACGGTTGAAGGGTTGACCGTTCTTGTCGTCGGGGCCGGCGACATGGGTGAAGGTGTCACTATCGCCATGGCCGATGCCGGTATCAGCAAAGTTCTTGTTACTAACCGAACCATCGCCAAAGCGCAAGCCTTAGCTGATCGAGTTTCCGGTTCAGTGATTGAGTTCTATCGGCTAGCCGAGACTCTGACGCAGGCCGATGTCGTTGTGACATGCACTGGTGCTGGCACCACAGTTATTGATGTTGAGATGGTGTCAAAGGCAATGCAACAGCGTGATTCACGACCATTGTTCATCGTGGACATTGCTGTGCCACGCGATGTTGAGTCCGATGTCGCGACAATTGACGGCGTGACCTTACTTGACTTGGATAACTTGCGTGACTGGGCGGCGCGTGGTCAGGCATTGCGTGCTGCTGAAGCTCAGGCCGTACGAAATATTGTTGCCGAAGAATTAGAGCGCTTCACTCTCGAGTTGACAGCGCGTCAGGCGGCGCCACTGGTGGCACTGTTGCACGCTCGTGCCGAAGTGGTGCGTCTATCTGAGATTGATCGTTTGCAGAAGAAGTTGTCCTCGTTATCTGATGAACAGCAACAAGCAGTAGATGCTTTAACCAAGGGCATCGTTGCTAAGTTGCTACATGACATGTCAGTGCGCCTGAAAGATGATGCGGGAACACCGCGAGGAGAACGCAACTCGGCGGCCGTACGCGATCTCTTTGACCTGAGTTGACGGCGAGTCTTCGCTCATGACGAGTGTTCGCATTGCCACTAGAGGTTCTGCTCAAGCCCGTACTCAAGCCACTGCCGTCGCCGATCTCTTACGTGCTCATCATCATGGACTGAACGTTGAACTTGTATTCGTTGATACCACAGGTGATCAACGACAAGATGTGCCACTGCACACCATTGGTGGGCAAGGCGTTTTTGTGAAAGAAGTGCAGGCCGCTGTTTTGGCAGGTCGAGCAGACATTGCTGTACATAGTGCCAAAGATCTTCCTTCCACTCCCGCTGATGGTTTAGTTATCGCTGCCTTTGGCGAGCGACGTGATCCGCGCGATGTCTTGGTCGGTCGTTCTTTGGCAGATTTAGGTCAAGGTGCGACAGTAGCGACGGGCTCTGTTCGTCGGCGCTCACAACTCACGGCAATTCGTCCAGATCTGCATTTCGTTGAACTTCGTGGCAACATCCCAACCCGTCTAGAAAAGATTCCAGTTGATGGGTCGATTGTGATGGCCGCAGCGGCATTAGAAATTTTGGGTTGGAGCGATCGCGTCAGTGAATATATTGACGTACAAGTCATGGTGCCTGCAGTCGGTCAGGGCTGCGTGGCTATCGAATGTCGTGAAGATGATCAACAGACGCGCGATATTTTGCATGCCATTGATCACGCGTTATCGCGTCGTGCTGTTGAACATGAGCGAGCATTTCTCGCTGAGTTGGGTTCGGGTTGTTCATTACCAGTCGGCGCTTATGACGATGGTTCAACGATGTTGGTATATCTGGCTTCTGATGATGCAGCGCAACATCACTTTGCCTCAATCACCACGGGCCACATCTCATCACATGATGATCTACTTCATGCATCACGATCAGCCGCTCGCACTGCACGAGATTCAGTCGCTGGCTGACATCAAGATAATGGCGAATGACCTGTCGACCGGAGCGTTATCTGGACGCCGAATCATTGTCACGCGCTCAGCCCAACGTGCGGGCGCTCTGAGCAAGATGTTTCGTGAGGCTGGAGCGGAGGTGATCGAGATTGCAGTGACGGACACGGTTGACCCTGCGGACAACGGTCAAGCACTTCGTGAAGCATGTCTAGTGATCGATCAATACGACTGGGTTGTGGTCACTTCTCCTGAGGGTGCACACCGTTTTCGTGAAGCCATGACTGCAGGATCTCTTGAACATCGATCCTTCAAAATTGCCGCTGTCGGAACAGCAACGGCGCAAGCTGTTGGTGGGGCTGATCTCATTCCAGTCGTGCAAACCGGACGTTCATTGGGTGAGATATTCCCGTCTGGGTCAGGACGGGTTCTTTTGGCAGTGGCTGAATCGGCAGGCAATGATTTTGAAATTGCGGCGCGCGCTCAGGGTTGGACTGTGGACAGAATTGTGACCTATCAAACTGTCCCGCTGACCACTGCCACAGATCGAGAGGCGGAGATTCACGGATGTGATGCCATCACTTTTGCGTCGGCTTCAGCGGCACGTGCTTGGGTCACGCTTTTCGGACGACTGACTCCTGCAGTGGTCGTGGCGATGGGCCCGACGACTGCCACGGCACTGAGTGAACTGGGCATCGCTCCAGTCACAGTTGCCAGTGAACAATCTCTGCAGGGATTAGTTGGCGCTACTTCGACGGCCCTAGGGAGTCGTTGACTAAATATCGCCCGTAGGCTGTGAGTATGTCAGCACGTTTTCCCGTGTCGCGCCCTCGTCGCTTACGCCGCACTCAGGCTCTTCGTGATCTCGTGGCTGAAACTCGGCTGAATGTCAACGATTTAGTCGCACCCCTTTTTGTTCGTGAAGGTATTGATTCACCGATACCGATTCTTTCTTTGCCTGGAGTTGTGCAACATACTCGAGCGAGTCTTCGTATCGAAGTCCGCGAACTTGCTGACCTCGGTATCAAGTCGGTGATTCTGTTCGGCATTCCGAGTACGAAAGACGAGATTGGCTCGGGAGCCTTTGATCCGCAAGGCATTGTCCAACTAGCGCTATCTGATCTGCGTTCTGATCTTGGTGATCAAGTTGTCCTGATGTCTGACTTATGTGTTGATGAATACACCAGTCACGGTCACTGCGGAATTCTCGACGGACATGGTTCAGTAGACAATGACGCGACTCTTGAGGTGTATGCCAAGGCTGCAATCGCCCAAGCCGATGCCGGTGCCCATGTTGTTGCGCCAAGTGGAATGATGGACGGTCAGGTTGGTGTGATTCGTGCGGCACTCGATGCCAACGGTCATAGCGAAACTTCAATTCTTGCTTACTCAGCAAAATATGCATCTGGTTTGTATGGACCGTTTCGGGAAGCTGTCGATGTGCAAATTATCGGTGGCGGCGATCGCAAGGGCTATCAACAGGATTGGCGCAATGCCCGTGAAGCTCTGACTGAAGTTGAAGCCGATATTGAACAAGGTGCCGACATGGTGATGGTCAAACCTGCTTTGGCTTATCTTGATGTCATCGCTGCGGTGCGACAACTCGTCAATGTGCCGGTGGCGGCCTATCACGTGAGTGGTGAGTATTCGATGATCAAAGCAGCGGCAGCCAACGGTTGGATTGATCACGACCTCGTGGCTACAGAACATTTAACGGCGATCAAGCGCGCCGGCGCAGACATTATTCTCACGTACTTGGCGCGTTGGTACGGCGAATTAGCGAACGGTTAAAGCACATGAGTACAACTCAGCAGTCGTCCATTCCATTGTGTGATCCCGTAGCTTGTGTGGCTGCTGGTTGTGACCCCATTGTTTGTAAGGGTGCAGGCGTGCCATCAAACGTGTCTTTATTTGAGCGTTCAGCACGTGTCATTCCAGGTGGTGTGAACTCATCAATCCGCGCCTTCAAAGCCGTCGGTGGTTCACCGTATGTCGTGGCACGAGGTAGTGGTGCCCACGTATATGACGTGGAGGGAACACGTTACATCGACCTCGTTCAAAGTTATGGTGCGGTCATTCTTGGCCACGCGCATCCAGCGATTACTGCGGCCTTGCGTGAAGCCGCCGTCGATGGAACCTCTTTCGGTGCGCCGACACCGCGTGAAATGAAATTGGCTGAGGCGATTAGCGAACGTGTGCCATCGTGTGAGCGAGTGCGTTTTATGAACTCCGGTACCGAAGCCACTTCAACAGTGGTACGACTTGCTCGTGGGCTGACGGGTCGCGCAAAAATCATTATCTTCAGTGGCAACTTCCACGGCGCTACCGATGCTCTTCTTGCTGCAGGTGGCAGCGGTGTGGCAACACTCGGTCTTCCTGGCACAGCGGGTGTGCCGCCTGAAGCCGTCGCCAACACCATCGTGGCTCCGTACAACGTGATACCTGAAATTGATGAAACGGTGGCCGCTGTCATTGTCGAACCTGTTGCTGCCAACATGGGCGTGGTCGCTCCAGTGCCAGGATTTCTTGAAGGTTTACGACGCGCGTGCGACAAGGCTGGCGCGTTATTGATATTCGATGAAGTGATCACTGGATTTCGCCTCGGTCCTGATGGCGCTCAAGGTCGCTACTCGGTCAAGCCCGACCTGACATGTTTTGGCAAGGTCATTGGTGGTGGCCTGCCAATCGGCGCGGTGGGTGGTCGTCAAGACATTATGGAAAATCTCACGCCTCTTGGAAAAGTTTTCCATGCTGGAACATTGGCTGGTAATCCCATGGCGACAGCGGCGGGATTGGCGGCTCTGAGTCAACTCACTCCCGATGTTTATCGTCTTCTTGAAACGCGTGCCACCCGCTTAGCGTCGCTGATCACTGAGGCCACATCGGCAGCAGGTTTACCAGTCACCACATCGCGTGTCGGCACACTCGTGGGAATTTTCCTCGGAGATGCTCTGGAGAGTGATCGCTTGCCAATCAATTTTGATGAAGCCAAGCGAACTGACGAAAAGTTATTCGCGCGCTTTTTTCACGCACTGTTGGCTCAAGGTGTGGCAATGGCACCGGGGGCTTACGAGGCAATCTTTGTCGGCTTGGGTCATGACGATGTCGTGATGGATGACCTAGCAGAGCGTTTCCACCGAGCTGCCCTCGCCGTCGCCCTCTGACCCCGTACGCTTCACCTATGCGACAGTTTCTCTCCTGGCGATATTGGGCGACTCTGGCATCTTTATGTGCACTGACAATACTTTTATGGACTTGCCAAGGTTCAAGCGATTCCAATCAGATTGTCGTGGAGGCAAATAATCGTCGCATTGATCTTATTGCGCAAACGTCAACCGTGCGCTCCGACCAAGCATGGTCAGTATCAAATGGAATATCAAATGGTGATGCAACTGCAGTGTTACTTGACGGCCGAGTGTTAACGATCGCTGATGGAACAATGGGGGAATCAACTTGTCTATTTCCAGAGGCGCTCAACGCGTGCGTTATTCTGGCTGACACTTTGGGCGACGGGATCATCTGGTTTTCGTTAGTTCCCGCTCCAGCAGTTGGCAGTAGCGAACTTGAGTTGCCACCTATCGAAGAATTGCTTGACGGTGTCACTTACGCTCGACTCACCAACGGTATGGAAGTTCCTCTACTTGATGTCGTTGTGCGTCGGTGTCGAGAAGAACTACCAAACCTCGCGTCGTTTGTTGCCAAATATGAGAAGCGGCACGTGACGATTGTGGATCTTTCTCAAGCACAAGTATCTGCTGTGCGTTGTAAAGGTTAATGCAGCGACGAATTACGCATTAGGTGTGAGTCGAACAATTGCCACTGCCGCTTTATAGGCCACTTCTGCTGGTCCGATTTCATCGGGATGCAACAAGTTGGCCATGATTCTCACAACCCATTCCATCAGAGTGCGACTTTGCATTCCGACTCGCGAAAGTTCGCGCATAATCGCCGGTCGACCAATGATGCGGGCAAATAAACGCGCCACCTTGAAGTACTGACCGTACTCATCATCAATCAACATTTGGTAGCGCTGTAATGCTGCTGGGTCATTATTACGAATAGCGTCGGTGAGCACTTCTGCAGCCATACGCGCAGTTTCATAGGCGTAATCAATACCGTCCCCGTTGAAGGGGTTCGCACTTCCTGCCGCATCGCCAATGACAAGATACGTAGGTCCAGATTTTGGTCCGACCGAGCCACCCATCGGGATTCGCCGTGAGGTTGCCTTCATTGTGGGATTGTCAGGGTCAATTTCCCAGCGGTCAGCGACCATGTGGGCATAGGCATCAAGGAGATGAGTTGTGTTGACACTTTTGAAATCACGGAATGTTGATAACAGTCCGACGCCGATATTGACAGTTCCGTCACCGACGGGGAAGATCCAGCCATATCCAGGCATCGGGTTGCCGTTGCGGTCTTTGACATCAAGCGCCGACTCAATCCATGGTTCAGCATGACGCGGAGTTTCCCAATAGGTGCGAATGGCGGTCCCGTACGGCCATTCCTTAGTTCGAAATGTCCCGAGCGATCGTCCAAAACGACTGTTGGCACCGTCGGCGACAATCACATAGCGCGCCGTGATATCGAAAGGAATGTCGGAGTCTTTGCTTTGAACTGTCGCTCCGCGGACAAAACCTCTTTCCAGAACTGGAGCGAGGGCTTCGTGACCTTCAAGCAAAGTTGCTCCCGCAGCGACCGCATTGCGTGCCACCATTGTGTCCAGTTCCCGGCGCCGCACGACATAGCCGTGTTGCGGATAGATCGGATGCGAGGGCCAGTGCAGTTCAATGGCCTTGCCGTGCGCTGTCGTGCGCAATCCGTCGTAACGATGGAACTGAGAGAGTTGATCGCCAAGACCCATATCGTTGATCTGCTTGACAGCTCGCGGGGTTAAACCATCACCACAGGTTTTTTCCCGCGGAAAAAGCTTTTTGTCGACCATGACAACATCGAGACCCTCTTTGGCCAACCAGTACGCGGCGGCTGCACCGGCGGGTCCAGCGCCAATGATCAGGACATCGTGGTGCGAAGTCATAGCAATAGGGTGGGGTTCACAGCGCCCAAGCGCCTAGATGGGTTCGGGGTCGTGGGCGTTCTGTTGGTCACAGTCGAAGTCACATCGACTGGGTACTGGCCTTTTCAGCCAGCGACCATCACTTCTTGGTCGGCTGGGGTGCCGAGGCGGGGAGCGGTTCCGATACCCAATTCGGGGGAATCAAAGGTCATAGTGCCGGCCTCAAGGTCAAGAAAGATTTGGCTCTCAGGACTGCACCACTTTTCGTACTCTTCTGCCCATTCTCCAGCCTCATCAGCACCTGAAATGTCATAACGAATATGACAGATGAGCCCCAAAATCTCGGCTTCGGTGAGCGCCCCACCGGCTTTTGCCCCTTGGGCGGGCATCGCCCCACCGTTATAGGACCTCGGGTAGTGGAATCCGCCTTCGCGATTCGGATCACCATAAGAGGCGACTCCGGCTGCCTCGTAGGCCTCGGTTCCGTTATAGACCCAATTCAACATGTCTTCGATATGAGGGAAAGTTTTCAATGACTCACCGTCTTTCAAGACTCGACCAGCACCACCGGCACCGTCGGCACCGTGACAACTAGCGCAGGCACCGTAATTCTCCATGCCTAGGGCGATTGGACCTTGTGCCTCGGCTTTTTGTGGCTCCAAGCCACGGACGTACATGAACAAGAAAATTGGCATCAAAGCGAGGGTGGCCATGGCCCAGGATGGGATGCGACCACGGGTCTTGGCAGCCGTGATATAGGCCGGATCGGGCCTTTTTGCGGGCTTTTGGGCCTCGGCTTCCACCAAAACTCGGGTGGTGGGTGTCGTTGCACCAGTTGTCGCTGGGACCGCGGCGCTTGCAGAAACTTCAGTAGAAGGGGCATCACCGCCGCCGGCCTTACGGTCGCGGGATCGTTTTAAGAGGTGCTCGGGAATTTCGGTCACGGGCCAGTCCTTTCGGGCGTGGGGTACGACAATTTGTTGACAACGACCGGGCGGTTGACGTCTCGGATAAGAACACTAGAGCGCGAGTGAGGCTATGACGGAATTCCTAGCCTTTTCTGAGGCAAAAACTCCTAGGAATCTTGTCACTTAGGTACCGTGAACTAGCGCACAACCCGCCAAAGGGGTAGGCCATGGCGATAGACCTCAAGTATTCAAGGAATCCGATTTTTAGCAATGCCGTCATAATTTTCTGTGTGCCCCAATTCTTTGTTTGTTCTTGCGAGTGAGTTGGGTCGCGCGAGGCTCTTGACGACTAAGGTTCTTGTCGGTTCTCCTAGAAATTTTTATCAGAGCTAAGTCCACGAAACTCAAACATGTATCGACCTCGTTACAGGGCACGGAAGGGAATACCGGCTAGATGCTGGCGATTGACATCCTGAAATGGCCGGGAATGAATCAGGCTTTCCTGTTCTCCTTGGCTTTAACAACAATTCTGACTGGTCTTATTTTTGTGTACGGCAAACGCCGTCCTATCGGTACTCCCGTGTCATGGGGCGAGGCGATGGTCGGCTCTGTGTACGCATTCTTCGTAATGTTTCTGGCCTACGGAGTCGTGCCTCATCAGTGGTTAGTTCACGTTCAAAACGAACTTGGTTGGCGCTCTGACAAGCCATTCCTCGGACCTGGATCAATTTTTAAATCGCAAGCGGCTGGTGGAAGTTTCCCGTTTGATATCAACTATCTGCAGATTGGTGATATTGCTGTCACTGGTATTTATGGATTGTTTTTGGGCATTCAGATTTACATGTGGACGTGGTGGCAAAAGCGTGGCACGACGAAGTCCACCGAGGTGGAGCAATCAAGTTACGGTCGTCCTTTGGTGAAGAAGGCATAACCAATGACTCGTACCGACGCCAATCCGCCGATGATGCCGTACTCCGACCAGTATCAATTGGTTGAAGTAGATGCGGATTATCTCACCAAGGCGGTGAAGCCCAAGCAATTCATTCATATCGACCAGTCCGAATGCATCATGTGCGAGGGTTGCGTTGATATCTGTCCGTGGAAGTGCATCCACATGGTGACTCCCGATGCTGTGGCAGAAGCCACCAACACGGAGCGCCCAGGGCTTGACCCTAACGACAATGTTCTGTTCATTATTGATGATGATGTTTGTACACGTTGTGCACTGTGCGTCGATCGGTGTCCGACCGGCGTCATCATTCTCGGCAAGGCTGGTGCGGCTCTCGCAACTGGCGACACTCACACACGTACCGCTAATCACGGCTACGCATATGGAATGCGTTTCTAGGAGAACAACCCATGGCAAAAGTCATTGACGATCCTCGTCCAACAGCAAAAGAGCGTCTGAATCAGACGGTAGAGAATGTTCAAGGCAGTCAAGCCTGGAGTTCAATCTTCCGTCCTGGTTCTATTTTCCGTAAGGGCTACACCGATAGCCCGCGTAACCGCTCGTACGTCATCATGAACTCGGTGCTCTATCACTTGCATCCCGTGAAGGTCAAGCGTCATGCCGTCAAGGTGAGCTACACCTTGTGTCTCGGTGGACTCAGTTTCTTCCTCTTCATTCACTTAACGGTGACTGGCATTTTCTTGATGTTCTTCTACCGCCCTGAAGCCACGGCCGCTTGGAATGACATCAGTAGTTTGCAGACCTCGGTGGCTTTCGGATTACTTGTGCGAAATATGCATAGATGGGGAGCGCACTTGATGGTGCTCTCGGTGTTCTTGCACATGGCCCGCGTTTTTTATCATGGTGCGTACAAAGCTCCGCGTGAATTTAACTGGGTGATCGGTGTCGTCTTATTGACACTGACCTTGCTGCTTTCATTCACTGGCTATTTGCTTCCATGGGATCAGTTATCAATGTGGGCAGTCGCCGTGGGTACCAACATGATGGGCTATACACCAGTGTTTGGTTCTCAAGTGCGTTTCGTATTGCTCGGTGGTGTCGAGATCGGTTCTGAAACGTTGCTGCGATGGTATGTGCTTCACGTTCTCATGTTGCCTTTCGTCATCGTGATTTTCATGGCTATCCACTTCTGGCGTGTCCGCAAGGACGGTGGCATCTCCGGTCCGTTGTGACCAGTGCCTGAAAGGAAATGACTCAACATGACTGAAATCCCAGAACACCTTTTGAAGCGAGCACAAGCAGCGCGCGATCAGGCCGCTGCGCAAGCGGGTGCGGCCGCACCTACTGCTGGCGATACTCCAGCCTCAGATCCACGCATTCCGGCTCATCTTCTTGAGCGCAGCAAAGCGGCTAAGGATAAAACTGGCGGAGCGCAAGTTGCTGTCGCCGGAAAGGTCGGCGCCCTTGTGGGTGCTACTCCAGTCGCCGCAGGTCTGCCTATTGGAGCGGGCCCTGGTGGTCATACTCAACGCTTGTTGACAGTCGTTAAGTCGGGCTCAATTCAAGATGTCAAGGCCACTCCAGTGGACAAAGTGCATACGTGGCCCCACCTGCTGGCCGTTGAGTTCGTGGCGGCGATTGCTTGCACTGCGTTCTTGTTCTTCGTGGCAATTTTTGTCAATGCTCCCTTGATGCAGTTGGCAAACCCCAACCAGACGCCCAACCCGTCAAAGGCACCCTGGTACTTCTTAGGACTTCAAGAATTGTTGACGATGTTCCACCCGATGGTGGCTGGTGTGACAATTCCTGGTGTGGCCTTGTTCGCATTAATTTTGGCCCCGTTCATTGACAAAAATCCATCCAACAAACCCGAGGACCGCAAGTTTGCGACTTCGATTATGACTATTCACCTCATGTTTTGGGCCGTGTTAGTCATCATCGGATCGTTCTTCCGTGGTCCTGGTTTCAACTTTGTCTTCCCTTGGCGGGATGGCTTGTTCTTCGAGTTGTGAGGAGCACACTTTTATGACACCCCTAGCAACAATCGTTATAGCTATCGCCGCCCTAGTGGTGTTAGCTGCTGTCGTGCTGATTACCTCGGCACGACGCTCTGATGTACGCGGTGCAGGCGCGCTTGCGCGAGAAACTGTGAAGCGTGACAAGTCGATCAAGGCTGAATCGGGTGATGCTCCTGCTGGATCAGCGTATGAGTCACAGGCAATCGCCACTCGTACTGCCGTTCTTGAAAAAGCTACTGAAGTAGCGCCTGTGATTTGGCAAGCGCCAGATCAAGAGGCCATTGATGTTTCCCGTCGGCAGTTTTTCAATCGTGCTACCATTTTCTTGGTCACTACGGGTCTCGCATCGTTTGGCGCAGCACTCATAGCATTCTTGTGGCCACGTGCTGGTGGGGGTTTTGGTTCCAAGGTCACCGTCGGTCGCCTTGATGACTTGGTCGCGCAAATTCGGAGTGAGCGCGGTTTTGTGTATAAGCCCGAGGCGCGAACTTGGTTGACCTCGTACCCCGCTGATTCTCTACCCAAGGCACGCCTGTCTTATGGCAAGCAAACGGTTTCGACTGGTATGGAAAGTGGCATTATTGCGCTCTACCAAAAGTGTCCACACCTGGGTTGTCGAGTTCCTGAATGTAAGAGTTCACAGTGGTTTGAATGTCCATGTCACGGGTCTCAGTACAACCGTGTTGGTGAAAAGAAAGCTGGTCCCGCCCCTCGTGGCATGGATCGCTTTGGTGTATCGGTAACCAATGGCAACGTCGTTGTTGACACTGGAACTAGGTTTAACGGTCCTGCAATTGGTATCAACACGACTGGGCAGGAGGCCGAAGGGCCACACTGCGTTTCCGGAGAGACAAAGCACTGATTATGATTTCACTCGTCACTTCTACTTTTGCGTCGCTCATAGCGTTATTTTTTGTCATTGGTTATGTCACCTATGCATTTTTCAACCGATCAGCAGGTCGCGCTGAGATTGGTTCGGAGATTGAACTCGCCGCTAACCGTAAAGAATATTTCGATGATGAAATTCTTGAGGGTAAGCGCCTGCAGAAAATGCAGTTGCTTGGTGTTTTAATGTTGGCAACGATCACCATTGGACTGCCGGCCTACTGGATTTTGGAACCGAGTCGCCAAGCTAACGCGACTAGCGGTAAAGCGAATCGTTTTATTGAGTGGGGCTCAAACCTTTTTGCTCCAACTGCTGAGGGTGGATTCAACTGCGCTGGCTGCCATGGTGGAATGAACGGTGCGGGTGGTGCGGCACCATACACAATCACTGATTCGAAAACTGGTGAAGTGAAATCTGTGACTTGGAAAGCTCCAGCAATCAACACCGTCTTCTACCGCTTTGATGAAAGTGAAGTTCGTTTCATTCTGCAATACGGTCGACCGTTTTCGCCGATGTCCCCGTGGGGCATCGAGGGTGGTGGACCACTCAATGCCCAACAGATTGATACGTTACTGGCGTACCTCAAAAGCATTCAGATTCCGCGCGAAGACTGCATCGTGGCCGATGCCAAGCCGTTGAACTGTGAGGGTGGACATTTGCCTGTGGTTGAACAGTACAAGATTCAAGCGGCCGCTGAAAAGTCTGTTGCTGATGGCACCTACTCCTCAATTGGAGAAGCACTCTTCAATCTTGAATTGGGATCGGGTGGTTTTAGTTGTGCTCGCTGCCATACGCCTGGATGGAGTTGGGGTGAACCTGGACAGACTGGTTCGGGTGCCTTTGGTTGGAACCTCACCGGTGGAGCCACGAACACTCACTTCAGCACTGAACAAGAAATGATCAACTTCATCAAGGCTGGTTCAAAGTTCGGAGCGAAGTACGGTGTCCAAGGACAAGGTTCGGGTCGGATGCCTGGCTTTGGTGATTTATTGACTGCTGAACAGATCCAACAGATCGTGAACTACGTACGGAACGAACTATGAGCACCATGTTAAGCATCGCTTGGGAACCCGAAATCCGTGGGCTTCTCACGGTCATTATCGCCGTCGTCGCCCTATGCGGAAGTGTTTATCTTCTTCTTGCAACCAACATGGGCGCACGCTTAGGACTCCTAGTTGCGCTTGCGGGACTCAGTGGCTGGATGGTCATGATGGGTGTTATCTGGATGACCTACGGCATTGGTCTCAAAGGTAATGAGCCGTCGTGGAAGCCGGCGCATCCCTTCACGGTTGTACGCGATGTAGCCCTGTTGCCGCAGGCCGAGGTACTTGTGAATTCGGTGAAGATTTCTGAGGGGGCATCACCAGTTGAGGCTGCTGCTGCTGGAGCGAAGGCTTTGCAAGAAGAAAATTGGAAAGTTCTTCCGACGGACGATAAGGGTCGCGGTCAGTCGATCGCTGCCGCTGATGAAATCATTCAAGTTGAAGCCGAGTTGTACGCCGGCGGGGAATACCAAGCGGTCGCGGTGTATGACCGTGGTGGTGATCGCTATCCCAAGATCGGCGACAAACTTGACTTCCTTGCTTTTTTG
>Ga0114967_10002039_pt1 | contig 16958 bp, 17 predicted proteins | sample M_130628_MF_Meta_FD_92639 | JGI IMG/M metagenome (GOLD analysis project Ga0114967, IMG submission 92639) | Freshwater microbial communities from Lake Montjoie, Canada to study carbon cycling - M_130628_MF_MetaG | ecosystem: Environmental > Aquatic > Freshwater > Lake | place: Lake Montjoie... | reverse complement strand
CAAATGAAGGGTACGAGAGACAATTATGAGTTTCTCACCACGATGAATAAATAATCACATCTAAGCTTTATGGGAATAGAAAAGATTACAATAGATGTTTTTATTCCCCTTTTAAAAAAATATCCCGTCATTGACGTAAGAAGTGAGGGAGAATATAATCATGCGCACATACCAAACGCATATTCACTACCACTATTTAACGATGAGGAAAGAAAAATAGTTGGAACGTTATACAAGCAAAAATCAAGAGAAGATGCAGTTAAAAAAGGACTAGAAATTTTTGGTCCTAAGATGAAAGCGATGATTGATTTTGCAGAAGAAATATTACCAAAGAATAATCCAAGTAATAAAACTGTCATAGTGCATTGCTGGAGAGGAGGAATGCGCAGTGCTGGAGTAGCTTGGCTATTTGATTTATATGGGTTTAAAGTATATACGTTAGTAGGAGGATATAAGGCATTTAGAAATTGGGTCCTTGATGTATTTCAAATCAAATTCAATTTTACTATTCTGGGAGGGTATACTGGTTCTGGTAAAACAATCATATTACAGGAATTGAGAAAGATGAATCAACCAATGGTTGATTTAGAAGGGATAGCGGGGCATAAAGGTTCGGCATTTGGAAGAATAGGTTTGCCAATGCAAGCCAGCACGGAAATGTTTGAAAATAAATTAGCGATAGAATTAATACAAATTTCAACGCAATATCCTAATGAACCAATATGGATAGAAGATGAAAGCCAACGAATTGGAAATGTGAGCATACCGCATCAATTATGGGAAACGATACGATCTAGTAGAATCAATTTTATTAATATATCATTTGAAGAAAGACTTAATTATTTAGTGGATACTTATGGAAAGTTAGATCGAAATGAGTTGGAGGAAGCAATCATAAGAATTCAAAAGAAATTAGGTGGTTTAGAAATGAAAACAGCCATTGAATATTTGAAAATAGATGATATGCATGGTTGCTTTTCAATTTTGCTCAAGTATTATGATAAATTGTATAAGAAGTCATTGGAAAGTAGAGAACAGCTGAAGACCTTATTACAGAATGTCGATTTAGAAAATGTGAATGGCAAACAAAATGCAGAATTTTTAATTAATAGAATACATGGACAATAAGATTAAACTAACACAGTATTCACATGGTGCAGGGTGTGGATGTAAGATTTCACCTAAAATTTTAGATGAGATTCTACATTCTAGTTTCAGCATGCCTGATGATGATAAGCTACTTGTGGGTAATCATAGTAAAGATGATGCTGCAGTATATGATTTAGGAAATGGGAAAGCGCTTATATCTACCACTGACTTTTTTATGCCTATTGTGGATGATCCATTTAATTTTGGGAGAATTGCATCAGCAAATGCTATCAGTGATGTCTATGCAATGGGAGGAGATCCAATTTTAGCCATAGCAATTCTTGGATGGCCCATAAATACATTACCTCCGAATATTGCAAGGTTAGTAATTGAAGGGAGCAAAAGTATATGCAAAGAAGCTGGTATTCAACTTGCAGGCGGACATAGCATAGATTCTCCAGAACCGATTTTTGGCTTGGCTGTGAACGGCATAGTAGAAATACAGAATTTGAAAAAGAACAATACAGCAAAAAAAGGAGATATACTGTTGCTTACAAAAAGCATTGGTGTCGGCATATTAACAACGGCTGAGAAAAAAGGAATATTGAAAACAAAAGATGCAACATTAGCTTCAGAACAAATGATGAAACTTAATAAAATAGGTTCATTATTAAGTAAACTACCAACTGTTCATGCTATGACAGATGTAACAGGATTTGGATTATTAGGTCATTTGATTGAAATGGCAGAAGGAAGTTTATTGTCAGCAGTAGTAAATTTTGCTACCGTACCCTTGATATGTGATCAATTAATAGAGTATGTAGGTGCTGGTGCAGTTCCAGGGGGTACAAACAGGAACTGGGAAAGTTATGGACATAAAGTTCATTTTGAAAATGAAGAACATGCTAGCTTTCAGAAAAATATATTAGCGGATCCGCAAACAAGTGGTGGTTTGTTGATATCGGTTGATAAAGATGCCATAAGAGAAGTAATAGAAATACTAAATGAGCATGGATTAGCTAAATACACCCAGCCTATTGGTGAAATGATTGAAACTGAATCTTTTGCTATAACTGTAGTATAGACTAAAGTATAGCGTCAATTAGTCTGGCAAAGTTTTCATCCTTTTCTGTAATTACATTACCAGCATCATGTGTTGATAGCCATATTTCCACAGTATTCCACGTATTGGTCCAAGTAGGATGGTGGTCTATTTTTTCTGCAATCATGGCAACTTGTGTCATAAATGAAAAAGCAGATGAGAAGTCTTTGAAAAGAAACTTCTTGTATAGTTTGTTATTTTGTTTTTCCCACATAAGATTTTATAATTGAAGATTATCTTTTGATTTTATTTTATCCTGAGAAACTTCCGTTACAAGCTGGATGCCAGTAATAGACCTTAACCGTTGTTGGAGTTTACTAAACTCATCATCGATGAAAAAATGATCCCCTTTTAAAAGCCAAATAAAGTCAAGATGCTGAAGTTCAGGTAATAAGGCCTCCCCATCATTTTTGTTACTATAAAGAAAATGTTCTGTTGCTATATTCTGTTGAATAAATTCATATACAGTGAATGAATATGATCGTTTATTTTTTTCTAATGGGATTTGAAGATCTGCTGAGGTACGAAAGTCTATAAATAATTCTTTTTCAATATGAAAACAAAGTTGATAATTTTTTAATGTTGAGGCAATGCCTAAAATACGAGTTCCCTCGAAAAAATTATCAGACATTTGATCATCATCAAGCTTTAGCTTCATTAGAAAATAATTTCGTAAACTAATTCTGTTTCTCCACGTAGAATGATAACATTAGTTTTATCTCCCTTCTTAAATTTGGAAAGAGCTAACATATACGATTCTACAGACGATGTTTTAAAATCGCCAAGTTGTCTAATTACATCGCCAGTTGAAATACCAGCTTTCTTTGCAGGCCGACCATCTGAAACCCCATCAACACGAACTCCATTACCAGGAAAAGTATAATCCGGCATGATACCTAATGAAACACTAAAATGAGTAGAAGAGCCAGAAGATTGTTCTCTAGTTTTAGTGAAAGCAATTTTTTCATGCTGTTTATCATTTGCAATGAGTTGTTTAATGAAATAAATAATTTTTAATTCACCAACGTAATTAATTTTATCAGCATCATCACTCGGTTTATGGTAATCAGAATGCAAGCCAGTAAAAAAGAAAAGTACTGGAATATCTTTTCTGTAGAACGATGTATGATCGCTAGGTCCTGTGCCACTTGAATCATATTTTATGATGAAAGGATTATCCTTGATGTTATCAATTAAAGGTTTCCAAGAAGGAGATGTACCAAAACCACCAATCGTAATTACATGTGTACTGTCATTTAATCTTCCCACCATATCCATATTGATCATATAGTTTACGGTATTCAAAGAGATAGTAGGATTCTCTGAAAAATATTTTGAACCATTGAGTCCAAGTTCTTCGGCTGAAAAAGCAATAAATAAATAATTAAACTGCTTTGATTTACTCTTATTCAATAAAAAAGCTAATTCAATAAGCGCTGCGGTTCCACTTGCATTATCATCTGCGCCGTTGTGAATTAGTCGTTCCCCTGTACGTAGCATTGAATTACCATCTTCCCCATAACCCAAGTGATCAAAGTGTGCACCTAAAACAACAGTGAGTTGTGCTTTATTATCAATATAGCCGATAATATTTTTTGAATGCCTAATCTTAGGACCTATTGCAACGTTGAATTGTAAATCATACGTTGAATTCAAATCTTGCAGATACGTTTTCACGGCATTTTTAGTAATGTATAAAGCCGGAATAATAGTAGACTCTGATCGATCTTTCTCATCAAAAGAAATATGATCATCAATATCCCCACTATTGAAAAAAATGACTGCAGAAGCTCCCTTATCCTTAGATATATTAATGAGAGAGTTGATTAAATTAGAAACATCAAAATGTGGATTTTCTTTATTCTTATCAAGATCATCAGCAATATCAATTAACCAAGGCTGATCATTTTCAGTCAAGGACGGAGAAACTTCTGCTGTTATTGTTGCAGATGCTTTACTATTAGATAATGGGAAAAATTCTATTCCAGGAGTCAACACCTGATTATTCACGCTTAAATAAGTATCAGGAAGTATTTGTCTCCCGTCAGATATTGTAAAAGGCTGAAAATAAGAATCTTCAGTTCCTTTTGGTAATAGTCCAATTTCCTTGAATTTGCTTGCAATAAAATCAGCTGCAAGCGATTCACCGGTAGTTCCCGCTCTTCTTCCTTCCAATTGATCAGAAGAGAGATATTCTATATTCTGTTTTAAGTATTTTAAAGTTTCCTTATCTGCTTTTCTCGTCTTTTGTGCAGAAGTAATGTTTGCAATCAAAAGAAAGACAATTAAAAACCTGAACATGTTCATCATTTGATGCAAAAATATGATACTTATGGGAGGTGAGGTATAAACTTATTCTGAAAAGAGTGCCTTTTTACTTTTTTCGTAAATAACGGGTTAATAAATGGGGTTAACTTTGTAATAGTCATCATGTTAAGCAAAAAACTACATATCGGTTTATTGGGTAACCCAAATAGTGGAAAAAGTTCATTATTTAACCTACTTACGGGTATGCGCCAAAAAGTAGGAAATTTCCCCGGCGTAACGGTTGAAAAGAAAATTGGGCAAGTTGTATTACAAAATAAAGTGGCGTATAACGTCATTGATTTACCTGGTGCCTATAGTTTATACCCAAGAAGAAGTGATGAGTGGGTTTCTTACAAACAGTTGATGACGCCAGAAGAAAATGAAGGAATAGACCTAGCCATAGTAGTAGTAGATGCAAGTAGTCTAAGGAGAAATTTATTATACGTTTCTCAAGTGATAGACTTGAAAGTACCCGTCATTGTTGCCTTAACCATGAGTGATATTGCTAAAAAAAGGGGCATCACAATTGATATTGATGGACTTTCAAGAGAAATGCAAGTACCCATAGTGGCAGTTAATGCACGAACAGGAAAGGGCGTTGATCAGCTAAAATCAACAATATCACAATCGATGTTGACTGAACAAGCTGGGAATGATTTTTTTAATATTGAAGAGCTAGCAAAAGAAGCTATTGAAGAAATACAGAAGTTGATCCCAAACATCAGCAATTATTCAGCTATACATCACCTAATAAATCACGAATCATTTCAGTTAGATGATAAGACTCAAGGTGAAATTGAAAAAATTGAAAAGAAGTATAAATTCAATCACACTAGGATACAAGCAGAAGATATTCAGCTTCGATATAAAAAAATAAGACAGATTGTTCAAAAAACAGTAGAAGAGGATAGTCCAGAAAAAAAGAAACGATATTCTGAACAGTTAGATCATTTCTTTTTACATAGAACATATGGGTATTTGATAATGGGAGTTGTATTATTCATCTTATTTCAGAGTGTGTTTTGGATGGCTGAGTTTCCGATGAATACAATAGAATATGGTGTTAGTCAACTCGGAGGTTTACTTGGTAATAGTTTACCAACAGGCTGGGTTTCTGATTTATTAATAAACGGAGTATTAGCTGGTATTGGTGGAATATTAGTATTTGTACCACAAATAATGATATTGTTTGGGTTGATTACATTATTGGAGGATACGGGATATATGGCGAGAATCAGCTTTCTTTCCGATCGAATAATGAGGAAAGTAGGATTAAATGGTAAAAGTGTTATGCCTATGATTGGTGGATTTGCTTGTGCTGTACCTGCCATCATGAGTGCCCGAAATATAGAAAATAAAAAAGAACGGCTATTAACCATTATGGTAACACCATTTATGAGTTGTAGTGCACGGCTTCCTGTTTTCACGATTTTAACTTCTCTTATCATACCTAACAAAAACATATTGGGTGTATTTAGTCTTCAAGGGCTTGTATTAATGGGTTTATATGTGTTTGGTATTGTGATTGCGCTAATTGTTTCCTACGTTTTGAATCTATTCATTAAGATCAAAGAAAAGAGTTATTTTATATTAGAACTACCTGTTTACAAGCAACCTAGGTGGAAAAATATCATCATAACAATGATAGAAAAGGCCAAGGTCTTTGTATTTGATGCTGGAAGAATAATTCTATTGATATCCCTAATTCTATGGGGTTTAAGTTCATTTGGACCAGGAAATAAACGCGAGGAGATTAATAAGCATTACCAAGAGCAATTGGCTTTACATCCGGAGAATGTGAAAATATATAATACAGAGAAATCAAATGCCTTATTAGAATTTTCTTATGCTGGAATTATGGGTAGGGCAATTGAGCCTGTAATCAAGCCACTGGGCTATGATTGGAAAATTGGAATAGCACTAATTACTTCGTTTGCAGCTAGAGAAGTATTTGTGGGAACAATGGCAACACTGTATAGTGTAGGTGATGGTGCAGACGAAAATAGTAGCACGCTGCGTAATAAAATGCAATCAGCTCGGAGAATTGATGGTTCACCAGTTTATACTACTGCAACCGGGTTATCCCTCTTAATATTCTATCTATTAGCTATGCAATGCATGAGTACACTAGCTGTTGTTAAAAGGGAAACAGGGAGCTGGAAATGGCCTCTGATTCAATTATTGTATATGACAGGACTAGCCTATATATTTAGTCTGATAATATATCAAGTAATGAAATAGTTATAAAAGCTGCAAATCCTGTAAAGAAGATTTTAGTAATTCAGGAGATTTGAAATGAATTGATTTTATACCAAATTCTTCTGCGGCATGTATGTTTCTTAAATTGTCATCTATGAAAATAGTTTCTTCTTTATTTAAAGAAAATCTATTAACTATAAGTTCATAAATTTCTTTGTGTGGTTTTCTAGTGTTTTCCTCACCAGATACAATTCTACCATCAAACCAATGCAAGAAATCAAATAATTCTAACGCGCGTGGAAATGTTTCTGCAGACCAGTTAGTAAGTGCATATATTTTCAAGCTCTTATCTTCTTTTAAATTTCTAAATAAATCGACAGTTCCTGTAATTGGACCATTTAACATTTCTTCCCATCGGTCATAATAAGCTAAAATATTTTCTTTATGCTCAGGATATTGAGTAATAAGTTCGTTCGTTGCATCTTCAATAGTTCTACCACCGTCTTGCTTTTCATTCCAATCGAGAGTACAAATAGTATTTAAAAACCAGTTTCTATATTCAAGATTTGGGATTATTTTTTTATACATATAATCTGGATTCCAGTCAATTAAAACACCTCCCAAATCAAAAATTATGTTTTTTATAGAATTCATTTTTATAATATTTTCCAACCAATTGCTTTATTCACAATAGTTTTTACAGCTGATAAAGCTGAATTAATTGCTTCTTCGGCAGTAACTATACCAATACCTTCAAAGCTTAATAATATGGTTCTAATAGATTCTTTTTGAATCGTCAAATGAAGCCTGGCTTGTTCTTCAGTAATCTTACCTTGTAATTTTAATTCTGCAATTTGTTCAAAATTATGTATTATACTTTTTAACTGTAGTTCTGCAAGTGGTTTAACTTTCTTCCATCTAGTTTTAAGAACTTTTTTTGCAGCAGAAGACATTTCATCAAGAATATCGGAAAATATTAATTTAGGTTTAGACATTATAATTTAGGTGTTTGATCTTTTTTTTAAAGATAACTGAAATTGTAGAATTGCGGTAAATGAATTTTCGATAGCAGATTTGATGATATAAATTTCTTCTTTAGAATTAAAACCTTTCTTATGCAATAATTCTAAAGAATTAAATTGAATTAATAAAGATTCTAGTTGTTGTTGTGTAATTGAAGTTTTATACAGTGCCCTATTTCTTACTAACAAAACATTTATGTCAGCTTTAGAATCATCATAAAAAGAAATAAAATTATCATAGTTTAAATCAGGTTTTGCAAATTGACGATCTACTCTGATAAAAAATTTAGCAGTTTTCTCTTGTAGTGAATTTATTCGATTATCTGAAATAGAATCATAGTCTTGGATTAATCGTATTCCAGAACAAGAAATAAAAAATGAAAGAATAAATAGTGAACCAAAAAATTTAAGCATAGCGTGTAAAAATTTAATGTTGATATCTATTGTAGTATTTAATAATATTACTTTATTTATATAAACACTTATTATTATTAAGGGTGTTAATATGTTTAAAACCTATAATCATTATTATTTTTCCTGATTTAAATCACTAATTTTTTTACTTATTAACATTTTATTTTTTTTAAAATGTATAATTTATTGAGAATTTTATATCCTTATCCACAATTAAAATTATTCATATAATTAATTCACATATCTAGCTTTTTTTAAATTGATGTTAATGTACCGATAGTAAAATGTGAAAAAATAGAAAGAGAAAAGCCTACCACCACAAAATGCCAAAAGATATTTTATAATTTCCACATTTATCTAGTCAAAAACAATAGAAATCCACAGCAATAATGGCTTATTAACAAACAGATGTGAAATAACCCGAAATGGGTTGTTTTAATTCAAAAACCGCCAAAAACTGCTCAAAAAAGAGCTTTTTTGGAGCGTTTTCCACAGTTTGTTAATAACCATTTTTACCTTATTTTTGCTCCCTCTTTACTAAATTAATATTATGTCAATAATTCAGCAAATCAGAGATAAGGGCGCGGTTATATTAACCGGGTTAATTTCTATTAGTCTTATCGGTTTTCTAGTGCAAGATGCATTTGTGGGTAAGGGAGGAAGTATGTTGAGTGGTCAGTCTTCAACAGTTGGATCAATAAACGGTGAAAACGTGGAGGTTGTCGATTTCAACAAAAAGGTCAATCAGATTGAAGAGAACTACCGTGCCCAGGGTATGCAAACCAACGACATGATGACCCAAAATATTGTTGAGAGCATTTGGAATAGTATTGTACAAGAACAGTTAATAAAAGAGCAAGCTAAAAAGCTTGGGCTTACTGTAACATCAAAAGAAGTTGGTGCATTATTATTCTCTGATGATGCCCCACAAGAGTTCAAACAGCTATTTATAGACAAGACAACTGGTGGATTTGATGTAAATGCTGCTAAAACATGGATGAATAACCTCAAGAAGAGCACGAAGCAAGAAGAAGTTCAAAATATTATTGATCAATTAATTAAGCCCATCGAAGGAAAGCTACTCACAGAGAAGTATAGCTCTTTACTTACGCAGGGAGCTTATGTTCCAACGTGGATGATAGAAAAATCTATTTCCGACAACACTTCATTTTCATCATTTTCTTTTTTAAATATTCCTTATACTACTATATCTGATTCATCAGTGAAAGTTTCTGATCAAGAAATTGAAGAATACGTAGGGAAACACAAAGATGAGTTTAAGCAAGAACACGTAAAGGGAATTTCATTTGTAAGTTTTAGCTCGAATCCAACTCCTGCTGATTCTTCTAAAATCCTTAATCAATTATACGCACTGAAATCAGATTTTTTGGCATCTAGTGATGCAAAAGCATTTGTTACCACAAACAATTCATCTCTTCCATATTTTGATGGTTATGCTCTAAAGTCAAAACTTCAAATGGGTGCAAAAGATAGTATTATTAGTATGTCTATTGGTTCAGTGATTGGCCCATATCTTGATGGTGGTAGTTATGTGATGGCTAAAAAGCTAGATTCAAAAACTCAACCAGACTCAGTTATATGTAGGCATATTCTTATAGGTACAGTTAATCCTGGATCAGGACAACAAAAAAGAACAGATAGCGCAGCCAAAAAACAAGCAGATAGTGTGTTTGCTTTGCTTAAATCTGGTGTAAATTTTGCTTCGTTGGCAACAGTCATGAGTGATGATGAAGAAAGTAAGCTAAAGGGTGGGGAGTATAAATTTAGCTCTGTCGACATGGGCAGACTTCCCCCAGAATTTGCCGAATTTATTTTTAATAAAAAGCAAGGTAGTGTTGAAGTAGTGAAAACCACTTCAGGGTATCATATTGTAGAGATATTGAGTCAGAAGAATTTTGATCAAGCATATAAGGTTGCTTATATGTCTAAAAAAATTATATCTAGCGAAGAAACTGATGGTACTGCTTCAAATGCTGCTATTCAATTTGCAGGGTTAAGTAGAGATTCAAAAACATTTGATGTAGCGGTTGCCAAGATGCAATTGAAGAAAGGTGTTGTAGAAAATATTAAAGAGATGGATAACAGCGCAGGTAATCTTGCTTCTAGGGCTTTAGTAAAATGGGTTTTTGAAAATAAAGCAGGTACTGTTTCTGATCCATTTGATTTGAAAGATCAATATGTAGTTGCCTTAGTTACTAATGATATTAAAGAAGGTGTTCAACCAGCATCTGTAGCAAGAGTACTTGTTGAACCAACACTTCGAAATAAGAAGAAAGCTGAACTTGTAGCAAAGAAGGCAGGATCTGAAAAAGATTTACAAAAGCTGGCAACATTATTAGGTGGAAGATTGTCAACTGCTGATACGGTGAAATTTTCTGATCCTTTTGTTCCCAATCTAGGTAATGAGTCTAAGGTGATTGGTGCAGCATTTAACAAAAAGAATTTGTCTACTATATCAGGGTTGATTGACGGACAAAATGGTCTATATTTTGTAAAAGTTAATCAATTTGGAACGCTTTCAAGTTCATCGGTTGACATCATAGGTCAAAAGAGGGCTGCGGAAGCTCAAATGAAACAATTTGCAGCATACGGTACATTAGAATTCCTAAAGAAATCAGCGAAAATCGTTGATAAGCGTAGGGAAGCTGGTTACTAATGTTAACTGCGCATGAGAAAACAAGCACTCAGCCACCTCTATAGGGTGGCTGATGTTGTTTAAAAGCTTATTTATATGGAAGAATTACGGAATAAGGTTGCGGAAAGTGGTTTAATTACCATCGATCTTGAAAAATATTATCCTGCTAACCCGATCAATGTTTTTGATATTAAGGATTTCCTTTTCATGGGTCAAATATTAAAAGAGAAGGATTTTAGAGAATCACTTGATCACGTTGATTGGTCTACTTTCATTGGACTAGATGTGGTTATTACCTGTTCTGTAGACGCTGTTATTCCAATGTGGGCTTATATGTTAGTTGTATCTAAATTAGAAGGGAACGCTTTAAGCATTCATGTTGGGTCTAAAGAAGATGCACTAAAGAGTATTTTCCTACAACATATACAAGCAATAGATTCGGTTGCATACGAGGGTAAACGTGTAGTGGTAAAGGGCTGCGGAGATATTCTAATCCCTGAGTATGCCTATGTAGAAATTTCTAAAAAATTGCTCCCTGTTGTAAAATCACTTATGTATGGAGAGCCATGCAGTACTGTTCCAGTTTTCAAGCGAAAGTAATTTCATTCTCATTAGTAAGTTTGTTTTCAATTCTTCTCTATCTTTAAGAGACTAAAACAAACTATATGCATAAGGCTGTACGAATTGCGTTGATTGCTGCTATGGGTGGATTTTTATTTGGATTTGAAACTGCAGTAATTTCTGGTGCTGAAAAAACAATCCAAAAATTATGGGAATTAAGTCCCTTTTGGCAAGGCTTTACGGTTGCTTCTAGTTTAATTGGAACAGTTATTGGATCAATTATTGTTGGAGGACCCGTGCAAAAATATGGTCGGAAAAATACATTATTAACCATAGCGATTCTCTATCTCATTTCTGCAATTGGTTGTTCATATACTTCCCAATGGATTCCCTTTATTATTTTTAGATTTTTGGGAGGTATTGCAGTTGGGGCTTCTAGTGTAGTTGGTCCAATGTACATTTCAGAAATATCTCCTGCATCTATGCGTGGTCGTCTTGCAGGCTCCTTTCAGGCGAATATTGTTTTTGGAATTTTAGTAGCTTTCGTTACAAATTATATATTTTCTGGATTTGGGGAGGATGCTTGGCGCTTAATGTTTGGCATAATGATTATACCATCGGCGTTATTTTATATTTTACTCCGCACTATTCCAGAAAGCCCCCGTTGGCTTGTGATAAAAAATAGAGAAGCAGAAGCCATGCCAATCTTTAAAAAGTTAGGCACAGAAAATATTGACATTGCTATATCTGAAATCCGAGCTTCTTTGTCGGAAAAGAAAGAAAATTTATTTCAATCAAAATATTTTAAGCCAATATTTTTTGCTGTTGTATTAGCCATGTTTAATCAGCTATCTGGCATAAATGCTATTTTATATTATGCACCAAGAATATTTAGTATGGCAGGATTTAGTGAGGCAGAAGCCTTTTTGCAGCCTATTTATATTGGAACTGCTAATTTAATTTTTACTCTGTTGGCTATGACACTGATCGATAAGGTTGGTCGAAAAAAATTATTGATTATTGGATCCTTTGGAATGATTTTATTTTTAGCCCTTACTGCACAAGTATTTTCACAACCAGAGCCAAATAAGATGGTTGTACTTTATTTAGTAGGGTTCATTGGGTTTTTTGGTTTTTCTCAGGGAGCCGTTATTTGGGTGTTTATATCTGAAATATTTCCGAATGCTGTTCGTTCACAAGGGGGAGCATTAGGAAGTTTCACGCATTGGATTATGGCTGCAATTATATCCTGGACGTTCCCTATTATAGTTCAGGGGAATAGTTTGGGAGGCTACTATTCATTTTTATTTTATGCATTAATGATGTTAGCCCACTTGATATTTGTATGGAAGTTTCTACCTGAAACAAAAGGAAGAACATTAGAAGAAATTCAAAAGGACCTGGGTATAAAATAGACAATCAACTATTTATTTTTTTAGCATAGAGTCTTGCTTTCTCAAGATCTTCTGCTGTATCAATTCCTATGGTATTCATATCCGTTTTGATCATCCGAATTGAAACTCCATTTTCTAAATATCTTAATTGCTCGAGCATTTCAGCATTCTCGAGAATACCTAGAGGCCATTGTGTGAATTGTAATAAAGTCTCTTTTCTAAACGCATAAACTCCGATATGCCTATAATACGGTTGAGATGAGTCAGCATTTCGTTTAAATGGAATTGGTGATCTACTAAAAAAAAGCGCATCATTCTTAACATTGCACACCACTTTTACGAGATTTTTGTTTTCAACATCTTCGTCTGAAGAAAATTCTTTCATTAAGGAGGCTACTTGTACATTTTTGTCTTCAAACGATTTTAGTAAGTCTGCCAGCGGTTGTTTTTCAATGAAGGGTTCATCTCCTTGAATATTAACGATAATATCAGTATCAATTTCTTTTATTGCTTCTGCAATTCGATCACTACCACTAGCGTGTTCTGCTATACTTTTTTTTACAGCGCCACCATGTTTTTTAATTTCCTCAAAAATTTCATCATTATCTGTTACAACTAATACCTGATCAAATAGGCCTGTTGAAATGGCATTTTCATAAACCATTCTGATTATGGTTTTATCACCAATGGTTTTCAACAACTTTCCTGGGAATCGCGTAGCTCCAAATCGTGCTGGTATAACTGCAATATTTTTCACTAATTATTTATTTTTTCAAAAGGTCTTTTTAATAATGCCCCAAAATTTTCATCTTTTTCGTTCGGGAAATAGTTGTCTAATCCATATTTAATATTTTTTGGATTCATTTCAATGAAAGTCCCCAATAGTCTATCCCAAATTGAAAATACTGCACCATAGTTTTTGTCAGTAAATGGCTGTTTCCAATGGTGGTGAACTTTATGCATGTTTGGAGAAACCAATAACCAACTAAGTGATTTATCTAGCCAAGCAGGAAGAGAAATATTAGCATGGGTAAACCCTGTCATGAATACCAAGATTGTTTGATACAATAATACCGCATACATGGGAGCACCAGCAACGAAAATACCAATATAAAAGAATACTCCACGCCATATTGATTCTAGTGGATGATGACGAAGTCCTGTTGTTACATCAACGTTATTATCTGCATGATGTATAATATGAAAGCGCCAGAACAGTGTTATTTTATGTTCAATAAAGTGGCATAGCCATCCTGCAAAAAAATCGAGTGTAAAACACGTTAATATAATGATGAAAAGTGGTGAAAAATCACCAAGCTTGATTAATCCAACATTGTTTGCATCAGTCCATCTAGAAATCCATACAATACCTACTGCGAGTAGGGTATGAATAATGAAATGAATAGCTGTAAAATATATATTTACACTTGCGTGCTTTAGTTTATTTTTTTTATACTGAAGTTTAATTAAGGGGATACTATTTTCAACTATCCACAATAGAATCATTCCTGCAATAAAAAAACCCGCTCTTTCAAGGGGTCTTTTTTCAAGTTCGCTGAAGTAGGAAATCAACGTATCCATATCAACTATTTTATTCATGTTTTAGTTTGACATCAAAGGCATGGCTAACATAAGAAGATCTTCATCTTCATCTTGTTCAACGGGTTTAATCAATCCAGCTTTTGTTGGAGTAGATAATTCCAGTCTAACCTCTTCACTTGTTGTACCCGCTAACATTTCAATTAAAAAACGAGCATTGAAGGAAATGATAATGTCTTCTCCATCGTATTGGCAAGACATGCGTTCGTTACCTTCTTGGCTAAAATCAATATCCTGAGCAATAAGTTGTAATTCACTACCTGATATATTGAGTGTAACTAAGTTGGTGCTTTTATTACTAAATATACTAATCCTACGAAGTGCTGATTGAAAGTCTTGACGATTGATCGTCATCAAATAAGGATTTTCAGCTGGGATCACTACTTTATAATCAGGGAATCGAGCGTCTAATAAACGACATGAAAGTTGAACTGTACCGTGGTTTACAAACAAATGGTTGTTATTATATGAAATTGAAATTTCATCTTCATTGTCTGGTAATGAATTCTTGAGTAGGGTCAATGGTTTTTTAGGAACAATCATTGAATCTGATTTTGGGCAAGTGACATTTTTAAGTTTGTATCGAACCAATCTGTGTGCATCTGTCGCCACTGCGGTCAATCCTTTTTTGTCTAGTTCAAAAAATACTCCGGTCATTGCAGGCCTTAGATCATCATTACTGACTGCAAAAATTGTTTTATTGATAGCAGTAAGTAACTGATGGCTAGTCATAGTGAACGCTGATGTATCATCAGTTGGTGGTTCTTTAGGTAAATTATCTGGGTTCTCTCCCATTACTTTGTACTTCCCATTATCACTTGTTATTTCAATCCCAAAATTTTTGTCTATATCAAAGGTTAAGGGTTGGTTTGGTAAATTTTTAAGTGAATCCATCAAAATTTTAGATGGAATACAAACACGTCCAGTATCTTTTGCTTCGATGTCTAAATGAATCTTCATAACTGTTTCGAGATCAGTAGCAATTACAGTCAATTTATTTTTTTCTATTTCAAAAAGAAAATCTTCCAGAATGGGCAATACATTATTAGAACCGATTACACCATTGATTTGTTGAAGTTGTTTTAGCAGGGCGGAAGACGAAACTATGAATTTCATAAGAATACTATTTGTATGTTAGCAAATATAAACGCATGCAGCCGATTTCTTAGATTGATTTTTTTGACATTTTAGGTAAAATATCACCCTTTTATGTTGAAAACTGAAGCATCCACTTCAGTAAATCTGTAATTTGCCCTAGATGGAGGAAATGAACAAACGATATCGAACCCTAACCCCCGAACAGGCCTATGTAAAGATTCGGCATTTTTGTGCTTTTCAGGAACGAGCGCATCAAGAAGTAAAGATGAAACTGCATAGTTATGGGATTGGGTGGACTGAAATAGGTGAAATCGCTTCCAAATTGATTGAAGAGGGCTTTTTGAATGAAGAACGATTTGCAATGGCCTTTGTAGGCGGTAAATTCAGGATAAAACAGTGGGGAAGAAAAAAAATTGAGCAGGAACTTAAGAAGAAGCAAGTTTCGGGATACAATATCCGTTTAGCGCTCCGTGATGCGATTGATTTAGCGGAATATGAAAAAACAATGCTGAAGATTATAGAGAAAAAGTGGTTCGCCATAAAGCCTGAAACAGATAGTATGTTTATTAAAAAATCGAAAACGCAGGCATATTTATATCAACGAGGATTTGAGCAGCATCTGATTGTTAAACTAATTAATAAATTTCTAGATCAACTCAATAGTCAATCTGTCTAACTACTAAAGTCTATTTTTACATTATGCAATTTCTTTCAATCACAACCATTCAAACTAACCTTCATTGGGAAGATAAGCAAGCAAATAGAAATATGCTTGAAGAGAAAATCCTTAGCATTAAAGACAAAACTAACATTGTTGTTTTACCTGAGATGTTTACTACTGGGTTTAGTATGAATCCGTCATTGTTGGCTGAAAAAATGGATGGTGAAACAGTAGCGTGGATGAGGCGATTGGCAAAGACTAAATCAATTATTCTTGTTGGAAGTTTGATTATAGAAGAAGATCAGAAATATTATAATAGACTGATCTGGATGTTGCCAAATGGTGAATTGGGATTTTATGATAAGCGACATTGTTTTTCCCTTTCTGGGGAAGATCAATATTATACACCTGGAACAAAACGACTCATTGCATCAGTTGGTGGCTGGAAAGTCAATTTGTGTATCTGTTATGATCTTAGATTTCCTGTTTGGACAAGACAGGTAATTCAATCTGATCCTGATCAAGATCCAGCTCCAGAATTTGATCTGTTAATTTATGTAGCCAATTGGCCTGAAGTTCGAAGTAATGCTTGGAAAACGTTATTGCACGCTAGAGCTATAGAAAACCAGTGTTATGTGGTGGGTGTAAATCGTGTTGGGAATGATGTTCATGAAACTAAGCACAGTGGAGACTCCATGGTAATAGATCCTCTAGGAGAAATAGTTTATCATCAAACTGAAGATGAGCATATTCAAACAACAGTTATCGATAAAGTGAAATTAAATACTGTGAGAGAAAAGTTCCCTTTTTGGTTAGATGCTGATCATTTTTTAATCACGGATTAGTATTTTTATTT
>Ga0114967_10002037_pt1 | contig 16969 bp, 14 predicted proteins | sample M_130628_MF_Meta_FD_92639 | JGI IMG/M metagenome (GOLD analysis project Ga0114967, IMG submission 92639) | Freshwater microbial communities from Lake Montjoie, Canada to study carbon cycling - M_130628_MF_MetaG | ecosystem: Environmental > Aquatic > Freshwater > Lake | place: Lake Montjoie... | reverse complement strand
CTGAGTGCGCAAGAAGATTGGCAACCACTCCCCAGACCATCTATAAATGGATGGGAAAGGGTGAATTTGCACCTGTAATCAAGGTTGGTTCTACGTATCGGGTTAAAACTTCGGACTTTGAATCCTGGGTTAATTCAATTCTAACAAGCTCATCTATTAACAAGGAGGTGAAATAAATGATTGAATTTCTAGAACGCTTGAACGATTGGATGGATCCAGAGAAGAAGTTTAAATTTATCAGTGTAAATAACTTCGCAGATTTCTTAGGTATTAAACAGACTGCTGTGATGGACCTTGTTAAGTCAAAGCGTATAGATAGCGTTGTTGTTGATGGGCGAACCTGGATACCGCTTTCTACTTACCATAGTCACATATGGAGTGATAAATCTGATCCAGACCATAGTTTGCCATCAGAGGTCAACTGGGGTTCTGTTACCGAGAATCTGAAGAAGAAGTGAATTCGGAGTCAGATTTCTTTAACCACTTTGCGGTCACAGTCGAAGATATGAACGCTTCTTTGGGTGCTGTCATTGATGGTCGCGACTATCAGAAACCAATTTGTATTTGTGGTCACCCAATAAATTGGCACACAGATGCAGGTAACCGAAGTATGTGTAGCTTTGCAAAGACATATTGCCGTTGCCAGCTGCCTTTAGCAGTTATCGCTACCTCAGATTTACGTTACTTTAAAAAATTAACAAGAGGGCCTGGAGCTGATCACGCACTTAGTCTTGGTTGTTATTCAGCAATCAAGGCAAGAAAATCAGTTAGGTGGCTTGCTGAGCCTCAGTGTTTCAAGTGCAAGAGTACAAGCACTCCAATTAGGCCAGTAGCACTTAACTCTCTCAATAGCATTACCTTTGGTTCAGGAGAGATTAATGTTCTCTTGTGCGCAAGCTGCTATGAGGTAATTATGTTCTCTTAGGGCTCTACCACCTAAAACGAAAACACTAATCGATATTCCGACATTCCTGTACTCAATTCTCTAAACTCGCGTGTATAAGCGAAATTAGAGTTATTTCTATAAAACTTAGTTTCGGAATGTTGGAATGTTGAGGAGTGTTTTATAAGCAGTAATAGAATTGTGTACATAAATAACCACCTTGCCTGAAATTAAGGTTATATGATTTAAGAGGAAGTGATTTGGTTATAAAGTGTTGTTTATATAACGAATGCGTGTAAAATCGGAATATCGGACCCCATAAAACTGTTTTTAAGTTAGCAGTTTTTTCAGAGTAATAGAAGCCAGTGAGGCTCTGAATTTGATTTTAGAAAGCAGTCAGTAGCCTAAAGACTCCAATTTCCGGGAACACTAACAGCGTAATCAATTGTGCTTTCATTAATACCAATTGCCTCGAAGTGTTTCTTTGCCGCATGTATTTTGGCATTTTCAGAAGGCCTACGTTTTGACTCATCAAGAGTGCTTTTGGTTTCGCGAATCATATAAATATGATCTTGTCCATCAACCTGCTTAATAATTGCCCAATCTGGATTGTATGGGCCCACTGGCGTCTCAATCCTGAACTTTTCAGGGAGCTTCATGAATAGCTTCACGTCTTCGCGCGAATCCAAGAGCTGTGCAAACTGACGCTCGGGCGCATCTATTCCTTCTGAGTCGATTTGTATGTAATCAAAGTCAGTCTTCTGCTTGTTCTTGACTTCGTAAAGTCGATCAATAAATAAGTCCCTCTCTTCCATTCCATCTTTTTGGAGTTCTCGAAGTTCATAAACATACCCCCCAATTTTTTCGTATTGAAGGCCTTCTACTACTGCAGCTGCCAATACATTCTGAAGATTGCGTTTTACCATTGAAATGAAATCGTTTGGATTTGAAATAAATTCAGATAACTTTTCTGATTTTATAAGAATATCAATTAGGGTTCTACGTGTAAGCGAAGTTGCCTCTTGTAACTCTGTAATAATGTCTGGAAGTTGATATGCCCCAGTCAGTTCGGCAGTCCTGGATGATGTTTCAGACGTTTTTGTTCCACCACGTACCAACTTCACACCTGCCTTAGTGACTTGAACGCGAAGCGGCTGTATTTTTTGTTCAATCTTAATTTTACCGACAGCTACCTTGATAACTTCATCTCGGTCTAGTGCCACACGATAAGTTGTGCGTTGTGAAATTGTGCGCCAAAATTCCTCAAACTCGGCACTTAAGTAAAGTTGCTTATTTAGCGTCCGCGCTTTGCGTTTTCGCTGTTGCTTAATGAAGCGTTCAACTTTGGAATTATCGATGATTCGCCTAATGTCTTCATCGGGCCAGAAGAAATCCGGAATTGGTCCAAGAGTAAAGCCTTTTATTTCGGGCCTATAGTTAGCGGTTACACGACCTTCGTCATCTAGAAATCCACGTTTGAGTAGCTCTCCCCAAATATTTTTTGAACCAGCAAAGCCAAGTAGCCTCTCTTGACCTGCCTCATCAACAGTGGGTATTTTGGCAAACTCACCGTGGCGCACTAGACCAATACTTACACCTGATGCTGTGTACTCCTTCTGGAGACTATCCGCAAAATCTCTATATGATTCATTGGCTACCACTGTTAACTGAGCAATACTTTTATCTGCAACTCGGTCACCTGATTGATTAACTGGTAATCGCAAACCACGCCCAATAGTCTGGCGGCGCTCCGTAATTCCTCCCATTTCTCGTAGAGCACAAATTTGGAAAACATTGGGATTATCCCAACCCTCGCGCAAAGCAGAGTGGCTGAAAATAAAGCGAACCGATTCTTTTTCATCTAATAATCGTGCTTTATCACGCATAATCAAGTCATAAGTATCATCGTCATTTTTAGACATCCCAGAAGAATCTGTGTATTCGATTGCTAAGCCTTTCCTGCCCTTAATAGATGCAAAATATGCACTTCGATATTCAATTGCTGATTCCGGAAGTAATTTTTTCCAGTTTGGATTCTTAGCAAGTTCTTCATTAAAGAGTTCATCAAACCAGCGGGCAAAGTTTCCATTTGCTGAATTATTATTCGCACCATCACCCAGAAAACTTGCTACCTTGTCAACAAAAAACAGACTTAAAACCTTGATTCCTTTTTCGCGAAGTTGATCCTCTTTACGAAGGTGCTCGCGAATAGTTTCACGAATCATCTCACGATAAATAGAATCATTTGATCCCCCAATACTTTCTCCAACATTAACTATCCCATGAGGAAAAACTTCTGCTGATTCTGGATCGATCGTTAATTCATTTACCAACCATCCCTCGTAAGCCTGATTTCCAGTGATCAAAGCAAGATCTTGGCCACTCTTAACTGACATGACCTTGCGCTCAATAGAACCGTCAGCAGCTTTTCTACATGCTAGCTCTATTTTCGCTACAAATCCCTTATCATTTTTAACTGAAATCAATTTGAGATACTGGCCCGCGTCCGCCCCTTGTTGTATCGCTTCGGCTACAACAATTTGTTTGACCAGTCCCATTTCATGAGCATCTACTGGATCAAGTCTGTACACAACATTTCTTGTTTTTCGATGCGTTGCTGAATATCGAAGAGTGCAAAGTGGATCCAACTCACCAACTGCAGTTTGAGAGAGTAAAGACTCCATATTCTGTGGTTCATCCATGATGACTATTGGTCGCGTTGCTCGCAAATAGTCAATTGGTCGTAAACCGTTTAACTTATCATTTATTTGGTGAATTACACGTGTATTTTTATCGCCACGAAGTGCATCAATTGTCATCACCAAAATCTGTACGTTAGTAGATGTTGCAAATGATTGGACTTCTTCTGCATTGCTACCTGAATAGACCGAGGACTCAAAAGGTATTTTGTAGAGATCATTAAAATGCTTTTTCATAAGCTCGATACTGCTTGTTACTCCTTCTTTGATTGCAACACTTGGGACCAAAACAATGAATTTACTAAAGTTATACTTCTTTGATAACTCAAAAACAGTTCTAAGGTAGACGTAAGTTTTACCCGTACCTGTCTCCATTTCAACATCAAAATCCAAACTTTCTCCTGCGAGGTCAATAGCAACTTCCAATCCATTTCGATCCTGGACTGCCTGCAAATTATTCAAGATAGTTGATCGATCTATCAAAAGATAATTACCGAAAGCACCTACTTCATTTGCCATATCTAACATTCCAAGAGCTTCTGCATTTTCAGAATCTATTTTTAGGCTACTAATCATTGAAGATGATTCCGCTGGCTGGCCATCAAATAAATCAGCCACTGCGTCTATAGCATCTCGCTGGAACATCTGATGTGGGTCAAACTTGAACTCCACTCTATGCAGTCCAAAGCTCTACTAGATTAGATGTACACATTTGCTTGAGATTTGTTTTTAGTTCATCATCACCATTAAAAGCGTCTTCTAAGACAATCAACTTTGCTGGTTTTAAAGCGATCAGCTCACTAAATTGTGAAAGTGATGGCTTTACATCTTCATTCAAATAAACAAGCATAGAATTATTTGCGATCGAGAAGACCTCAAGCACTCCAACAGATACTTTCGTTATTTCTTCACTTAAGCCGATGCCTTGCTTTAAAAGTATCTCAAATAGCAGAGCGCTCTGGCTGGTTCCGTTTGCTGCAGAATCTTTTATATCCAATAGAATTTCCTGTAAATCCTCAGCCTGCATTGAGCTCGATGCCTGCCATTTTGCAAAATTTGATTGAGCAAGAGTGAATGCTCGGAAACCCGAATCCAAATCATCAATATCTGATGAAAATAATCCTTCCGAGCCATTACTGATCGAGTCGCCAACTCGCTTAATACGACTCCTGGAAAGAGCAGAGATTGTTTTATAGCCAGCAGAGTATGCGGGTGCATCGGATTTTATCAACTCCGGCAGCTGTACTAATATGAATTTTCGTTGTCCGCCATCTTCCGAATTCATCTTCATCACAGCTTCAGCTGTCGACCCGGAACCAGCAAAGAAATCTAATACCGTGGCTTCTGGGTCGTCATAAGTCACTGCCTTTACCAACATTTGGATAAGACTTACAGGTTTAGGATTGTCAAAATAGTCGCCTCCTAAAAGCGAGGTTAGATGAGCGGTGGCGTCTTCGTTGGTTTCAAGATTATAAGTTTGGGGAGTAAGTAGGTTGTGCATTTTCTTAATCTCTCCACCAGCTTTAACATGATTTGGTCTAAATGGAGCTTTTGAAATTGTAATCAAGTCACCTTCTGCAATAATTGAATTAAGCTTGTCTTGGCTGTATCGCCATTCACCTTCAATAACAATTGTATTTACATTCTTGTGATTCTTTACAGTTAATTTTTCCAACAAACGACACTTAATGTTTCCTTCCGACATATCTTGAGGTGAATACACAGCTTCAGAATCCGTAAAAGTTACCGAAGACGGAGGAAATTTAAGAGTTTTCATAGAATTGCCAGCATTATTTATTGGATATTTTTTACCTTCAGTAGTTGTATCAACGGAAAAAGGAAAGGTGCTTTTATAATTACGCGTAAATGCAACGACATATTCAGTCATTGACCCTACATTTGCATGCAAAAATGATGGTTTCTTCTTTTTCTGCCAAATGAATGTTGCTGAGTGGTTATTCTCACCGAAAATCTCCTTACCTATCCTGAGGAGATTTTCGATTTCATGATCGTCAATTGAAATGAATATGACACCGTCATCGGTTAGTAAATTCCTAGCTAGTTTTAACCTTGGATACATCATGCTCAACCAATTGCTGTGATAACGCCCGTCAGATTCAGAATTAGAAGTTAATTTCTGCCCTTCAGAATTAATTTGTTGGGAAAATTCTAGATAGCCGGCAAGTCCTTCTTGAAACTTGTCGGGATATATGAATTCACCCCCTGTGTTATACGGAGGATCTATATAAATTACTTAAATGCTGTTGTGATAGCGTTTTTGTAGGACTTTTAAAACTTCAAGATTATCTCCTTCAATAAATATATTTTTAGTCGATTCCCATTCGAAGCTTTCTTCTTCATTTGGCAGTAACGTTGCTGTCGTAGGTTCTTGTGCAGTTCTAAGCGCTTGCTTCTTGCCAGGCCAAAAAAGTCCAAAGCGCTCGATACCTCCCTGGATGTCATCTTTCAATAATTCTTCAAGTTTTGAGAAATCAATTTTCCCATCAGAGATTACGTCTGGTGACACAGACTCAATCACTCTGGCAAGTTCAGTTCGAAAATCTGGACTGTGCCCACTTATTGAATTATCTGATTCCATGTATTAACCCTCCATTTTAAAATTTGATTCCCAAATTGTAATTTTGGCAAACCTATTAATATCAATCAACAATTTTCCACCGTATGTAAAACAAGTCTTCAACACGTCTTGTACCTTTCAGTGATTCCTCAATCAAATTTAGATAATCATTAGCCTCGTCCCGCATTTTCTTGCGATCCGCCCTTGCTTCCTCATCTTCCTCTTCGGCTTTCTCAGCCCACTTACGAGCTTCTTGCTTGAATTTCAATTGCTCTAGCGGATTGTCTGTTGCTTTTGAATTCTTGCGGGCTTCTTTCTCTTTATTTCGATACTCCCGGATCTTACCTTCAGATTCGGCATGACGGTCTTGTTGATTGCGATAAAGCAGCTCTTCTTGTTGGTCGTAATAGCGAGAATTTCTTCCTTGTACCTCTTTCTGCAATTGATCACTGCGTGCATCTAGCTGTGCCTTGAACTTTGATTCTTCAGTGGATACTTCCGCGCCCTCATTTGAGCAGTAGAGATCAAGGATGTCAGAGACATACTCATGATCTAGCCACTTGCCATCGTCAGTCAGAGCCCCAGCAAGCATGTATGACTCAGTTATCTTGTCATTCTTAGCTTGCATACTGAATGTAACAACTTTGACGGTAAGTTCGCCAGACTTTCCTACCAAAGCCCTGACTGCGGTACTTACTCGTTCCGACTTCTTAATACTGAAAGTTAGTTCACGACTTGGAGTAGGTTCCAAAAGAGATTGATCGATAACGAAACGTGCTAACGGGCTATCGAAGCGGTATTGATGTGCATTCTCAATCGGCGCAGATTTAAAATAATATTGACCTATCTTGGCGTCATTGACTGGAGATTTATTCAATACGAAATTACGTCCGTCGTTTTGGAAAGTGGCATTTGGAGCTAGCTCTCTCATGGTAACCGCAAGTAATAGGCGTTCGAATTTATTCAGTACGTCAAACGATTGAGAGTCATATGCCTTGAGTCTGTCCTGAACATTTGGGTCCAAATTATCAAATACTTTGGATTTTGCTGCCGCCATCTCGGAAGTAATCTCCGGTGCATAATGTGCCTCTAGTGCTTCAAAAGCAGCGTCAATTTCTTCATCGCTACGGGAGTTGTTAAGAATTTCATTTATTTTCTTTTCAAAATCGAACCCATCTTCAATGGCACCAAGAACTTCGTCGCTTGCGCCGAAAACTGATTCAAAAAGATGGAACTTATCGGAAAGAAGCTCAAGAATTCGTGCCTCTGCTAGATTTCCCTTATTTGAAAAATTTACAACTACAACATCATATTTCTGACCAAATCGATGAGCACGGCCGATTCTTTGCTCAACCCGTTGTGGATTCCATGGAAGGTCGTAATTGACTACCATTGAACAAAATTGAAGATTTATACCTTCGGCGGCCGCTTCGGTCGCGATCATAATTTTTCCAGTAGTTCGGAAATAGTCAACAAGTGCTTTCCGCCGATCAACTGCTGAAATACCCGTTATGACATCACCATCCTTATTAGCGGCGAGCCAAGCTTTGTAAATCTCGCTTGCACCAGGAGAATCATTTGAGCCGTTGAAAAGGATAAGTCCTTCCGACCGACCGACACTGGCTAGGGACCTAGCGATATATTCTTGAGTCTTAGTGGAATCAGTAAAGATAATGGCTTTTTCTGGCGCTCCCAATTCTCTTAAGCGACTAAAACCCTTCTCAAGTGCATCATTAAGCTTTGTTGCTTTTTCATTAACAGTGATACTGCGAGCAAGACTTGCATAAGCCTGAAGCTCTTCGACTTCGGCTTTCATTTCTGAAATAACTTTGCTCTCTAACTTTTCTCCAGCACCAGGACCAAAAGTAGTTTCGGATTTTGTGTAATCCGAGTCCGATAACTCTTCCCATTCTTCATCAGTTAAATCCTCTGGCGATAGATCATTACTTATCAATACTCCACGATTATCTCGCCGAATGCCAGCCTTAACTTCCTCGTTCAATCGGTTCGCAATATTTTCGAGTGTGCTTGCCACTGCGTATGTAGACGAACCTAATCGCTTTCGAATAATCAGAGCAGTTAAATGTCTTTGAGAGTTACTGAAGGCATAGAGATCTTGCCTTTGTAAATATTCATTTACTTTGTTATATAACTCAACCTCAGGCTTACTCGGAAGAAACTCAATTGTTAGAGGAAGACGTTTTGTGAAATGAATATACTTATCAGCATCTCTACGAAGTGTGCGCTTACTGATTACGGCTACACGGTCAACTAGATCATCGTTTGTTATTGAAGTTCTGCTCTTGATGTAGCGCTCCCGAAAAGCATCTAGGGAGTAGAAGTACGTTGGATCAAAAACGCTCACTAATCCGTAGAGCTCTTCAAGTCGATTCTGAAGTGGAGTGGCCGTAAGGAGCAAAGTTTTGCGAGCACCTCTAACTATTCGACTAACTGCTTCAGGTCCCTTATTGCGTCCCGTATAAATATTACGCAACCGGTGCGCTTCGTCGCATATAACAAGATCCCATTCACGGATAAGACTTGTTTCATGGCGCAGAGCAAATTCGTAGGAGCAGATTAGTACTTCGGAATTCTGCTGGATGCTTTGTGTGAGTTGTTCATCTTTTAACTTAGCTTCGAGTAAAGTTGAAGGAATTAAGAATTTCTCTCTCATCTCCTGTTGCCATTGTTGGCGAAGGCTAGATGGAGAGATAATTAATATACGACGTTTACGCTCAGCCCAATACTGCGTAATAACAATGCCTGCCTCAATTGTCTTTCCGAGACCTACTTCATCAGCAAGAATCACTCCAGGGAGATATGGGGTTTGCAGTGCAAAGAGTGCGGCATCGATCTGGTGAGGTTTTGGTTCAACTTGAGCATCGAAGAGGAGACCAGCTAATTTGCCTACATGGTCATTTGAATAACTGCGCAAAAGTTCATGGGCGTAGTACTTAGCCTGATAGGCAGTCAAGTCATTAGAGTCTTTTAATTTACTTGTTTCATTAATTTGATTCATAGCAAACTTTAACGATTCACTAAGACAGAGTTATCCATTTCCCTAATCTATTCGAGTCCAGTGACAGTTACTAGGTCTATACTTGGAATAGGTTAAGACTTAAGCGTTAACATGGCTATTAACTCTCACTACGCTTGGCCATTTGAATCTTTTCCGAGTCTTCTTGCGTCGCTTCCTCTGGAAGCAAACCAAGAGTTTTTAATCGAGCCATGATTCCGCCAGCTCTTCGCTGATGTAATCCAGCAATATCACTAATCAGTAATCCTTGCTCCCATTCTTCCGCTAAAGCTGATTCTTCTGCAGAGGTCCACCTTTCACCAACTCTAAATTCCGCCTCACTTAAAGTATTTGTATCTTGGCTAGGAGAGACAAAATTCTTGGGGAGTTTTTCATTTGGCACAGGCCAATATTTAATGAATTCAATCAGTAATCTTGAGGTGCGCGCTTCAATTTTTGTTTCATTCCATTCAGACTCAGAGAAAACGTCCTTATTTAATGCCAAGGAGGTAAGTTGTGCATCTGAAAGAGCCTTCTTTTTCTCCTTCCATGGGCCATTAGACATTTTTGAGTTAAGGCGTCGAGAGGCTAGCGTGAAATTTCCCAGCGTTTGGATTATGTTATCGCGATGCTTTCTTGCAACTTCATCTTTAACTGCCGGCCAATTCTTTTCCCATGCCTTTGGCATTATGTGCTCGACTGTCGATGAGTATCGACGCATTCGCTGCTCGTGCGATGGTTTTGACCCACTCCATCCTCTGAGAGAATCCTCTAAGGCCTCAAGGATCACTCGTAATCTTGCTCGAGTAATTCGCCAGCCAAGAGGATAAGTGGTGAGAACCTGAACGACTTCTTTATCACTTGGCCAATGATTTAAGTAACTTGTCTGTTCAGCCAAAAAGTCTTCAAAGAAATCACCTACTTTAGAACGCGGCTGTTTTTCTAATTTTCGTAGAATCTCAATGACAAATTTGTTGTAATTCTTTGTGTTTGACTTCGTGGCTACGCGTCTAACCATCCAACTTTCTAAGGATGAAATAAATTTATCAATTTGTTGTGCTGGAATTACCTCACGACTAGGATCAAGTAACCAAATCAAAATAGGCTTAAAAATGTCCGACTCAAGGTTGTTAAGTCGGTACACGAAAAGCTCTATAGAGGATAAATCGGCATTAGGATCTGCCGCCTTTACGTGAAGCTGTTCATAAATCCTCGCATTATCGTTGATATCCTTTAAGAAGTCTTCAGCACTGGAGTCACTCACTGTCAAATAGCTCTTAAACTCAGAAAATAGTCTCCTGTAAGTTATTTCTTTCTGAATTTTGGATATCAACCATTGGTTTATGAAAAGAGAAAGTCTTGGGTAAAGTAGACGTCCACTGGAAATTTCAACTTCCCAAAATGGGCTTTCAAGTACTTTCCAATATTTTTCGTAGAGCATGCTTGGGTCTTCCTCTAAAGCAAGTTTTTGAAAGATTGCATTTTTAATGAGATCTGCTGGAGAGAGTGGTGTTCCGCGTGCGTTCAGCGTCTCAAAAATAAGCTGTGCATCGTCATCCATATTAAGGTCAATAACAACCATATTTAGAAAATAACTTACCGCGCTTGCCAGTGACGCGGCTCGCTCTTCGGAAGAATTAATTTTTGTTTGGCTCTCAGATCCGGCTTTAATCCAGACTTTAAAGCCATACTTAAAAAATGTATGTGCTGCATAAATGTTATTGGTAATTTTTTCTAAATCCGTTTCAGCGGATTCCCCATTCAATACTTTTTGAAATGCATGTTGATCCTGGTTGGTTGGGGTAAGTTTTATCTGATCTGATTGATTCTTGGCGTAATGCTTTGGATTGTAAACCAAGTCTTGTAACCTCAAAGAAACGTCCTCGAGTCCCATTTCTGTCGTGCAATCTAAAAGAGCGTGGATTAAGATTTGTAGGGTTGTTAAGCGCTGTTGACCATCAATTACAATTCTTGTCGGTAGTCCATCGATCTCGTGCATTTGTTGCTGGAGCACAATCGCACCCAAGAAATGTGGATTTGGGTCTCGGTCAGAGAGTATTTGATCTGAAACCAAGAATAAATCGTCTAACAGTGGGCTCCATTGTTCGGTTTCATTCCAAACATATCGCCGCTGAAATAATGGAACTTGCATACGCTGAGGCTGGTGAAAGATTTCGTGAGTGGTTTTTACCTGTGTTAACACGCTATCCCTTACTAAACGACAAAGAACTTAGCACTTTGCTCAATTGCCCAAAGTATATTTCTTTAGATTCACGCTCAAGCGACTCCCGACTATGCCGATCTTGTAATGATTTAGATCGCTCACCAATTTTATATCTTGTTTATTGATGAAATAAAGCTGCCCTGGAGTTAAGATCATGATCTTAGAGTACTTAATATCTAGCCTTAAGGGTAGTACGGCGAAAAATAAGGAGGCACATGAGTGATGTAATGGCAGTAATCAATGTGTGTGGCGAACAATTAGTATGCGTGGATTATGACCGTCCAGTTTGGCACTCTAAAGCCGACAGAAATTTGCACGCTACCCCGAACTTAAGTCATTTTGTTGTAGATGGAATATTGGCAACACTGAGTAGCAAAAAGTTGAGTAGCTTTGGCATTAATAAACGCTTTGATTCAGATGATTTTGAACAGGAAACTTCTGTGGCTGATTTAAACGCAGCTAGGCAGATCTTGTACCAGGCGGAAGATCTGAATATTGAATATTTTCATGATCTTGAAGGTGATATTCAAATCCACAAAGATTTAGCTAGGTTTAGAATGCCATTAGGAAGAACTGTAAAATTGTCTACGCAAAATCTAATTGAATTATCAAAATAAGTCATATCATGGGACCGACTGTTATACCAGCAAAGCCCAATTTTCGAAGTAAAGCGGAAGAAAAAGTCTATCTGGCATTGCGTAAAGCATTGTCTCCGGAAGATGTAATTGTTTGTAACTTTGAATTTACTGATCTTAATTTAGGTGATGTTGAGATTGACTTTATCTTATTTTTGAAAGATATGGGACTGGTGGTAATCGAAGTTAAGGGCGGGCATATATCTTTTGATGGTCAAGACTGGATTCAATCTGATAGTAAAAGTAGCAGAGCAATACATCCTGCTGTGCAAGCAAAACGCAATATGAATACCTTCCGTGAGTTCTTAAGAAATCGCTGGTCGCAAGGCAACATTAAAAGTGACTGGATCGTTTGCTTTCCAGATAGTCAAGTTAAAACATCGAATAGCCCAGATTTACCCATTGAGAAAATAGTTGATAAAAATAATTTAGAATTTGTACTCTCAACTATAAAAAACAATTTAAACACTAAATCTAACGCCTCAGCTCCATCAGGTAATGCCTGGATTGAAGCTGCTTTAAAACATATACAGCCGAAAGATTTGAAGGATTTGGATAGAGAAACAGCTTTAGGAAATAACTATGCACATGTTAAAGAATTAACACATCAGAGCATTGAATTACTTGATCAACTTTCTGAGAATGATAAATTTATTGTTTATGGTCCGGCGGGTTCAGGAAAAACTTGGCTGGCATTTGAGCAGGCTAAAATCTGGATAGAACAAGGGTTGAAGATTGGAATAGTTGCTTATAACAGGGGGTTAGTTTCCTACCTGCATAAAAAAGGTTTGGAGTTACAGGAAGGTGCAAGACCGGAATTTATTGGTACTTTTCATGAATTTGCGAAGCAAATTGGAACTACGGCCGGTGCTCCTGCAAATTACAATGAAGAAAACGACCCATATGCCAGTGCCCTTATACAAGCGGCTGAAAAATTATCAGAGGAAGAAAAATTCGACGCATTTATTGTCGATGAAGCACAAGATTTTATGTCGTCCTGGTGGACAACGCTAGAAATATCCCTACGGCAAAATGGAAAAATTGGAGCATTTGGTGATGTGAATCAAAAAGTATTTGGTAAAAGAAATTTCCCTATTAGTAAGTATGCGAAATTTAGATTAAAGGAAAACATTAGAAATTCAAAACAAATTGCAGAATTGGCAGCATTGTTTAGTGAAGAATCATTAGTAGCCAGGGGTCCCAATTCATTTCCTGTAGAAATGATTGAAGTTCCAGAGCAAAAAGTAATTGAAGCTGCAGATGACATGGTAGAAAGATTGACCGAAAAAGACAATTGGCACCCAGGTGAAATTGCTTTGTTGACAACTAAGAATAGGCATCCTGTTCATGCTGAAATAGCAAACAAGGATAGAGATTTATACTGGTCAGATTTCTGGACGAATGAGAATGTTTTCTACGGAACCGTGGGTGGATTCAAAGGACTAGAACGGCCAGTTGTCATATTAGCCTTAGATGGATTTCATAATGCTGAAGAATTTAATGATTTCATGTATGTAGGACTCACCCGAGCAAGGGACAAATTGGTCGTAGTTGGTTCAAGAGAAAATTTAAACAGATTAAAGCCTTCCGAAACTATGATTAAAGATTAGTAAAGACATAAATACTTCGTTCGCGCAAAAAAGTGAATTCACTTGAGCAATTTTTAGGGTTTTCATTATCAATCAAAGGAGGTACTTTAACTCTATGGAAATTCATCTCGAAGATTGTTCAAGACTTTGGGAAGATTATATTCAAGAAGCTACTGACTCTATAGTGGTTTTTACCCCATACTTTGATTGGTTATTGGTAAGTTTATTCTCTTCGTGCGAACTTCCCTATTCTGATATTTACCTAGTAACGCAACTTGATCGAATAGATTCCAGATCAGAGAATATAACTAGAATTAATAGAATTGTAGAGTTAGTGAATTTGGGTGTGAACGTTCGAATTCTGGATAGAATTCATGCAAAGATTTTAGTAGTTGATGATGAACATGCTTTTTTTGGCTCCCAGAATTTTACAAATTACAGTACCGGAAGCATTGAGATAAGTACGCAAATTTCTAGATCTATTGATGATTGTGATGAAATTTTTGATTATTTCGCAAATTTATTGCTAGAAGCTCGAAAAGTTACTCAACTTGAATTGGCTGTGGCATCTGGAGCTATAAGCGCCCTACTTGCTGATGCTGATGCTGATGCTGATGCTGATGCTGATGATGATGCTGATGATGATGATGATGATGATGATGCTGATGATGATGATGATGATGATGACTGAACGCATTGATCGATGTTTGCATGATCTGCTTTTAGGGCAATGTACTTTTTGTATGAAGCCACCTTGGGGTATAAACCCGATTGTTTACACTACTAAAGGCGGAAATAGCTTTCACAATTGGAACGAATGTAACTACTTAGCGTCAGGGCAGGTTTACGCATTCAGTCAAGGAAAGGACAATCATCCAATAAATCCGGTTCAATGGTCTGCCGTAAAAGATCATAAAGATCCTTGCCAGTGGTGTTGCGCTATTTTTTTAGCAGGTAAAGATAAATTAAAGAAATGTAAAGCAAATCTTGATGACCAGTGGATAGATGCTTTATTCGTTAAATCAACTTACGATGGACCAAAGCAAAGGATTTGCCAAGTACTTGATCCTCGAACTAGCTTGGTCTATTTCCTTTCAAGTGATGAAGTCAAATTCTCAAAATAAATTAATCTAATCCTCCAACTTCCAAAACACATCACCTTCACACTCCATGATCTTCACACACAGGGCATTAAGTGACATAGCGCCGTTGTATTGCTCATCTATTTGTCCGAAGCTGTTGGTGCCAACCACATTGCCCTCATTATCAACTAATGGGCCCCCGGAGTTTCCATGTGAGAGTGGAACGGTAATTAGCACTTCATACTTCGAACCATTTAAAACATTGCCAAAGGCAACAGAGCCTTCATAACCATCAGCGCTGCCAATAGCTGCAACCCAATAACCAGGCCATGGTTCATACTCTGAAAGTTTAAGTGGTTTTAATTCAAGGGATGTGGCAACTGAAGCTAAGTCATTTTCAGCATCATAATTGTCAATAATTGCTGGAAACTCTTTGCCGTAAAGAGCAGCAACCTTAAGAGTTCCTTTGCCATCTAAACAGTCATCAATAACATGGTGGTTGGTAATTAAAGTGGTTGGGTATTTATCACCCTGCTCATTATCTAAATCAATAGCCCAGGCACTTCCGAGTGTGTCTTTCTTAGGATCTGTGTGTTTACAAAATACGGTCACAGTTGAGTCCTGCACTCTTAATACTAGTTTTTCAATACTCCTAGGTGGCACATAGCCATCACCTCTTGGATCACTTAAATCAAATTGATGGGCAGGGGCCCAAGCAAGCACAAATGCACCGAGGGCAAATGGCAGGGCAAGGATGGTGGCAAAGGCGATTATCTTCTGAGCTACATTGTTTTCCATTACTTACTCCTACCCTTTAACTATCTTTAAAGTAGGACCTTGGTTACTTGGTGTAACTTCAGTATCTTGTTCAACCTTTTGTTTTCTTTCAAAGAAATCCTTTGCAACATCAGCTGTTACATACTCAGAATTCACAAGTGACCACTTATCAAAATCAATTGCATCTGAAAAAGTCTCAGCCTCTTCAGCACTTCTTGCCTGAACAACTATTTGCAGAGTGCTTGTAACAACTGCAGTAACTCTGTATCTCATCTCTTCTTCATTCATGACGGCAGTCTGCTCCCTCCCACTGACAGTTACTAGGCCTATACTTTGAGCAGGTCAAGAACTAAGCGTTAAGCCCTTTAGCTTGCTTAGTACCAACCGCGCCCTCCGTGCACGGTGGTTCTAGAGGAAGACCTGCTGATGATGAAAGACACCATCAGATGAGCAGGAGGTTAAACAATGGGATCAATAATCCTTACCGGAATATCACATGGAAAGCATCAATTCTCACTTACCTATCCAGAGGTTGATGGCGTTGTTATCTGTATGGCGCATTGCAAGTGTGGTTATGAGGTTGAGATCATTAACTTTAGAAGTTATGGCGGTGGCAAAGATCTAGAAAAGAAATGGCTGAAACATATTGGAACTTGGAAGGGGTGGGTTTAGAAAGTATTAAATTACTGCTGTAGTTGATCCCAGTTCTCAAGATATTTTTTCATCCAACCATCTGGCGCACTCTTCAAACCCGTTCCATAACTATTTCTTATACGGCGCATATCGGTTTCATTATGGCTCTGACCTTTTTTGCCTGGAGTTCTGAGCCATTTTGCGTGAGATTCAGTAACAACTTTTGCAACCTGCAAGGCAGGAACAACAAAAACAATTGGATGAGGTTCTGTTAGATCAACAAAGCAGTAAAACATATCCTTATCTTTAATCTCCTCATGCTTTGCTTTCATGTGCCATCCTCCATCGGCGCCTTTGCCAGATCGAGTTTTCACTTGAATTAGGCATGGAGCTTTTCCATCAAGATGATTAACAAGAATGTCAGCTTTGCGAGTCCCTCTCGGTGCTTGCGCTGCAAGGATTCCACGAGCAAGTAGTCGTGACAGAACAAGGTGTTCCCCTGCAGCTCCAACTAGCTGAGTATCAGACTTAATTTTCTCAGACATAACTACCCCTTAATCTCCTTAGGCTTGCTAGCCGGCAGGATTAACTTCGGTTTATTCTCTTCACTTTCTTTAAGCTCTGATTTAATGTTTTTAATGGTTTCAGGCAGGCCGTTCTCATAGGTGTATAGGGCGAGGGCAAATAGATGGGCAAAGAAATAGCCATCTTCATTTGAAAACTTAAGGCCAGATGATTTCTTACGGTTTGAAACCCCGAAGATGAAATCATTTCGTTCTGGGTTTGAGAAGGTGGATAGAAGTTTGGCATAGCTCCACTCAGAAGATAAGATTGGGCCAGTGAAGATAAGCCG
>Ga0114967_10002036_pt1 | contig 16977 bp, 15 predicted proteins | sample M_130628_MF_Meta_FD_92639 | JGI IMG/M metagenome (GOLD analysis project Ga0114967, IMG submission 92639) | Freshwater microbial communities from Lake Montjoie, Canada to study carbon cycling - M_130628_MF_MetaG | ecosystem: Environmental > Aquatic > Freshwater > Lake | place: Lake Montjoie... | reverse complement strand
ACGGTAATGATCTCGGAGGTATCACCGACACCAGCCGCATTAACTGCTGCGACTTTTACGTCGATGGTGCTGTTGGTGGGGAGGGTCGGGCTCGTCCATTCACGCAATGATGCACTAACCGATTCGGCCGACCAGGTATCCGAATCGCGGAAACGCCACGAGATGGCGTACCCGATGACAGGAGCCACAGCGGTGACGGGCGCCCATTCAACGGTGACCGACGTTGCGCGAGCAGCAGTCTGGGTTACTGCCATGACTTTGCCCGGGGCTTCCACTCCGCGGGCGCGAAATACGCCGACGGACGAAACCTCGACTGGCAGGTAATACGGCCCGGTTGTTCCGTTCACAACTCGTCCTGAGTAGTCACCCCAGCAGTACAACGTGGACGATATACCTGTTGCACACGTCGAACCAAAATAGTATTCCGTTTGAGGCCGCGTGAAGGCGATAACGGGCTCGGGAAGTAACACCCTTGCAGTCCCGTCCGTTCGAGTTCCATCACCGAGATTGCCATTTCGGTTGTCCCCCCAACACGTCACCGATCCCAAAGTCCGAAGAACGCAAGCGTACGAGGTCGCGACAATCACCGAGTGTGCATCGGAAATGCCCGCGACCACGGTGTATCCACTTGTTTCGAACGGCCGAAAGCAGATCACCGAACCGTTCATCGCGACACCGCAGGACGAGCCGTCGTAACCGCTACCCATGATTCGAATGGGCGGTAGGTCGGCGTGGTTGATCCAGCGATATTCCCCGCTATAGGTTTTGAGGCAGGACACCGAGTGGTCGGTAAGCACAGCACAAAAACCGAGGAACTGCGTCACGTCTTGCTGGACTACGGTCGGCACCAGGATCGGAGTGGCATATTTGTCGTAGCTCCATCGCCCCCAACACCACAGGTCGTTACTCGACGTCAGTGCACAGTTCGTGTCGCCGAAGGAGGTGACGGAAATGACATCGTCGGGAAGTCCCGGAACAACGAACGTGCCGCCTCGACCACCAATGAATCCGCGCCCGAGTTCGCTGAAGAGATTACGTTGGCTCCAACAAACGACGCCGAGCGACGCGGACAAGTTACACGAACCGCTCGTGTTAAGGATGTCCGTGACCTCGCGAACGGGAAGCAAACCGTTGTAGTCGTCAACCCGAACACTCTTTCGATATATGCCGTAATCAGAGCACCACATCTGCGATTCCGGATCCATTCCGCAAAGGAAGTTCGATTCGCGTTGAAAGTTCGTGAGCCCGCCCATCACGGTGCTCGGTCCTACCCCAGCGGAATTGATTGCAGCAACTCGAAATTCGAAGTCGCGTCCCGATGTGAGCCCAGTCACTGTTGCAGAACGAGAAACCGAGACCCCGTCGTCAAAAACTGACCACACGCCACCCTTTTGACGGAAGTCAATCCGATAATCGGTGACGGCGAAGTTGCCCGGTGACAACGGCTCATCCCACGAGATTGTGACGGATTGCGGTCCGTTGCCCTCATAACGGATTGCGGGGATCGGACCAGGTGCACCGCTCGGGACGGAAGCCGCCGCGGGGGCTGCGGAGATTAGTCCGGGTGCGATCAAAGAGGCGGCAATGAGAACCCCGATGGTTCGCGAAATCAATTGTTGAGAAATTGTCTTCATGGGTTGACGGTAAAACGAGCCACCGACACATTATTCCCACGGTGCCCTTGGAGCGGGAGAGTCCTGCGGACTCTCACGTCTTATTCGACGTGTCACGCAGGGTGTTGATTGACAAGTGCCCTTGGAGGGACTCGAACCCCCAACCCTTTCCTTAGGACGGAACTGCTCTTCCATTGAGCTACAAAGGCGATGACACCATTCAACCACGGGCGAGCTTTAGGCGACGAGGTAGTCGTTCCATGCCGGGACGTCTCGGTCGATTCCACGCACCAGCCACGCTGTTCCGCGGGGTTGCCTGGGTTGGGTGGAAAGCGACCATCCGAGTTCGCGCAGGGTGCGATCTGCTTTCTGGTTGTTGCAACGCACGCAACATGCGACAAGGTTTTCCCAGCTGTCCGATCCCCCTCGAGATTTTGGCTGGACATGGTCGATGGTGTTGGCGCCTTTGCCGCAGTAAGCGCATCGATGGTTGTCGCGACGCAACACACCACGCCTTGTCAGCGGAACCCCACTGGTCATCGGGACACGAACGTAGCGGCTCAGGATGATGACACTGGGCCTATCCCACAAACCCGAGATACCAAAGACCGGGTGATCTGCTTCGTGGGCAAGAATGTTTGCTTTTCCGGTCATGACGAGCACTATTGCTCGGCGATCCGAAACTACAGCGAGGGGCTCATAGCCGGCGTTGAGGACCAGGGTTCTCATGTCGTTCCTTTCGGTCCCACATGGTGTGTGGGTTTTCGGGGTTTTGCCACCGTTGCTCGATTCGGGCACAAAAAAAGCACCGTCTTCATAGACGATGCCTTCCGTTGTCGCAACCGTGTCGGCGCGAAACGACGCTCGGACTTATCGGGTGTTCCCAGTCGAATCCTCGGGGGGAGGCTCTGTGGGCACCCGTCAAACCGCAAACGATTCGAGTTGTGATGGTCACCCGTTCAGACTACGCCTGTGAATCTCGTCTCGCGGTATTGGCGCGCTAGTCGATTCCGATACGCACGATGTAGAAACTGGTTGTCCAGATGTCACGAATGCTCACGTATCCGCCCGCGGCCGGGGCGTCAAGAATCTTTCCGTTGCCGGCATAGATTCCGTCGTGGCCGGCCATGATGACCAGGTCACCGGGTTTGGCGTCGGCAAGGCTAATTGGTCGACCCATCATCGCTTGCGCACTGGCACTGTGAGGAAGTGCGACACCGAACTGCGCATACACGAACTCGACGAGTCCCGAGCAATCGAAACCAGCGGGGGACGCTCCGCCGAAGCGATAGGGGACCCCGATGTATTGCTTGGCTACCTCGAACACTTTGTCGAGGCTGAAGTCGGGATACGGAGGATTCTTGAGATAGTCCTCGACGGACGGTCCGAGATACGAGGGGTAGACGATTCCTGCAGCGGCAGCACTCTGAATTTCGGCAAACGTCGAGGCGCGGAACTGGGATTGATCGACGGCGAGCGCCGTCTCGCTGGTCACGACTACATCTTGGGTGTCTTCCGCTGCGTTGATGATCTCGGGGTTGAACGCGTACGCCGGCAGTGCGACGGTTCCGACGAGAGCAGAGACGAGCGTGAAAACCGATGCACGCCGAGCCTTGTCACCGACCAGCGCGCGACCCGCGTTGCGGGTCGTTGGCCTAATTCCGCGAAGTACACGGGCAATGGAACGAACAACGTCACCGATTGCGAGGGCTGTGGTGTGGCCGATCCGAAAGAAAGCGTTATCCAAGAGTTTTCTCCTGAGCCCGAGGCGCTTCACCTCCCCGTCATTCAGTTTGTTTAGCCTCACACAGACGGGGAAAATCGGGCCGTGTGCAGCTGTTCTGTGAGCGCGGTGGCGCGTATAGAACTCCTTTAGTTTACCGAGCGAGCCTACGAACAAGCACAGCGAGCCTCTCGGCGTGGCAAAATCGATGAATTCCTGACCTTGGGGATTGTTTAGACTTGTGAAATGTCGGACTTCCGCCTCCCTCCCGAGCTCATCCCCGTTGACGGCCGGTTCGGCTGCGGCCCGTCGAAAGTTCGGCCGGAGCAAGTTGACTATCTTGTCGCACACGCGCATTTGTTGGGGACGTCTCATCGACAGCAGCCAGTCCGCGAACTCGTCGGTCGAGTTCGTGCGGGGCTTGCAGATCTCTATCGGTTGACCGACGGCTACGAAGTCGTCCTTGGCAACGGCGGCTCGACCGCTTTTTGGGATGCGGCGGCGTTTTCTCTCATCGAGAAGCGCAGCGCTCATCTATCCTTCGGCGAGTTCGGTCAGAAGTTTGTGACAGCCGCGAGCGCACCGTGGCTCACCGCCCCAGCTGTCGTTCGGGGCGATCCGGGCACGGTCTCAGCGTTCGTCGGCGACGAGGAAGCGGACACTTTCGCTTACCCCCAGAACGAAACGTCGACCGGCGCGATGGCTGCTGTGCGTCGCCAAGGATCGGACGGTTCGCTGACCGTCGTTGATGCGACGAGCGCGGCGGGCGGTGTCGATATCGATGCGCGCGAGACTGATGTGTATTACTTCGCCCCGCAGAAGAACTTTGCGAGCGATGGTGGCCTGTGGTTCGCACTCATGTCCCCCGCCGCCATCGACCGGATCGGGGGCGTCGCCGCAACCGACAGATACATCCCCGAGTTCTTGTCTCTCAGCGTCGCGGTCGAGAACTCGCGACTCGACCAGACTCTCAACACTCCCGCCATCGCGACCCTCCTATTGATGGACGCGCAGATCCAGTGGATCGCCGAAAACGGCGGACTCGCCTGGGCGCACGCACGCACAAAGGATTCGTCAGACCAAATTTATGCTTGGGCTGAATCTCATCCGAACGCATCACCGTTCGTCGCCCACCCCGAACACCGATCGCAGGTTGTTGCAACGATTGACTTCGATGAGAGTGTCGATGCGAGCCGTGTTTCGGCGATGTTGCGGTCGAATGGGATTGTCGATATCGACCCGTATCGGAAGCTAGGGCGTAATCAGCTTCGAATCGCGACATTCACCGCGATTGACCCGAGTGATGTCTCGCGCCTTCTCGGGGCGATTGATTCGGCAATCGACGCGCTTTAGTCGTCTTCGACGACGACGTACTCATCCTCGTCAGTGTCGTCCTCGCTCACGACGTCATCCATACCGTCAAACACATCCGTGTCATCGAACGGTGATTCAACGATGTCCGCGAGGTCGACCGAGTCGACGTCGTCCTCAAAATCATCGTCGTCATCATCGTCGTCATCATCGTCGAGGTCTTCTAATTCGTCATCCGGAACGACCACGATAGCCTCTTCGATTCCGGCAGCAATCGATTCCTCGTACTCGCGGAGACGGTCCGCCCACGGCACCCAATCGGGGGCTTGAATAGCGTTGTCTCCTGCGAGGAGTTCGGTCTCGAGAACCGTTGTCGATTTTCCGTCGACAGCAAGCGAGGCGACCCAGTCCCATCCGACATAACCCGGAAGGTTGGAGCCAAAACGCACAGTGGCAATCCCGTCCGATTCTTCGGACGAGCGCACCGCGCCAATTGTGTCGGCCGGAGTGATTGTCTCGAGGGCAGCACGTGCCACCTGTTCGAGTGCTTTAGGCGTCAAAGTTATCCGCAACCTTTCGAAGCACGGCCGCGATTTTGCGTGCGTGAGAATTTGCCGGGTAATGACCGCGGCGTAAATCAGAGCTGGCCGATTCCAACATTCGAATTACGTCTTCAACAATGACAACCATGTCGTCAGCGGCTCGGCGACGGCTGCGGACAACCGATTGAGGTTCATCCAAGACCAGCACACCGTGCGCCTGGAGTCCGCGCTTGCCGTCGACCGTTCCGTATTCGACCCGCGCACCGGGCTGAACCGTGATTCCGGTCGGTAGCCCTGAGGCGTGCAAAAAAACCTCGACGCCGTCATCGCCTTGGATGAATCCAAAACCCTTATCCTCGTCGAAGAACTTAACTTTTCCGGTTGGCATTTATCTCCTTGTAAACAGACCCTTACCGAGGATACCTGTCGGCACGATAAACTATTCGGATGCCTTCTTCTCATGACGCCTCGACACGACTGGGAACGATGTCGCACAACGAGCTGGAAACGCTCATCTTGACGCGCCGCTGGCAATTGGGCAAACAACACGACCTGCACGACCTCGCTGACGCGCTGCTGTCCACGGAATCCATCGTGCCAACTCTTCGTTCGCTCGCTCGACCCGAGCTAGTCGCCCTCGCTTCGGGTTCAGCGGGTAACCACGCGCGAAAGCTTTTGTTAGCCGACGCATCAGGCATGCCGTACCCCGAGGTTGCCTCGTTGCTACCGGCGCTTCTCGATCAGCCCACTCCGATCGAATCCGAAACCGTCGGTGACAGCACCAGCATCGCGCTGCACAGCGTCGTCGCACTTCGCGACCTCGTTGAGTGGGTCGCCGGTGAACCACTCACCATGGGGGCAACGGGCAGCTTGCTTCGAGCAGAGGAAAAGACCCTCGCCGCCGGGCTCGTTGTGTCCGAAGAAGATGCCATCGCGTTGGCGCGAATCGCCGAAGCCGCTGGGCTCGTGCGAACCATCGACCGTCGCCTTTACGCAACGACGCGCGGGATAGACCTGTCCGATGATCTCGTTGCCTTGTGGTCTGCGGCCTTCGGCGCGATTGTGGCCGACCTCGGGCCGTCTGTGCTCGAAACCTGCGCCGCTGCTAGTCGCCTTGACGAGCCATTCGTGGAGTGGTTGCTGCCATTACGAGACACGCACGAATCCGAAATCTTGCGCCGTGTTGCGAGCGAATCGCGCCTTTTCGGATTGACCGCTGGTGGAACCACCGAGCTTGGCCGGACAGCAATTGCCGACCTCGAATCGGTCACCACATTTTTCACCCCGTTGCTACCAGAATTGCAGACGTCGGTTTACGTACTCGATGATCTCAGCATCATTGCGCCAGGCCCCATCACCACTGGCACCGCGCAGTTCCTCGCCCAGATTTCGCGCCTTGAAACCCGCGGACTAGCGCCCAAGAGGCGACTCGACCCCTCCCTCATTCTGCGGGCGGTTGCAACTGGAACGACCGTCGAATCTATCGTTACGCGACTAACCGAACTGTCGCTCACGCCGGTGTCGGCTGCGGTCACGTCAACGATTGCGGACATCGCCAACAATGGACGGTTTATCACCCTCAACGGAACGGGAACTGACACCGCCGCCAAGGCCTCACATCCCGAACTCGGCGCAATGCTCTTGTCCGACCCGCGCCTTCAGCGACTCGCTCCTGTGAAGGTTGATGACTTGACCGTGCTCTACGGTGCATCACGGTTGCGCGTCGAAACAGCGCTCGTCGAAAATAGATACACCGTCGTCGCCCCCGCGGCGGAACCCGTCATTGTCGACCCCGCTGTCCCGACCGCATTGCTGGAACTTGCAGAAAGCCTTTTCGCGACGGGGCTTGGGTCTACCCACCTTGAACGTGCTCTCATCACGGCAGGCAAGACTCGTAGCAAAGTCACTTTGCTTGTTGAAACGAGCACGGGAAACAAAACAATCACTCTCGAACCACGTCACGTGGCAAACGGACGAGTCCGTGGGCTCGACACTGTCGCCGACGTCGAACGGACGCTTCCCATCTCTGCCATCATCGAGCTTTTAGCGGTTGGAGAGTAGGGCGTGAACGGTCCCCTCATCGTCCAAAGCGATCGAACAGTATTGCTCGAGGTTGGGCATGACCAGGCGACTGACGCGCGTCACGCATTGGCGGTCTTCGCCGAGTTAGAGCGTGCGCCGGAACACATTCACACCTACCGAATCACGAAACTTGGCCTGTGGAATGCTCGTGCGGCAGGGCACACCGCCGAGGAAATGCTCGCGACACTCGAGACCTATTCAAAGTTCCCTGTCCCTCAGGTCGTGGCGACCGACATCGCAGACACTGTTTCGCGTTACGGCCGAATAGTCGTCGAGCGAGACGCGGATGGCCTGTACCTCGAAGCACAGACGCCGCAAATTCTCGCCGAGGTTGTCCGAACCACCAAACTCACGCCGCTGCTCGGTGCGGTCACGAGCGAAACCGTCGTTCGACTCAACGACTGGGCGCGAGGAATCGTTAAACAGGAACTTCTGGGTATCGGCTGGCCCGCCGAGGACCGTGCCGGATTCACCGAGGGAACACCGATGACCGTCGCCCTCGACAACGCCTCCTGGCAACTGCGTGGTTACCAGCGCGAGGCTATCGACCTGTTTGATAAGTCAGGTGCGGGTGTTGTCGTTCTCCCCTGCGGAGCGGGCAAAACCGTTGTCGGAATCGGCGCGATGGTCGAGGGTCAATCCTCCACACTCATCCTCGTGACCAACTCGGTATCGGCTCGCCAATGGCGCGACGAAATCATCGCGCGCACCACATTGACCGCCGACGACATCGGCGAATATTCGGGTGAAAAGAAAGAAATAAAGCCCGTGACAATCGCGACTTATCACATCCTTACCGCGAAACGACGCGGCGTGTTCGCTCACTTGCCGTTGTTGGACGCGAATAACTGGGGGCTCATTATTTATGATGAGGTCCACTTGTTGCCTGCGCCGGTGTTCAAATTGACGGCAGATTTGCAAGCCCGTCGTCGTCTCGGATTGACCGCCACTCTCGTGCGCGAAGACGGCAAAGAGGGCGATGTCTTCAGCCTGATCGGCCCCAAGCGGTTTGACGCACCGTGGAAGGAAATCGAAGCGCAGGGTTTCATTGCACCGGCGCGATGTGTCGAAGTGCGCGTGTTGCTCGAATCCGACGAGCGGATGGATTACGCGGTCGCGAACGAGCGGCAACGATTCCGCATCGCGGCAACGAGTCCGGCGAAGCGTCCAATCATCTCCCGGCTGATCGCGCAGCACCCTGACGACCAAATCCTCGTCATCGCGCAGTATCTTGACCAGATTGACGACGTGTCAGACACGCTCGGGTTGCCCACCATCACGGGCGCGACTCCCGTCGACGAGCGGGAAGTGTTGTACGACAAGTTCCGCACCGGCGAGATTCGTGTGTTGCTTGTGTCAAAAGTCGCGAATTTCTCGGTTGATTTGCCCGACGCGTCCGTTGCGATTCAGATCTCTGGGTCGTTTGGATCGCGGCAAGAGGAAGCCCAACGCCTCGGTCGAATTCTTCGGCCGAAGAGCGACGGACGCAGCGCCGTTTTCTACACCGTTGTTGCCCGCGATACCGTCGAGCAAGATTTTGCGCAGAACCGTCAGCGGTTCCTCACCGAGCAGGGCTACGCCTACGAGATAGTCGACGAAAGCGCAATTTAGCAACGAAGTCATAACCACGCGCGTTATCCCCAAGTCGACGTGAGTGTCCTGATAGCGCGGCTCTGCCACACGACACTGGAGTCATGACCAGTTTCCACGTTGACGCGCACGCCCTCGACGGCGCTGCCTCCCACATTGCCCGCACCATTGAATCGATTCACACAGACATTGCCAGCCTCACGAGCCAACTTCGGGGACTCGACAGTTCATGGTCCGGACCGGCCGCGCTAGCCTTCTCGAGTGTCGTCGACGAATGGATGTCGGCTAGTGCGCGTGTGACCGAGGCGTTGGGCGATATTGGCACTGCCCTCCGACAAATACAAACGCACTACCTGGAAACGGAGCATGCAAACGTGCGAATCCTCGGTCGCTGATAAAGAGAACGGGGGCGGCTTTCGCCACCCCCGTCCGAGTTATTCGGGCTAGAAGCCCATGCCTCCGCTGGGGTCACCCGCGGGAGCGGCGTGGGCCGCCTCCGGCTTTTCGGCGATAACAGCTTCGGTCGTAAGGAACAGTCCAGCGATCGAGGCCGCGTTGAGCAAAGCCGAACGCGTCACCTTGACCGGGTCGCTAATCCCCGCAGCGAGCATGTCAACATACTCACCGGTTGCCGCGTTGAGGCCCTGGCCGATGGGAAGGCTACGAACCATGTTGACGACAACACCGGGCTCGTGGCCCGCGTTGAGCGCGATCTGACGCAGCGGCGACTCGATAGCCAAGCGAATGATGTTGACGGCGGTCTGCTCGTCTCCGACCAACTTGAGCTTGTCGAGTACCGATGCAGCCTGAAGAAGCGCAACGCCACCACCGGGGACAATTCCCTCTTCAACCGCAGCCTTCGCGTTGCGAATGGCATCCTCGATGCGGTGCTTGCGCTCTTTGAGTTCGACCTCAGTCGCGGCGCCCGCCTTGATAACGGCAACGCCGCCAGCAAGCTTGGCCAGACGCTCCATGAGCTTCTCACGGTCGTAATCAGAATCAGTGTTCTCAATTTCGGCACGAATCTGCTTTACTCGACCGGCAACGGCCTCGGACGTTCCGCCACCTTCGATGATGGTGGTTTCATCCTTGCTGATGACGACCTTGCGTGCAGTGCCGAGCAAGTCAAGTGTGACGCCATCAACCTTGAGACCGACCTCTTCGCTAATGACCTGGCCACCCGTGAGAATGGCGATGTCCTGCAGCATGGCCTTGCGGCGGTCTCCGAAACCGGGAGCCTTGACGGCGACCGACTTGAAAATGCCACGAATCTTGTTGACGACGAGAGTCGCGAGAGCATCTCCATCAACGTCTTCAGCCACGATGAGGAGTTGCTTTCCGGACTGCGCGACCTGTTCGATAACGGGAAGGAGGTCCTTGATCATCGAGATCTTGGAGTTGACAATGAGGATGTACGGGTTTTCGAACACCGTTTCCATGCGCTCGGGGTCGGTAACGAAATATGCCGACAAGTAACCCTTGTCAAACCGCATTCCCTCGGTCACTTCGAGCGTGGTGCCAAACGTGTTCGACTCCTCGACGGTGACGACGCCTTCTTTACCAACCCGGTCAATGGCTTCGGCGATGAGATCCCCGATTTCGGTGTCGGCGGCAGAAATGGATGCGGTCGCGGCAATTTCAGCCTTCGTCTCGACATCCTTGGCGTTCTTGAGAAGTTGTTCGGTCAACGCCGCAACGGCCTTGTCGATTCCGCGGCGGAGGCTGATCGGGTCAGCGCCAGCGGCAACGTTACGAAGACCTTCGCGAACAATGGCCTGTGCGAGAACGACAGATGTTGTGGTGCCGTCTCCGGCGACATCATCGGTCTTCTTGGCAACCTCTTTGACGAGTTCTGCGCCAATCTTTTCAAACGGGTCTTCGAGCTCGATTTCTTTAGCGATCGAAACACCGTCGTTCGTGATTGTGGGGGCGCCCCACTTTTTTTCCAATACGACGTTGCGGCCACGGGGCCCAAGCGTCACCTTGACTGCGTCGGCCAAAATGTTGAGGCCGCGCTCGAGGCCACGACGGGCCTCTTCGTTGAATGCAATTAATTTGGCCATGATGTGTGTCTGTCCTCCAGGACGTAGGTCATGTCATTGGCACTCACGGTGTGCGAGTGCTAACTCTAAGTTTGGCACTCTCGACAGGAGAGTGCAAATTGGCTGTGGAAAAACTAGCGACGTTTTGCTTCGAAATAACCGCTCGTCGTCGGAACCAACTCGATCCACGTGCGACCGGGAGCCAGAGTGACGCTTTCGCCATTCGCCAACGTGAACACCGTCATCGCATCGGGCTGGGTTTTGGTCCACGTGGCCTCGACAGTCTTGCCGCCGGTCGAGATCCAGGCAACGCCCTCGCCGACCACAAGTGCGTGAGGAACGTAGCCGTATTCACTCGACTCATCGACCATTTGCACCACAACATTTCGAGCTATCAGTTGCTGCTGATTTTCGTCAACATCCGGTTCTCCGCCTGCTTGGAGACGGCCATACATGCCCGATCCGGGATCGAATTCCCACGACGGGGAATTGTAGCTCGAGAACGATGTGATCAATCGTCCGGCCGCCTTTCCTTCTGCTAGAGCAGTCGGGATGGCGCCGTCACCGGCGAATTCAAATGCTGGGGCGGGCGGTGCAAGGTCGGCCAGTGATTCGATCAAGTTTGACGCACGAACAATCACGTTGTGAGGCGCAATCATCGTGTCCGAGCGATAGACGAACTCCTCGGTGCCCGATTGCCCATCAATGACATTTTTGAGCCCGGTGGCGATCATCATCTGCACGAACCGCTCCTGGCCACCCGAATACGTAATGACCCCGCCAAATGGCAATGCGATATCCGGATCCATCGGTCGAATTGATCGAACTGGTCCGATCTCTGCGGGAATCACCGAGTGCCAAACAACGAGATAACGAGAAAGTCCACCTTCGACAAGCTCCTCAAAAACGATGTCCGCTTCATTGAGTCCAACCTGGGGGCGCGCATCCGGGCTGTTGTCAATCTTGGCCATTAGCGCGGGGTGGTCAAGTGAACCGACCGTCACGGGTACTCCCGACAGTGGCGCGGATTCAACCGCCGTCGGAGTCGCCGATGGCGTCGCATTGGGGTCGGGGTTTAGTCCGGGAAATTGAATTCCCGCACACGCGGTAAGGGCAGTGGCCAGAGCCACACCGAGTGTTCCGAGCAGTATTTTTTTCATTCGAGTGTGTCCGATCGGATTCAGTTAGCGAACAAAATCTTTACCCACCAGCACAGTAACCGACGCGCCAGGGTAATTGTCGGATTGCTTCACGGCCGCGATTCCGAGGCTGTCTGCGACGCTCGTCGCGAGGGAAAGGTTTTTGTCCGCACCATACGCAACAACACTGATTTTGATGGTTGAATCCGCCGCATCCGCAGTCGAAATGTTCGGCCAGCCCTGTGTAGTCAGGATAGCCGCGACATCCTCATCAAGTGTCGCGGAGGTGGTTCCGTTGAGCACTGTGATGGTGATTTGTTGGAGTTCCTCTTCCGTAAGGAGTGTCGGATCGACGCCGGTTATCACTGGAGCCGGAGCCGCCGTGATTCCTAGGACCGAGATGTCAATCGGCTTAAGGTTCCGGGCATCGAGGACTGCAGTTCCGGCCATTGCGGCAAGAATAAGTCCGGCCGTAACACCAAGCGATATCAGAATCGTTACCCACCACGGGCGACGAGAGATTGGCTGGCGGTGAGCGCCCGCACGTCCAGCGTATGCACTCTTATCATCGAATCGGTCCTGTGGTTTTTTTGCCACGCTCACGTCACATCCGTCTGCAGTCTGTCGGCCTAAAGTTCGCTCGTCTCGGCAAAACTTCGAACCAAAATCGGGTCATACCGCCTCGCAGCGGTTAGTTCCATTATCCCGTAAAGACGTTGGTAGTAGCGCACGAGTGGCAGGTTCCACACTTTCCGAACCAACGATTCTTTCGATTGCGCTGGTCCCCAGTTTTCGCGTTCGAACTCGATGACGTCAACATCCTCTGGCGACAATCCTGAAGCGCCATACACGGTGACGTGTCTGCCGAGTGGGTCAACCCCGGCAATCGGCACGCCGTCAAGACTCAAAACGAATTCGCCCTCGATTCCCCTCTCGTCGGCAGCGTCGCCGATTCGCGAAATGACACGACGACCGTCGAGAGAGACCCATCTCACTTTCGCTCGCGCGCAGTACGTCGCAAATTTCTCGCGTTCGGCGGGATCGAGATACACGAGGACCGCGGGCGACGACACCACGACTGTCGCCGTCGGTGCGGCCTTTCGAGCACGTGCCACCGCGGCCCGTATTTCAGCCACCGCGTCACCGGCGGTCAGCCGCGGCGGAGACTGCGCAACAATTTCCGCCGACGCCCGCACGAGGTCTAGCCGTTCGGTTTGCTCCGGCCACACCAGTGCCTCGAGCCAATCCCGGTCAGCCGGTTTGGTCACGTCGAGCGGGGAGAGGTCGATTCCTTCGCGATGCACGATATTCGGGCGGCGAGGTGGGTTAGCCCCCCAACCCACAACGTCAGCGACGAGCGACACTGTCGACAGACCTTCCGAGGGATGTGACGTCACCGTGCGCCCCGGCGCGTTCCATGTATACGAGTAGCGATCGGGAAAAAGCGTCAAGCCGGCCGAAGCTCCCACCTCAATGAGGGCGATGGGTCCGCGAACTCGGTCGAGGGCTACGAGAAGCGGGGTGCACCGCCGCGGATCATTGGTTTGGGTCGAACGCGTGTTTGCCAACTTCGCAATGGCCGGCCACAACGCGAAGAAATCGTCGCGGGCGGTCTCGAACGGCCGGAGTGGGACGCCGGCGAGTCGGGCACAGGTTAGAACGAGAACAGGCTGGCGTTTGGGCAGGGGCAGTTGTGCGACGAGAGCGAGCAGTTCATCGTCTTCTGCGATTCCGAGTGCCCAATCGCGATATCGCGGCGACTCAGCGCCTTCGGCGTGTGCGAACCGGCGAAACCAGTCGGCGGTTCGTTCCCGCTCGCTGTTCGCCATGATTCCGAGTTTAATGGTGTGCATGACAGATAACCCTTCCGAGCGGACCGAGGCCGAATGGCGCGAGGCTCTGACCCCCGAACAATTTCATGTGCTGCGCGAAGCAGGAACCGAACGTCCATGGACAGGCGAACTCCTCGAGGAAGACCGCGCCGGCTTCTACACGTGTGGCGGGTGCGGTGCTGAGCTATTTGTCGCCGGCACCAAGTTCGATAGCCACTGTGGTTGGCCGTCGTTCTACGAGACCATCAACCCCGAGGCCGTGGTCTTGCTCGAGGACAACACTTTGGGGCAAACACGAACCGAAGTTCGGTGTGCGTCGTGCAACGGCCACCTTGGACATGTCTTCCCTGATGGGTTCGGAACGCCCACCGGCCTTCGTTATTGCATGAATTCCATTGCACTGAAGTTCACGCCAGACGAATAGTCTGAGCCTCGAGTGAGGATTGAACTCACGACCCCTTCATTACGAGTGAAGTGCTCTACCACTGAGCTATCGAGGCATCGCCGTTACGGCAACCGCACTAGGTTATCACGGGCACGCGACCGCGATTAAGCAGTCGCGACCCCGCTCGCCTCGACGAATAATGCCTCGAGCGACAGCAACGGAGTGACGTTTCGTTCGATTCGTCCTCGGGCGACGTCAATCGCGTCGAGGATCCGAACGGCATGAGCCGCATCGTGATGAGTTAGCCACGCGGCAATGCCGTCGTCGAACTCTGGGTTGGTCAGCGGCACCGCCCCACCGAGTGCCACGACGAGAATGTCGCGGTACAGCGATTCGAGGTCGGTCAGAACTCGGTCAACCCCGTCGCGCAATGACCGAGTTGCCCTGCGTTTTTGGTTCTCTTCGAGGTTTTTCACTTGGGGCCTCAGACCGATGGGGACCGCCTCCCCGGGGGCGAGCCCAAGGGACTGCAAGAATTCCGCCCGTTCGGATTCATCGCGTGCTTCTGTGTACGCCTTCGCGTCATCGGTGGCCAGTGCGACAATCTCGGCTGCGGCGTTAACTGCCTCTGACACTGCACGAATTCCGAGAACCAGCGACAGGCTTCGAGCTCGACGCTCGCGAGCCTCGGGTGTCGTCGCAAGGCGACGGGCCATGCCGATGTGGCTCTGTGCATGGCGTGCCGACTGTTCGGCAATCGCGGCGTCGACGCCGTCACGCGCAACGAGCATCGCCGCGATATCCGCGATGGGCGGAACCCCCAAGCGAACACTGTGAACGCGCGATCGAATGGTGGGAATCACGTCTGCTTCGCTCGGTGCACACAAGATCCAGATTGTTCGTGCTGCGGGTTCCTCAAGTGCCTTGAGTAGCACGTTCGAGGTTCGTTCAGCCATCCGGTCGGAATCTTCAATAATGATGATTCGCCACGACGATGCGACGGGTGAACGATACGACGTCTCGACAAGTTCGCGAACCTCGTCGATGGGAATTAACACGCGATCGGTCGCAAGGACCGTGAGATCGGGGTGGGTCAGACCGCGCACCTGCCGGTCGACTACGTCCGCGTCTTCGCCCGCGCCCAACAGATCTGCCGCAAAAGCCCTAGCGACTAGGGACCGTCCGGAACCCGCGGGGCCGGTGATCAGCCATGACTGGGCAAGCGTGTCGGGGCTCGCAGCAGCGGCGCGCATTTGTGCGATGACGGCATCGTGCCCGACGAGGTCATCCCACAGGGCCGTCACGATAATTGGTCCAATCGAGCAATGATGGCGTCTCGAATGACGTCCCGGTCGAGGGTTGCATCGATAACGAGAAAACGCGTGGGTTCGGCGGCAGCCATCGTCAGGTAGGCATCGCGCACTCGAGTGTGAAACTCCAACGCCTCGGCTTCGAGCCGATCAAATTGTTTGTTCGCGGCATTCAGGCGGTCCCGACTAATCGCGGGATCAAGATCGAGAACGACGGTGACATCGGGGACAAGCCCTTCGGTCGCCCACATGCTCACGTGGCGAACTTCGTCCGGGTCAAGCACACGTCCGGCCCCTTGGTAGGCAACCGACGAATCGAGGTAACGATCTTGAATCACGACAGCTCCGCGCTCGAGTGCCGGACGAACAACGGTCGCGACGTGGTGGGCGCGATCCGCCGCATATAACAGGGCTTCGGCCCTCGGTGCGATGTGCCCGCGCGAGTGCAACACGATTTCACGCAGTTCGTTTCCTAGGTCGGTTCCACCCGGTTCACGCGTGAAAACAACCTCTCGCCCCTTGGCGGTGAACCATTCACCGATAAGTGCCGACTGCGTGCTTTTGCCCGTTCCGTCGCCTCCCTCGAGCGTGATGAACAGTCCGGTCATTTCTTCGCTCGGGTTACTCGACGGATAGGAGTCTTTTTCGTGGCGGGACCTTTCGCACGGCGGTCCGCGATGAGTTCGACTGCGCGTTCGTGCGAGACCTCTTCCGGCACCTCGCCAGCGGGAATCGTCGCATTCGTCTCGCCGTCGGTGACGTACGGGCCAAACTTGCCACTCTTAACCTTGATGGGCTTTCCGCTGACGGGATCGGGCTCGAGTTCTTTGATGCTCGATGCCGAACGCGACCCGTACTTGGGTTGCGCAAATAACTCGAGGGCTTGCTCAAGCGTCACCTCAAAGATGGCCTGTTCGTTTTCGAGCGAACGCGATTCGGTCCCCTTCTTGAGGTATGGGCCGTAAGGTCCGTTCTGCGCCGTGATGGGCTTCTCGGTTTCCGGGTCAGTTCCCACGATGCGCGGAAGCTCGAACAACCGAATACAGGTTTCGAGGTCGACCGCGGTCGGGTCCATCGTCGAGAACAGCGACGCGGTGCGCGGCTTCGGGTCTTTACCTTTGATCTTGCGCGGCGTGTATTCGGGCAGCGTGTAGACGGGTTCGTTGCCCTCGAGAATCTCGGGGTCGATCGGGCTCTCCTGGATGTACCCGCCAAACCGGCCGACGCGGGCCGTGATCATGTTGGTTCCATCTGCGCTGACACCGATTGCGCGCGACCCCGGCTCGGGGGCGTCGCGTAGCTCGCGGGCTTTCTCGAGAGTCAATTCGTCGGGGGCAAGGCCGTCAGGAACCGAAACGTTGCGCTTTTCGTCCTCACCCGTCTGAATCTCGAGATACGGACCGAATTT
>Ga0114967_10002032_pt1 | contig 16992 bp, 16 predicted proteins | sample M_130628_MF_Meta_FD_92639 | JGI IMG/M metagenome (GOLD analysis project Ga0114967, IMG submission 92639) | Freshwater microbial communities from Lake Montjoie, Canada to study carbon cycling - M_130628_MF_MetaG | ecosystem: Environmental > Aquatic > Freshwater > Lake | place: Lake Montjoie... | reverse complement strand
GGCGCACGAGCGCCATGAGGAGCGGACCACGGCGGTGTTCGGCCACGTAGGCCTCGTTGGCAATGGCGGCCTGCTGCGGCGAGAGCCCCGAGGCGGCCGGCGGCGCGGGATAGAGATACGCGCCGTCGGCGGTCACCGAGGAGTCGATCCCCGCGGCCACCGCGGCGCCGTCCGGCAGCGGCTTGAAGGCAAAGTCGTACATGCCGGAGGTCCAGGACACTGCACCCCAGCCGAAGGCGAGGACGGTGCCGACCACGATGGCGATGAGCATGCGGAAGGGCATGCCGCAAGGCTAGCAAATCAGCGGGGACGAACCACGGGAAGGCGACCGCACATCCACGGCATGTTGGCGAGCCGCGCGACGAGGCGCGGCCGCCCGGCTCACTTCACCTCGGAGATGGCCACCGGACGGCGCGTGCGGGCGCAGCGGATGGCCGCCTCCAGGACGCGCTGTGTCTCGTAGGCATCGGCGAAGTCGGGGATGGCCACCACCGGCTTCTTCTTCCCGAGCACCATCGCCGTGTCCGCCGCCTGGCTCACGAAACCGTGCTCGTAGCCCAGGACGTGCGCCGCGGGCCAGTAGTTCCCGGCATAGGGGTGCGAGGCGTCGGTGCACATGATCCGGCTCCAGCCGCGCATGCGCGCCGGCAGCGTGTGGTCCCACCACTGCAGCTCGTTCATGCGCTCGAAGTCGAACTTGAAGCTGCCCTTCTCGCCGTTGACCTCGATCTGGTTGCGGTTCTGGTTGCCGGTGGCCAGGCGCGTGGCCTCGAAGCTCGCCACCGCACCGCCCGACATGCGCGCCAGGAAGAGGACGGCATCGTCCACGGTGCTCTTGCCCTTGCGGCTGCCGCGCACGGTGCGCTTGGCACCCTTGCCGGCGATGGCGCCGCCGGAGCTCTCGATGATGTCGCGCTCCTTGACGAAGGTCTCCTCGATGGCGCCCACCACCTCGGTCACTTCCTCGCCGGTGATGAAGCGGGCCATGTCGACGATGTGCGCGTTGAGGTCGCCGTGTGCGCCGCTCCCCGCGAGCTTGCCCTGGAATCGCCAGAGGAGCGGCGTGGAGGGGCCGCCCCAGTCCTGGAGGTAGCTGGCACGCACGTGGAAGATCCGGCCGAGCTTCCCTTCCTTCACCAGCTGGTGCGCGAACGCCACGGCCGGGCAACGGCGGTAGTTGAACCACACGAAGGTGCGGACGCCCTTCTTGGCGGCCTTGGCGGCGGCATCGCGCATGGCGCGGGCATCGGCCAGGGTGCCGGCCAGGGGCTTCTCGCAGGCCACGTGCTTGCCGGCGGCCAGGGCGGCGATGGACACCTCGGCGTGGACGTGGTTGGGGGTGCAGTTGTCGATCAGGCCCACCTGGGGGTCGGAGAGCAGGTCCTTCCAGTCGTCGGTGCAGCACTGCCAGCCCCAGCGTTGGGCGAATTCGGCCACGTCCTGGACCTTGGTCCCGGCCACGGCCCGCATGTTGACGTGCATGGGCAGGTCGAAGAACTTGGGCGCGGACATCCACGCGTTGCTGTGGGCCTTGCCCATGAACTTGGTGCCGACGAGTCCGATGCCGAGGGTCGTGTCCTTCATAGAGATGCGTATCCTACGCCACACCTATGGGAACTTCCGACCACACCGATCGTCCGTCTTCCATCGACGCCCGCCTGACCCGCATCGAGGCCGAACTGGCCGCCGCCCGGAGCGATGCGCGCCGCTGGCGCACCGGGACGATGGTGCTCGGCGGAGTGGCCGTCGTCGGCGGACTGGCCGCCGCCGTGCAGGTGGCGCGTGTCGAGGACGTGATCCGCGTGCGCCGGCTGGAAGTGGTCGGCGAAGGCGACAAGGTGGTGATGCTTGCACAGGCCGCCGCCGACGGCGGGCAGCTCGACGTCTGGTCGAAGGGCGGCACCAACGTGGTGCGCCTGGCATCGAACCCGGACGGCGGCGACGTGGCCGTGTGGAGCGCGGCCGGCAAGTCGGTGGGCGGGCTCTTCGCCACGCCGCTCGGCGGACGCATCGAGATCGGCGACACGGACGGCACCACGCTCGCCACGTTCGCGCGCGGCGAGGAGGGCGGCGCGCTCGTCCTCAACGGTGCGGGACAGAAGGCAAGCAGCCTGCGCGCCGAGGCCGGCGCCGCGGGCGCGGTGATCAGCATGCGCCGCTCCGACGGCGAGATCGGCATGCTTGCGGGCGTTGCGCAGGATGCATCGGTGCTCTCGATGCGCAACCAGGCCGGCAAGGAAATCGTCTTCGCGGGCGGCAGCGCCGACCAGACCGGCACGCTCCGCATCGCGGATGCGGCGGGCAATGAATGCGGCGCCCTGCTCGCCTCGGGCGGCGGGCACCTGCGGATCAAGGACGGCGCGGGCGCGGTGGCCGCGTCCGTGGGCAGCGCGGGCGCCGGCAAGGGCGGCGCGTTCGAGGTGCTGAACGGCAGCGGCGCGGCCGCGCTCCTCATGGACACCAAGGACGACGGCGGCGGACGCTTCATGGTGGGCACTTCCACCGGCGCGCCGGCCTTCATCGCCGAAGCCAACGGCAACGCCGGCACCCTCTCCGCGTACATGCAGGAGCGTCGCGTGGCGGCCATCGGCGGCGGCAAGAACGGCGGCCTCATGAACCTCCTCGACAACGCCGGCCAGCCGATCGTGGTGGTCGGCGCCGCGGTCGACGGCGACGGCGGCGCGCTCAGCGTGCGCAATTCGCGCGGCGTGCAGATCGGCCGCCTCGGCGTCGACGCCGCGGGCGCAGGCGAACTGGCCGTCTACAACGCCACCGCCACCGTGAAGAAGCTCATCGAGGCGCCGGTGCCGCCGGCTGCCAAGTGAGTCACGCCGCCACACCGCACCGCTAGACTTCCCAACCTCCCATGACCACCACCGTCAACGACACCGCGCGCGTCCAGATCGAAGAAGTCACCCCGGCGTCGGGCACCGCCCCGGCCAAGGTGCGCGTGTCCGTGCCCAGCTACGCCTACCGCGTGGACCTGGTGCTCGAAGGCGACGCCGCGGCGCTCGCCGCCAAGGTGGGCAAGAAGGTCAACGGCACCGTGCGCGGCAAGGCACTGCGCGCATGGCAGGCCACGGCGGGCGGCTGCTTCATCGAGCCGGTCTGGGGCGCGCCCCGCATCGTCCAGGGACGCGTGCTGGCCGTGGACGTGGACGCCAACGCGGTGCTCCTCGACCTGGTGTTCCCGGCGTGGATCTCCATCGAGCCCTCGCAGAGCGCGGGGTCGTGGCAGACGGGGGACATGCTCAACTTCTATGTCGAGAGCGGGATGCGGTTCACGCCGAAGGCGTGAGGGGCGCGGGGGCAGTAAGAAGATCGACCGCACACGCCGCTGGTGACGGGCTCGTTGATGTTCGACCGCGCCCTTTCGCTGCGCGCGGGCTCGTTGAAGTTCGACCGCGCCCTTTCGCTGCGCGCGGGGAGTTCCCGTCCGGCCGGACGTCCTCTCTCCACCAGGTTCCGTTCGGACTCCGCGACGACGAGCTCGGCACGTGGCACGACCCGAGGTGCAATCGGTACGTTTGCGCGTGCCTCGCCGGCGTCGAGGCCGCCGGCGCGGGACTCCCCGTGCTCGCTGCAGGGCGCTCGCTTCGCGAGGCGGCCCAGCATCACATCACGCCAACGCGAACTTCACACGTGCGAGCACCCGCAGCGAGCACGGGACCCCTGGCCCGAGGCGTCGACAAGCGCGAAGTCCGGCAGCTGCGGTCCTGAATACTCCCGGGTGCCCCCCGGACGAGCGCTTGTCGTCGAGGCCGAGAGGAGCCGGGTGGAGCGAGGCCGTCCGCGGGCCAGGGGTCCCGCGCGCAGCGAAGGGTGCGGTCGAACTTCGCAACGCCCCGCGCACAGCGAAAGGGTGCGGTCGAACGTCAGACGAACCACTCCGTCACGCACGCACGACAGCCGGCCGCATCGCCAGGAAATTCGCCAAGAGCCGCGGCCCATCCACCGTGAGGAAGCTCTCCGGATGGAACTGCACGCCCTCGAGCGGCGCGGCGCCCGCGGGGGCCTTCCAGCGGATGCCCATGATCTCGCCACGCTCGGTGCGCGCCGTGACCTCGAAGTCGGGGTGCACCGTGGCCGGGTCGATCACCAGCGAGTGGTAGCGCGTGGCAACGAACGGGTTCGGGAGCCCCGCGAAGAGGCCACGACCGTCGTGCTCCACCAGGCTGGTCTTGCCGTGGACCGCGATGTCGTTGCGGCGCACGGTCATGCCGTGGATGTCGCCGATCGCCTGGTGCCCCAGGCACACGCCGAGCGCCGGGATCCGCCCGCGGAAGTGCGAGAGGAGCGCCCCGCTGATCCCCGCCTCCTTCGGCGTGCACGGCCCCGGCGAGATCACCAGGTGCGTGGGCGCGAGCGCCTCGGCACCGGCAATATCGATGGCGTCGTTGCGCACCACCTCGATGCGAAGGCTCGGGTCGATCTCGCTGAAGCGCTGGACCAGGTTCCAGGTGAACGAGTCGTAGTTGTCGATCAGGAGGAGCACGCGACAGACTCTACCGTCACGCCGCCTCGGACTTCGTCCCCGCCACGCCGTCCGGCGTCACCAGGAACAGGTCGGCGCAGATCGGGTACGGCAGGCGGTGGAACTCCTGCTCTGCGCGCGCACGCAGGCGCGAGACGAAGGGTTCCGGGTCGCCGGTCATGGCCAGGAACATGTCGCGCGCCGGGGCGGCCACGTAGAAGGTGGGCCCGAGCTGCGCGGAGAGCCGCGAATGCAGGTCGCCGAGGAGGAGCCGGGCGGCGTCGTAGCCGTCATGCATGCTGATGATGGCGGCGCGGCCGCCCTCGTTGGAACGCACCACCTGGACGTCCAGGTTGGGCGCGTACCGCTCCAGGTTGGCGCGGGCGATCTCCTCCAGGTCGTCGGGCGTGACGCCCCAGCGGATCATCTGCTCGGTGCTGATGGAGACCGTGTAGTGCGGCATGTCCATCACGAAGACGATCACGGTGTCGTTGACCCACTGCACGTGGGCGACATGCTCGCGATCGAGCGTCTGGAAGATGTTCGCCGGCTGGATGCGCGGCATGATGCGGCTCTTGGCCACGGCGAACGGGATGTCGAGCGTGCTCATCTGGTCGCCCTCGAGGACGCGGTCGACGTGGTGCTCCACGGTCTCCATCCACGTCTCGGGCGTGCGCTGCACGGTGCGCCAGAGGTTCTCGAGGCCGAGGTGCCGGCCGTCGATGGTCAGGACGAGCGTGGCGCTCAGCTCCACCGTGCGCGAAGGATGGCGGCTTCGCACCATCTCGTAGACGGCGGTGCTGAACTGCTCGGGGGTGTCGGGAAACTGGGACATCGAATGACTCCTGGCACGAAACCCGCGCCAACGTGAGGCGCGGACGGCCGGAATGTCGGATACAGGACCCCGCAGACGAAGGAAAGATGCTGTAATTTCAAGTTCGCGGCGTCTGCCTGTGACGCGTGCACGGCCTGGACCCGCACCCTGCCCCCTCCAGCGGGCCCCAAACCCCCATGAACAACGTCCTCAACGAGTTCTTTACGAAGCCCGATAGCCGCCTCCTGGTGATCGCCGGTCCCTGCATCCTGGAGGATCCGGCGCTCAACGAGCGGATCGGCACCGAGGTGCGGGACGCGTGCGCGAAGCTCGGACTGGGCTACGTCTTCAAGGCAAGCTTCGACAAGGCGAACCGCTCGAGCATCCACGGGCACCGCGGACCGGGCCTCGAGCGCGGCCTGGCGGAACTGGCGCGCCTGCGCGAGAAGCTCGGCGTGCCCGTCACCACCGACATCCACTCGCCGGAGCAGGCGGCGCCGGCGGCGAAGGTGGTGGACATCCTGCAGATCCCCGCGTTCCTCTGCCGGCAGACGGACTTGCTTGCGGCGGCCGCCGCCACCGGCAAGCCGGTCAACGTGAAGAAGGGGCAGTTCATGTCCCCCGAGGAGATGCGCAACGTCCTCACCAAGCTTCAGGAGGGCGGCTGCACGCAGCGCATGCTCACCGAGCGCGGCACGTTCTTCGGCTACAACCGACTGGTGACCGACTTCATCGGCCTCGGTGACATGATGGCGCTCGGCGCCCCCGTCTGCTTCGACGCCACGCACAGCACGCAGCTCCCGGGCGGCGCGGGCACCGCCACCAGCGGACGCCCGGACCGCTGCGCGATGCTTGCGCGCGCGGCCGTCGCCGCCGGCGTGCAGGCGATCTTCCTGGAATGCCATCCGGAGCCCGCCAAGAGCAAGAGCGATGCCGGCACCGTGCAGCCATTGGCGGAAATCCCCGCGCTCCTGAAGAGTTTGAAGGCCGTCCGCGACGCACTCGCGGTCTAGAATTGCTCCCATGGCTGCGCCGTTTCGCCCCTGCGACCATTGCCCGAAGCCCGCGGTGGTGCACAACACGGCCATCGTCAACGGACAGATGACCGAGGTGCACCTCTGCGAGGAACACGCACAGGCTGCCGGCATCCAGATGCCCGGGCAGGCACCCATCCACCAGCTGCTCGGGCAGCTTGCACAGGTGGGCGCTGCACGACCGCGAGGCCCATCGTGCCCGGAGTGCGGGCACAGCTTCCATGACTTCAAGACGAGCGGCCTGCTCGGCTGCGCCGCGTGCTACGAGGCGTTCGCTTCCACCGTGGCGCCGGTGATCGAACGCGCCCACGGCGGCGCCACCGAGCACGTGGGCAGCGCGCCGACGCGCGCCGACGATGCGCGCCAGCGCGCGGCACTCCTGCAGAAGCTCCTGCGCGAGCTCGAGCAGGCGATCTCCGCCGAGCAGTACGAGCACGCCGCAGACCTGCGCGACAAGATCAAGGACCTGCGTCCCACCGCGGCCGCGGGCGACAAGGACGGCGCGCCATGAGCAACCTTCCCGGGAGCGATCTCCTCAACGGTGACCGCGACGTGGTGATGAGCTGCCGCGTGCGCCTGGCGCGCAACGTGGCCGGCTTCCCGTTCGTGGGCCGCGCCACGCATCCGCAGCGCCGCGAGGTGCTGGAGACGGTGCGAGCCGCGGCCGGTTCCGACGAAGCGTCCGTGGGACTCGTCGGCGGACGCGTCGGCGCGGACGCGGCCGAGCGCCTGGCGTGGATCGACCTGACTTCACTCCCCAAGCGCGATCGGCAGCTCCTCTGGGAACGCCACCTGGTGTCCAAGCAGTTTGCGGAAGGCGACTCGCCCCGCGCGGTGGCCGTCTCCCCCGACGAACGCTTCTCGCTGATGGTGAACGAGGAGGACCACGTCCGCATCCAGGTCCTGCGCTCGGGCAACGCGCTCCGCGATGCCTTCGATGCCGCCATGCGCGTGGACGCAGCGCTGGGCGGGCGCCTCGACTTCGCGTTCCACCAGCGCTGGGGCTACCTGACCGCGTGCCCCACCAACGTGGGCTGCGGCATCCGCATCGGCGTCATGGTGCACCTGCGAGCGCTGCGCGTCACCAACGAGATCGAGAAGGTGAAGCGCGCCGCCAAGGAACTGCACCTGGCGGTCCGCGGCTTCCACGGCGAAGGCAGCGACGCCACCGGCGACTGGTTCCAGATCTCCAACCAACGGACACTCGGCGTGACCGAGGCCGGGCTCCTCGAGGAATTCGCGGGCCGCATCGTGCCGGCGGTGGTGGCATACGAGCGCGAGGCGCGCCGCGTGCTCATGGAACGCCAGCGCACGCTCCTGGAGGACCGGGTGTTCCGCGGCATCTCGCTGCTGCGCTCGGCGCGGCTCCTGGGACTCGACGAGGCCATGAAGCAGCTCTCGAGCGTGCGACTCGGTGCATGCGTCGGCCTGCTGCCCGGGGTCTCGGTGGACACGCTCACGCGGCTCACCATCCAGCTCCAGTCGGCGCACCTGCGCGCGGCGGACCCGGCCATCGAGACAGAGGAAGACGAGAAGGCGGCACGCGCGCGCACTGCGCGCACGGCGCTGGGCGAATGGCCGTGAGCTGAAGGCTTACTCGGCCGCAAGACTTCCTCGGCCCAAGGGACTTACTTGGCCCAAGAGACTTACTCGGCCCAAGAGACTTACTTGGCCGAGCCCGCAAACAGCGCATCGGCGCACGCCGCGAAGTCGAAGTCCTTCTCCGAGATGCCGCCCACGTCGTGGGTGCTCAGGGCCAGCGTGACCTTGGAGTAGCGCACCATGATGTCCGGGTGGTGCTGCACCCGCTCGGCCTCGGCGGCCACCTTGTCCACGAAGCGCATCGCCTGCACGAAGTCGGTGAAGGCGAACGTGCGCTGGATGACGCCGCCGCTCTTGGTCCACTCGGACAGGACGGCAAGCTTGGCGGTGATCTGCTTCGCGTTGAGGCGTGCCATGGGAGCATCGAATATACCTTCGCGCATGCCCGCGGACGTCCCGTGCTCACGCATTGCGCCCTCCCCCACGGGGCCGCTCCACCTCGGGAACGCCTGCACGTTCCTGGTGAACTGGGCGCTGGCGCGGAATCTGGGCTGGCGACTGGTGCTGCGCATCGAGGACCTGGACCAGGACCGTGCGCGCGCCGCCGGCGACACCGGCACGGAGGAATCGCTCCGTTGGCTTGGCATCGACCATGACGGCGAGGTGGTCCGCCAGAGCGAGCGCCTCGATTCCTTTGCGCATGCGATGGAACGCCTGGCCGCCGCCGGGCTGATCTACGAGAGCCCGCACTCACGCGCGGAGGTGCGCGAGGCCACGGCCGCGCTCGGTGCGCCGCATGCCGACGACGCTCCCGCGCGCTTCCCCGCATCGCTGCGCCCGCCGCCGGGGCCCGCGTGGAGCTTCACGCGCCGGGACGTGAACCTTCGCCTGCGCATCGACCCCGGCGCCATCACCGTCCACGACCGCGTGGCAGGCGAGCACGCCTTCGACCCCGGCGCGCGCGAGGGCGACTGCATCGTGTGGACCAAGTCGGGGTTCCCGTCGTACCAGCTGGCGGTCACGGTGGACGACATTGCACAGGGCGTCACCGACGTGGTGCGCGGCGACGACCTCCTGCCCTCGGCGGCGCTCCAGTCCATCATCCACCGCGCGCTCGGCGCAGCGCCGCCCCGCTGGTGGCACCTGCCGCTCATCTGCGAGGCGGGTGGCGCGCGCATGGCCAAGCGCCATGGCGCGCTGGCATTGTCGGAACTCCGGGCGCGGGGCGTCGATGCCGGCCGCGTGCGCGGGCTGGCCGCGCACTGGATCGGCGCGATTTCAGCGCCGCGCCCGCTCTCCTCCGACGCGTTCCGCGCACTGGTTACCGAACCTATCCTGCGCGCTTGGCACGTCGGAACGCGCTCCGCGCCGCCCTGCCTCGACGAAAGGTCCCTCCAGTGGCTCCACGATTCCTGATTGCCGCGTCGCTCACCGCCGTCACCTGCGTTGCCTGCACGGAGGGCGCCCTCACGGACGGCGGCACCTGGGACACCACCATCGCCGGCAAGCCGTTCCACCTGAAGGTGAGCTCCAGCGACCCGACGCGGCAGCGCGGCCTCGGCGGCGTCACCGACATCCCGGTGGACGGTGGCATGATCTTCGTCTTCCCGGATGCCGATTTCCGCGGCTTCTGGATGAAGGACTGCGTCATCGACATGGACATCGTCTATCTCGATCCACTCGGCTACGTCACCGCCATGCACACCATGACGAAGCAGCCGCCCAAGGGCGCGGACGAGTCGCAGGTGGCGTACGAGCAGCGCCTGGTCCGGTACTCGAGCGTCTCGCCCGCGCAGTACGTGATCGAGCTCCGCGCTGGGCGTGCGAAGGAGCTCGGCATCAAGACCTCGCAGAAGATCGCCGTGGACGGCCCGGCACTGAAGGCGGCGTTGCGATGATGGAGCCGCGCGGTCGTCCCGGCGATCGCCCGGTGCGCATCGCGGTCACGGCCACCGCGCATCGCGAGGAACGCGCACGGGCCCTTGCCGGCGCGCTGCCGGCGCTCGTCGGCACCGGCTCCGAAGCGGAGGCTCGCACGCTCGGGCTGGGCTTCGGATCGCTCGAAGGCATCTGCGCCGTGGTGATCCTCCTCGATTCCCGCGATGTCCCGCACGGGCTCTCCGACCTCCTCGATGCCGCGGAAGAAGCCCGGATCGGCGTGCTGATGCTCATCGACGACGCCGGCCGCCGCCGCGCCAGCATCGAAGGCGCCGCGGTGGAATCGATCGACGCCGACGATGCCACGATCACCGCCGTGCTGCGCGGCATGCTCGGCCGCCAGCAGGAGATCGAACGCCTGGGCCGCGAGCTGGCGGTGGCCACGCGCTTCACCGGCGGCCTGCGCGGCGAGATCCAGCGCATGCAGGAGGAGCTGCAGCTTGCGGCGCAGGTGCAGCGCGAATTCCTGCCACGCACCTTCCCGGAGGTGGGCGGCATCCGCGTGGACGCATTCTGGCGTCCGGCGAGCTACGTCTCGGGCGATGTCTATGACGTGGTCCGGCTCGACGAGCGCCACCTGGGAGTCTTCATCGCCGATGCCGTGGGCCACGGCGTGCCGGCCGCGCTCCTCACCATGGTGATCTGCCGCGGCCTCCCCGCCAAGGAAGTGGGCAACGGCACGTACCGCATCCTGCCGCCCTCGGAGGCCCTGTCCAGGATCAACGAGGACATGATCGCGCACCAGGGTCGCACGACCCGCTTCGCCACGGCCGTCTACTGCGTGATCGACACCGCCACCGGGCGCACCACGCTCTCCGGCGCGGGCCATCCGCAGCCGGTGATCCTGCGGGCCGACGGCACGATGGAACTGGTGGATGCACCGGGCGGCCTGCTCGGTGTCTTCGAGGACGAGACCTACGGCGACGTGGAGCTCGAGCTTCGCCCCGGCGATCGCCTCCTGCTCCATTCCGACGGATTCGAACAGGCGTTCCCCGGCGATCCCGAGGGCACGCGCCACGCGCGGCTTCCCACCAAGCGCTACCTGGACGAGTTCATGGCGGTGCGCGGTGCGCCGGATGTCTCCGCCTTCGTGCAGCAGGTGGCGCGCCGCATCGACATGCAGTTCGGCAGCGTGCACCAGGCCGACGACATCACGCTGCTGGTGGTGGAGCGTTCGGCCACGGGAGAAGGCGCGGCATGAACGCCGACTTCCCGGGGCACTTCGGCGAGGGCGCGCGGCCTGCGCTGGCGCTCGGGTGGTTGGTTGCCCTGCTCTTTCTCTGGCTGTGGTGGAACCGGACGCGGTTTGCGCGGCTCCTGAGGGACGTCCCCAGCACGCCGATACGCGGCGTCTTCGTGGGCCTGGTGGAGACGTCCGGCAAGGTGGAGCACGACGAGCCGATGACCGCCACGCTGAGTGGCCTGCCGTGCGTCCATTACCGCTGGACCGTCTCCGAGCACTGGCGCCGCATGCAGACCTCCACGGACTCCAAGGGACGCACGCAGACGCGCGTGGTCCATGGCAGCGACGTCGTTGCTTCCGGCGGCGAAAGCTGCGACCTGCGCCTGCGCGACGCCACCGGCACCATCATCGTGCGCTCGCTGGGTGCCTCCTGGACACCCGTCAGCACCTTCGAGTCCGAGGCCACCCGCGGCGATGCGCTGTACCACACGCAGGCCCCCGACATCGTGGTGAGCGGCAGCACCGGGCGAAGGACCTTCTCCGAGCGTGCGGTGCCGCTGGGCTACACCGCGTGGGTCATCGGCAACGCCCGAATCCGATTCGACGGCCTGGCGCTCGAGATCGGCTCCGGTGCGGAGGAAGGCATCTTCATGATCTCGCTGGCCGGCGAGCGCTCGCACTCCATCAACGCGCGGATCCTGGCGTGGCTGGGGCTGGTGCTCGGCACGGGGTGCGCCGCGGTTGCGGGCATGGCACTTGGCTCCGCCGTGCGGTTGCCGATCGATGGCGTGGACGAACGCACCGGCGCCATCGTGCTGGCGTCCGCCAACCTGGCCCTGTGGCTCCTGATGGTGGGCAGCATCTGGGCGTTCATCGTCCGCAACGGTGCGGTGCGCGTGCGCACGCGCTGGGAGCGTGCGGCATCGCTCGTGGACGTGGAACTGAAGCGTCGCGCGGACCTCATCCCCAACCTGGTGGCGGTCACGCGCGGCGGGGCTGCGCACGAGGCCGAGGTGCAGCGCGCCATGGCGGAACTGCGCGCGGGGGCCGCGGCGCCCGGCGTGTTCGGCATGCTGATGGAGCGTTACCCCGACCTGCGCGCGGACGCGGCGTTCCTGGCGCTGCAGCGCGAGCTCACGGAGACGGAGTCGCGCATCGCGCAGTCGCGCACATTCGAGATCCAGAGCCGCGAGCGGCTGCTCGAGCGGCTGGGCACGTTCCCCGAGGGGCTCATTGCGCGCGTCATGGGCGTTTCGCGGCCGCCGCCATCGCTTGCCTCACCCGCTCCGCAACCATCTTCGCCAGGCAATCCGCCTCCAGGTTGAGGCGGCTGCCGGCGGCGCGCACGCGCAGCGTGGTCTTGGCAAGCGTGGCGGGAATCAGGGTCACCTCGAACCATCCGTCGCCCACGGCAGCGAGCGTCAGGCTGACACCGTCCACCGAGATGCTGCCGCGCTCGGTGAGGTGTTCCATCACGGAAGGCGGCGCCGCGATCCGCGTGCGCCACTCGCCGCCCGTGGTGGAGACCGAGAGCACCTCGCCGATGCCGTCCACGTGGCCCTGGACCAGGTGGCCGCCCAGGAGTGTCGATGCCGTGGCTGCGTGCTCCAGGTTCACCTCGTCGCCCACGCGAAGCGCACCGGTGGTGGTGAGCGAGAGGGTCTGCGGGATCACGTCGAAGCGGAGCGGCGCACCGGCTGCCGGCGTGCCAACCACGGTGAGGCAGCAGCCGTTCACGGCGATGGAGTCGCCGTCGGAAGGCGCGTGCGCCCAGCCGCAGCTGTCGATCTCCAGGCGCATGCCCCACGGCTCCGGGCGGAGCGTGGCGACGCGACCTTGGTGCTCGATGATTCCGGTGAACATGGCGGGCTCCGCGGCCCCGCCGGCGCGTCAATACGCGCGGACGATGGCCGCACCGGGATAGTAGATGCCCAGGATGGTCGGCGCCTTCAGCCCAGCCAGCGCCTTGGCCTCGGCGCCGAACTGGCACATGCCGACGCCATGGCCATAGCCCTGGCCCACGAAGACCACCTCGGTGCCGCGGACCGTGGCACTGACCAGGTGGCTGCTGTTGATGCGCTGCTTGGGGGCGGGCTGGCCCTCGCCCGCGTAGTTCACGGCGCGCCGGAATTCCTCGGCACGCATCTCGAAGGTCCGGCCCTGTGCGTCGGTGATGCGCAGGCGATTGGGGCGACCTGCGGAGTTGGAGGACGCGATCCCGATCGCGCGGATGCCCGTGATGCCCGAGAGCTGCTCGAGCGGCGCGTCGTCGGCGATGTCGACGATGCCGTTGGTTGCCGGGAGGCGCGCCGCCGAGACCACCTGCGCCGGCGCCGGCGAGCCGGGGGCGGCAGGCGCTGCGCCAGCCGCGGGCTGGTGCGCGCCGAGGGCTTCGTCGGGAATCGCGCTGGAGATGCCGGTGCCGGCAGGGACGCTCGCCGTCGGCGCAGGAAGCGGCGACGCAGGAGCGCCCGCGCGCGCCGTGCGGATCCGCTCGTCGCGTTCGTTGCGGGCATCAAGCTGGTCGGTGGCCCAGTGCCGCAGTTGCGCGCACAGCGCAGGCATGGCGAACGCCTGCTCCCAGCGGTACTTGCCCTTGGACTGCGAATTGGCGCAGCAGTCGCGGTGTGCGTTGGCCACCGCATCGCCCGCCGAGAGAGGCGCAATGCCGTGGTTCGGATTTCGGGTGAGCGACTCGTCGGCGTTCGCCGGCGTGCCGCCACAGGTGCTCGAGTAATAGGCCGGCACCACGCGACCCTCGAAGGTCAGCACCATGCCGCGCGTGGCGGCGACCGCATCGCGCGGCTTGGCGGCCTTGGTCTCGCCCACCCACGCCTGGCTTGCCTCGCCGGCAACCAGGTCGTAGTGGCGCACCTCGGACCAGTGCGCGTGCTCGCAGATGGCGAAGCTGCGCGCGGCGATGGCCTGCGCGCGGAAGGTCTCGGCATTCCAGCTTGCGTAGAGCTCCTGCGCCAGGACGCCGGGCAGGTAGCGCTCGAGCGGCACGTTCACCACCAGGTCCAGCGCGCCGGGCGCCTCGTCGACGGGCTGGATGCACACGGGACCCGGCCAGTTGGTGCCGTTGTAGGCGATCACTCCATGCGCACCGGCGGGCGGATGGAACTCGATGGGCCCGTTGAGCGAGACGTCGAACGACGCGGAGCGCGCTGCGCCCGCGCCTTCGGTGACGCGCCAGCCGGAGGCGGTCTGGCGGACGTCGACCGGCGTGCGCATGGCGCGGGGCGCAAGCCCGGCGCCCTGCATCATGACCTTGCCGGAGGGATTCGAGAGTCGCACCGTGGCGTTCGCGCTGCGGAGCGCGGCGATGCGGATGCGGACGTCCGGCTCGCGCGACGGGATCGACGGGCGCTCCTCGTACACCGGCGCCGGCGGCGGAGCGGGCACCTCGGGAGCGGGCGCGGGGCGCACGGCGACGGGGCCGGGCGGCGGCGGCAACGGGCGACGCGTGGCGGTGGGCTCCGGACGCACCGCGTCCTGCACGCAGCCATGGATCACGAGCGATGCGCCAAGGGACGCCCACACCGCGGCGGACGCGATGTCGGAGACCATCCGGGAGAGTGTGCGCTGTGCAGCCATGCCATCCTTGGATCGGCCGGATCCCGCGTCCTGCGGGATCTTTTCATGCCTTGCCGGCAGGCAGCCAAGCGGCTGCCGCCGGATCGCGGCCCGTCAGCGCGGGGATCAGTCGAGCTCGCGCAGCGACAGGCCCATGTCGATGAGCTTCCGCTTGATCTCGTCGAGCGAGTTCTGGCCGAAGTTCTTGACACCCATGAGCTCGGCTTCCGTGCGGGCGGCGAGCTCGCCGACCGACTGGACGCCCAAGAGCTGGAGGGCGCGGCGGGCGCGGACCGAGAGGTCCATGCTGGCCACGGGCTTGCCCAGGACCGACGCGTCGACGCGATCGGCGAGCTTGTCGATGTAGTCCTTGGCGGCGCGGGCCACGTAGCCCTGGTCGAGGCCTTCGCCGAGGCGCAGGTCGCGCTGGGCAAGCATCGCCTCGATCTCGGTCAGGCTGGTCTCGCCGAAGTTCTTGTAGGAGAGGAGCTCCGCCTTCGTGATCATGAGGAGATCGCGGAGGGTGCGGATGTTCATCTTCTTGAGGCAGTTGCGGCTGCGGACGCTCAGCTCGAAGTCGGTCACCGGCGTGTCGAGCTCGGCCTTGCGCTTGGCCTCGTCGCGCTGGTCGCCTTCGTCGTAGAGGGCTTCCTTGCTGGCGGACACGTCCTTCATGAAGAGGCGGGCGCGGGCGTGGTTCGGATTGACCTGCAGCACCTTGCGGAGGCAGCGCTCGGCCTGGTGCATCTCGCCGCGGTCCTCGTGGAGGACGGCCAGGTTGACGAGCGCGTTGACGTGCGGCTCGGGACGCTGGGCCAGCTGGACGTAGAGGTCCATGGCCTCATGCTCCTCGCCGACGAGGTCGAGGAGGAACGCGAGACGGAACATGTAGTCCGGGTTGGCCCGGTCGCGATCGACGGCGGCGCGGTACTCGGCGATGGCGGCGGTTCGGTTGCCGGCCTTCTCGAGCTCCTGGCCCTTCTTGAAGTGGTTCGCCGCGCCCTGGGGGTCGCTTGCGATGTTGCTGCCGCCGATGACCGTGTCGAGACCAGAAGTGGACATTTCGCGCGATGCTCCTGTTGTGACTCGCAGGCCGGAAACGGCTGCAAGATCGAGGAGTGTAGCGGTACCCCCGCGGCCAGTGCGCCCACACGGTGTTATCAAGCGCCGGACGCGGTTTCCGCGGTGGCCCGGGCCTCGCGCGCCGCCTCTTCCTCGGGAGTCTCGAGCACGCGGATGCGGCGCCAGGCACCGCGGCGCCAGCGCACGGCGAGGACCAGCGAGAACGCCACGATGTACGCACTGGCCGCGATCCAGGGCCCAAGCGGACCAAGCCCCGGCGCGAACGCCACGAGGGCCCAGCCGCCTCCCACGATCAGCGTCCAGCTGAGCACCACCGTGACGATGCCGGGGAAGAGCGTGTCGCCCGCACCGCGCAACGCGCCGAGGAGGACGATGCCGATGGCGTCGAAGACCTGGAAGAACGCCGCGGCCACCATGAGCGTGGAGCCGGTGGCCACCACCTGCGCGGCGGTCTCGGGCGAGGTGTTCGCGCCCTCGGCGAAGAGCGCGATCATGGGACCGCGGAAGACGAGCATCAGGACGCCGCATGCACCCATGTACGCCATGGTGATGCCGAGGCCGACGCGTGCGCGCGCCACGGCGATGTCCGGCCGGCCCGCGCCGATGTTGCGGCCGACGATGCTGGTGACCGCGATGCCGAAGCCCACCGCCGGCATGAACGAGAGGTGCATGTAGCGAAGCGTCGCCCAGCCGGCACCGAGCGCGATGTCGCCGAAGTGCCCGACGAGGACGCTCATGAAGATGGCCCACGTGATGATCTCGCTGCCCTGCTGCAGCGCGGACGGCACGCCCAGGCGCAGGAGGTCGCGGATGGCGGCAAGATCCAGCCGCCAGCGCGCGCGCACGCCGAATTCACGGTCCATGCGGCGGCCCAGGAACACCACCAGCGGGATCGATGCCTCGACGGCCGTGCCGGCCACGGTGCCGAGCGCGGAGCCGACGACGCCCATCGGCGCGACGCCCGGGATGCCCGGCAACCCGAGCTTGGGCACGCCGAGGCGCCCGAACACCAGCGCGTAGCTGACGGCCAGGTTGACCACGTTGCCGGCGATCGCGGAGACGGTGATCACCCGCGGCCGCTGGATGCCGAAGAAGAAGTTGCTCATCGCCTTGCCGACGATGACCACCACGCCACCGAACACGAGGACCTGCGCGTAGTCGGTCTCCAGCTCGGTGATGTGTGCGGAGTGGCCCATGAGGCCGAAGAGCGACGGCAGCACCAGCCCCACGGGCACCAGCACCACCGCCCACGCCATCACGCCGAGCCAGAGCCCGGCCCATCCGTAGCGCGCCACCTCGTGCGGGCGGTGCGCGCCCATCGCCTGGCTCACGAAGGTGTTGACCACGC
>Ga0114967_10002031_pt1 | contig 16993 bp, 7 predicted proteins | sample M_130628_MF_Meta_FD_92639 | JGI IMG/M metagenome (GOLD analysis project Ga0114967, IMG submission 92639) | Freshwater microbial communities from Lake Montjoie, Canada to study carbon cycling - M_130628_MF_MetaG | ecosystem: Environmental > Aquatic > Freshwater > Lake | place: Lake Montjoie... | reverse complement strand
TAGGCACATACAGGTCGTATCCTTGAACTTTAAAATATTTTCTGATTTTTTTGGTGCCAAAAACTTTAGATCCAAATCCTGGTAATATTAAAATAGCTTCTTTTTGATATTTAGGTTGCGAAGGGTCCAAAACATAAGCCGTTCTTTGCGCAAATATTTCGCAGTTGAGCGCAATTCCTACGAAAATAAAAAGTAGAATACTTATTTTTTTACCTCGCATGGCGTTATATTCAATTAGCATGTATCTGACGAAAATACAAACTTAATTTATAATCTGATGAAAATTCTAATTAAAACTACTAATTAAAACTAACAGTAAACGCCTTAAAGAACAAATCTACTGATCTAAATTTCTTGTTTTAATTACTCGCTTTATCCAAATTTATTGAAGTAATTCAGCAATTTCTCACAAAAATTGTTGACAAAAAAAGTAATCTTTTCATAAATCATTTGCGTATTTTTGTATCTCGAAAAAATTAGAGTTTCTAATCCTTCAGATGCTAATTATCTGAAACAAAATATAAAACATGAACAATTGGTTTACGGTTAAAGTCAAATATACCAAACAACTAGAAAACGGTGCTTTCAAGCGCGTTTCTGAGCCTTATCTATTGGCTGCGATGACATTTACAGACGCCGAAGCGAGAATATACGAAGAATTAGGCGCAATTATACGTGGCGAATTTTCGGTAACAAATATTGCAAGAACAGATTACCACGATATTTTTCAATACGAAGACAGCGATACTTGGTACAAATGCAAAATCTCTTTCGAAAGTGCTACTGAGGATTCTGACAAAGCCAAAAAAGTATCTCAAAACTTCTTGGTTGGGGCGCATTCTGTGAAAGAAGCATTCGAACGCATGCATGAAAGTTTGTCAACCATGCTGGTAGATTTCTTGATTCCTTCAATCATCATTTCTCCAATCGTGGACATTTTTCCATATACGGAAGAATTGGACAAAGAAATTTCTCGTCGTCCACTGGAAGATGATGAGCCAATTATCACCACTGGAAAACGTGTTTATTCAGCGCCTGGAAGTGATTTAGACGATGAAATTGAGGACGAAGAGGAAGATTTAGACGAAGTTGAAGACGAATTAGATATTGAAGATCTAGATATTGAAGATTTAGAAGAAATCGACAGCGATTTAGACGATGAATATTCTGAAAATTAATGCTTTTCAACATTCAATTTTAACTTCAAAAAATGGAAGATTTTCTTCACAGCATGCGCAATGATCACCACAATTTCGACAAAGGTGCACTTTCAGACCATGTTGGAAATGATCCTTTGGCGTTTTTCAGAACTTGGTACAAAGAAGCGTTTGATTCAGCGCAAGCGGAGCCACACGCAATGTCAGTCGCCACTGTGAACCCTGAAGGAAGACCAAGTTCGCGCATCGTTTATTTGAAAGAATTAAGTGAGGAAGGATTTGTTTTTTACACCAATTATCACAGCCACAAAGGAAAAGATTTAGATCAAAATCCTGCCATTTGCGCACTGTTTTTTTGGAATGTTCTCGAACGACAAGTGCGCATTGAAGGTGCGGCGCATAAAATCGATGAACCAACAAGCGATGCCTATTTCGCTTCTCGTCCGCGAGAAAGTCAATTAGGTGCTTGGGCTTCTCACCAAAGCGATTTGCTTGAAAATCGTGAATCTTTGCAAACTCGTTTGGAAGAATTGAGTGAAAAATTTCCTAACGAAGTACCTCGTCCTCCGCATTGGGGTGGTTATTTCATTGTTCCTGAATCAATAGAATTTTGGCAAGGAAGACCTTCGCGCTTGCATGATCGCATCGTTTTTGAAAAGCAAAACGACACTTGGACCGTTTTTAGAAAAAATCCCTAACTCCAAAGATGATAGAATTAACGCCGAGTATTGTTTCTCTGAGCAATGGAATCCGTTTGGTTTACATGCATGCACCCGCGCAAGTTGCCCATTTGGGAGTGACAATTTTAGCCGGCTCGCGCTATGAAGAAAGCAACGAAGAAGGTTTGGCGCATTTCCTTGAACATTGTATTTTTAAAGGAACGCAAAAACGCCGCTCGCTGCACATTCTTTCGCGCTTAGATTCTGTTGGTGGAGAATTAAACGCCTACACAACGAAAGAAGAAATTTGCGTGTACGCTTCTTTTACCAAAGAACACTTGAATCGTGCCTCTGAATTGTTAGCAGACATTGTGTTGAACTCCAATTTTCCTGAAAAAGAAATTCAGAAAGAAAAGGAAATCGTACTTGATGAAATCAATTCATATTTGGATTCGCCAGGTGATAAAATTTTCGATGATTTCGAAGCTTTGTTGTTTAAAAATCATCCGCTTGGAACCAATATTTTAGGTACCAAAGAATCTGTCTCAGAATTTCATAGAAATGATTTATTGCATTACACAAATCGTTTTTTCTTCGCTGAAAACATTGTAATTTCATTTGTGGGAAATATTCCATTGGATCGATTAGTGAAGCGTCTGGAAGCAGATTATGGGCCGTTGAAACGTTCTGCAAAAATGGTGCAACCAAAACCTTTTACAGGTTACGAACCGTTTAAAATTCGTTCCAAAGAAGCCAATTTTCAAGCGCATGCCGTGATTGGTGGAATTGCCCCAGGATACAACGATGAAACACGCCGCGGAATGACTTTACTTACCAACGTTTTGGGCGGACCAGCCTTGAATTCACGACTGATTTTGTCGATTCGAGAAAAGTACGGTTATTCTTACAATATTGAAGCAAATTATTCGCCTTATGCTGATATTGGCTACTGGACAATTTACTTCGGAACTGACGAAAAGTACTTGGATAAAACCTTGAAGTTAGTTTATAAAGAATTGAAAATCATACGCGAACAAGCGTTATCAATTATTCAACTCAAAAAAGCCAAAGAGCAATTGAAAGGACATTTAGCGCTTTCATTAGACAGTAATTCTGGAATTATGCTCGGTTTAGGAAAAAGTTTATTGCTTTTCAACCAAATAGACTCAATTCAAGAAATATATAGTGCAATTGACAAATTGACAACCAATGAATTACAGGAAATTGCAGCACAATATTTTGATGAGCAGGTGATTTCAGAATTGATATTTGAAATCAACGAGTAAAGAAATTTAAACAATCTTATCAAAATAGAAACTTTCAATCTAAAATTCTTCCTTCAAGGCGCGCATCACAAATGAACTCTGAACGGTGGCGATATGAGGAATCGATGCCAATTTGCCTTTCAAAAATTGCGCATAAACATCCATATCTTCAATTTCGATGATTAACAGATAATCAAAATTTCCTGCAATATGGTAACAATTCGTTACCTCCTTCAATTCGATCACCTGTGATTCAAAAGATTCTAATAATTCAGCGGCGTGGGATTTTAGTTGAACATTGCACAAAACAGTCAAGTTTTTGCCCATTTTCTTTTTGTCCAAAACCGCTTTGTAACTCTTGATAAAACCACGTTTTTCCAAGCGACGAATCCTTTCATAAGTCGGCGTAATAGTCAATCCAACTTGCGCAGCAATTTCCTTAGAACCTAATTTTGCATTTTCAACCAGCAAAGCCAAAATCTGTTCATCAATTTGGTCTAATTGATATTCTGGCGAATAATTTTCTTTTTCCATCACTCAAAATTGAACCTCAAAGATAAATAATCTTTATTAAATCAAATATAAAGTTTTATTTTCTTTCATTAAATTTTTAATAGATTTATTTTCTACATTGTTTCATATTTAAAGACAATACTATGGATTATAATAATATGCGCCCAGAAAGTTTGATGATGAGTTATGGTTACAAACCGGCTTTGTCAGAAGGAGCTTTGAAATGTCCGATTTTTCAAACTTCTACTTTTGTTTTTAAAACTGCCCAAGAAGGAAAAAATTTCTTCGAAGTTGCTTACGGTTTAAGAGAACAAGGAAAAGACGAGGAAATGGGATTGATTTACAGCCGTTTGAACAATCCAGATTTAGAGATTTTAGAAAATCGCCTTTGCTTGTGGGACAAAGCGGAAGATTGCGCGGTTTTCGAAAGCGGAATGTCTGCCATTTCAACCGCGATGATGGAATTCATGTCGCCGGGTGATTTGTTGTTGTATTCTCGTCCTGTTTATGGCGGAACGGATCATTTCATCAATCACTTTTTGAAAAAGATGCAAATTCAATCCATCGGATTTTTAGCAACGGAATCGAAAGAAGAAATCATCGCAAAAATTGAAGCGAGTGGTTTGGGACACAAATTGGCAATGATTCACATCGAAACGCCTGCAAATCCAACCAATGCGCTGATTGATATTGAAATGTGTGCCGAGATAAAACAACATTTTGGACAGCCAGACCGCGAAATCATTTTATCGGTTGATAATACTTACATGGGCCCAATTTGGCAACATCCTTTGAAACATGGCGCCGACTTGGTTTTATACTCTGCAACCAAATACATTGGTGGACATTCTGACGTGATTGCCGGCGCTTGTTTAGGTTCGAAAGCCCTGATGGGAAGAATCAAAGGATTGAGAACTTTCCTCGGAAACATGGCTGGACCTTGGACAGGTTGGTTGTTAATGCGAAGTTTGGAAACGTTGAAAGTGCGCATGGATCAGCAAGCGACAAGCGCTGTGGAAGTTGCCAACTATTTGCGCAATCATCCGAAAGTGGAAAAAGTTTATTTCTTGGGATTCATCGACGAAGTAGGAACTGAAATTGAAAAAGCGATTTACCACAAACAATATTTATCAGCCGGTGCCATGATTGCTTTTGACGTAAAAGGCGGCGAAAAAGAAGCGTTTACATTTTTAGACAACTTGAAATTAATCAAATTGGCAGTAAGTTTAGGTGGAACAGAAAGTTTGGCTGAACACCCGCAAACGATGACTCACGCCGACGTGCCAGTTGCTGACAAACAAGCGATGCACATTACTGAAAAGTTGGTTCGCGTTTCCGTTGGAGTTGAATTTCATGGAGACATTATTGCGGATATTGCGCAAGCGTTGGAGATGATTTGATTACCTCATCAAAAGGTATAAATGATAAAAGGCTGTCATGAATTCGACAGCCTTTACTGTTTTGAAAATTAAAACATTCTTAGTAAGTTGATTACAAAATTCGAACAAACAATAATGACATTAATTTTTCTTCCATTTACCCAATCTTTGATTCACTTCTTTCATCAATTCAGCATTTCCTCTATAAAAACCATTCGATTGAATGAGCAAACTCAACTTTTCAAATGCCTCAGATTTGTTCAGTAAATTTTTTTCTACTAGTTGATCAAAAATCCACAGGATTCCATGGTATTCAATCGCTTTTGACTTTGCGCAATTTCTGACCGCTTTGTCACTACTCAGAACGATTGCGTTAAATTTTTCTGCTAAAAACAAAACTGTTTTATCCATTTCTGAAAGTGATTTGGGATAATTGGTTTGCATAATTTTGCGTCTTTCAGTTGGTTCAATGTTGTGAATAAGTAATTTTTCAATCAAAGCACTTTTTTGCAAGATTTCTTTTTGAGCTTCATATAATTCATTAAAAACATCCACAGACGTATGAATTTCTAAATTCAGCGAAAAGAAGGAAGTTGTTAAGTTTAGGTCGTACAAATCAATAAAAATACACGCATCCGTGATGGCAACTTTCATGAAATATTGAATTGTTTCATCTCTTCTTTGAAAGCAATAAGTGACATATTTCTGAGCGAAGCTGCTTTACTAATTGAAATCAATTCTTCTGATAAAGCCCTATAAATTAGTTGTTCAAAACGTCCAGACTCTTCGTTTCCTTCAAACAAGATTGGCTCATTACTTTGCCAATTATTTTGCTCAAATTCATTGAAAAAATTACGCTTAAAACTGTCGTTAACAATGTTACAAACATTCGCGCGCATCACGATTGCTTGCAAAGAAATACCGTATTGCTTTTTGACATTGCCTATTTCTTGAACGGAAAGTCTCTTTCTCTTTCTTCCCAATTCTTGAAAAATTACCTCTTCTGGAAGCAGCAATGCTCCTGCAAATTGGTGGCAAAGTTTTTCAACCTCATTTTTGCCTAAAGACTTGTCAAAACTCAATAAAAGATGTCCTAATTCATGCAGTAAAGTAAAGCGCAAACGCACTTTTTGATTCTCCAACTTTTGGTTAAATGCAATCACAGGAATCGAAGTATTCGCAAAAGTCTGTAAACCATCAAATGAGCCATCAGCAACCAATCTGATTACTTTAATATGCTTGTCTTCCAATAAACCTGCAACATTTGCTATGGCGCTATCACCCAATTTCCATTTTTCACGCAATTGATTGGCTGCTTGATTGACAGTTTCATATCCAGAAACTGCCGGAAAATCTTTCAAAGGATTTACAAAACCACTTTCAATTCCCAATATTTCTTCCAATTCTAAATAGCGAGATAAGTAATTCTTGGTTTGCTCCTTGATGCGAACCTCCTCTTTGGCGGGCATTTTTAATCTTCGGTATTCAATTTCACCGATCTCAACACCGACTGAGTTAAAGAAAAAATCTATCGAAACCTTAAAAATACCTGCCAACTCTGAAAGTGTTTTACTATCAGGAATTATCTCTGCTTTTTCGTAGCGATATATCGCCTGACGAGATACGGATTTACTTAATTTTTCTGCAACATCATTCAAGGAAAATCCACTCAACAAGCGAGCAGATTTAAATCGTTCTCCAAAATTATATTCCATTATTTCTGTTTTAAGTACAAATATAACAGAAGTTTACAAAACTATCAAAATTATTTAATTTAAAAATTACATTAAAAATATAAATATCATTATATCAATACTTTAATTAAAATATATAAATATAAAAAGTTTACATTTTAGTTATAATTTTACAATTTTACAACTAAAATAATATTGAATTAAACAATGGGAGAATGAAAGTATCATTAAATAACAAAATTTCAAGATCTATAAAACAGAAAAGATGCTAAGAAATAAAATCTGATTTCTTAGCATCTTGAATTTCGGAAGCGAAATATTAATTAGAAAAAATAGCGCTGAAAATTACCTCACGACCACTTTCCCAACAAGCTCATTTCCTTGTTCATCAGCAATCCTGACAAAATAAATCCCCGCAGGCAAATTGTTATTCTCAAAATAAAGCGATTGAAAACCTGTCGTTGCTTCGCTTATTTTGGTAGCAATCAATTTTCCATCTGCAGTATTCATAGTAACAGCGATTTCTCCTGACAGTTTTTCGTTTTGAATCGACACCACAAAGTCACCGCTCGTTGGATTTGGATAAATCAAGAAAACAGATTCTGAACCGCCACAATTCAAACTGACTGGATCGTAAATTTTTTGTTTTCCGTCAAAATCAACTTGCACCAAACGGTAATATCTTAAGCCTCTCGAAAGATTATCTGCAATCGTATATTCTAATTTAGATGTTGAATTTCCTGCAGCATTCACTTGCGCAACTTCTGCCCAGGAAACCAAATCTGTCGAAACTTCTACTTCGAAATAGTCTGAATTTGTTTCAGTTGCGGTTGTCCACGAAAGCTGACTTGCATTTTTAGCGTCGCAGAATGCTGAGAAATCAATCAATTCAACTGGCAATGGATTTGCTGAATTTCCGCCAAAACCAAAATTCGACCAACCTGAAACGCCAGAACGAGAAACCGTTGGAACAGCTGTTGAACCTGATGCGGCTACATGTGTTCCTGGTGCTGTCCAATTGCCTGCCCCTACTCTTTTTAACAAAGTGATTCCAGCCAAACTATTAACAGTTGTAACACCTTCGCCAGTAAGGGAAATCGTATAAGCACCATCGGTCAATTTGCCTGATTCATTGTCAATTTGCCAATATCCTAGGTTTTCGGTTGAAGTGACATTGAATCCAAAACCTCCAGTATTTGTAGAAATAATTGGCAATCCTGCCATCCCCATATCTGTGCTCACAAATTGAACCGTTAAAGGGCCACCAGCGCTTGCTGCAGCTGTATATTCTACTTTGGCAAAACGATTTTTCAAACCGCTAACATCCAATCCCATAGGAAATAAACCTGATGCATTTCCTGAATTGGTGGAATTAAACCAACGTTTCATTTTACCCAATACATAGCCTGTTGTATAATCCAACGTTCCCAATTGGGTGGTAGAATTTCCTAATTCCAAAGTATTTGAAGAGGTGTTCAGATGTCCTTGAATCATTTTCAAAGTCGAATTCACTTTCAACGAATTTGTCAAAGTAGTAATCGCACTTGAAGTTACTCTTTGAACATATAAATTTTCAATCGTTGCAGGCAAACCATTACCTGAATTTTGTGCGGTTGTTCCCACAAAACCATAACTTGCTGTAGACAAGAATGATCTTGTCGTTGTGCGCACATTCCCTGTTGCTCCGCTGGAAGTAATCCCGTTTGCACTTCCATATTTTAAAGTAGAACCTGCATTTACATTAAATGTTCCTGATCCGCTGACAACATCGTTTTCATCCAATTGAAAAACGGCTGGTGAATTCACATTTAATGTTCCTGTTACTGCGAAACTTGCTGATGCACCTATATTTTTGTCAGTCACATTTGCGCCCGTCGCGTTCAATTCAACGTTGAAATAAGATACGTTTGAACTATTGTAAGTGCCTCGAATGCTGTGTGTTTGTGCAGCGCTTGATCCGTATAATTCAATCGTTCCGCCTGTCAAAACATACGGATTGTTGATTCCTGACAATTGTGGCAAAGTTACGCTCAATTTCGCCATTCTTAATCTTCCACCAGACATCGTTAAACCTGCATCGCCGCTAAATGAATTGCTTTGTGCATCAACCACGGGAGTTCCTGAAATAGTGACATTATTGGTAACTACTACTGCATTGCTAAATCCTTTGTAATCCGTTCCTAAAGTGTTTGTTCCACTGAATGCCAATTTGTAATACGTTGGCGTTCCTGATAAGATTTGGATTGCATTGTTACCATTCAGGTGAATTGTTCCACCAGTTAATGAATAATTAGAATATCCTAAAAGTTGAGGCAAATATGCAGTCAAAGGAGTTGCCGTGATAGTTGAAATTCTATATTCACCATCAGACATCACTAATCTTCCTGATCCTGAAAAATCAGCACTTGACGTTCCAATTACAATTCCTTTTTGGATTTCTAATTTCCCTCCGGAAGCATCAATCGTGGTTGCATATGAAATTCCAATGCTATTAGACAATGATAGCGTCAAAGTATTGTCAAGCAAATTTACATAAACTACTTTTCCTGTTGGACCAGTTGTTAATCCATCTCCAGTTACTTGATTTGATTTCCCAACGTACCAAAATGTGGCTGTTTGGTTAAAGGATTTATTTGAAGTTACCATTTGAACATTACCAAGTGTGGAAGAAGCCTGTTGGATTCCATCAGCAGAGGTAATTACCAAAGTGGAATTGGATTGTGAAGCAAAAGTATTTGTTCCATCTGTAGTTGTTTTTTTGATGACCAAAGGGGTTGTGCCTGCAGTATTCCAGCCAAAATGAAAATATGCACTTGATTCAACGATAAATGCAGCAGTATAACCGGTAACACTGTTTAAAGTTAAATCTTGACCTTTCAATAAAACAAATGCATTTGCTTTTACATTCATTGGAATCGCCACTGCCGTTGGAGCAATACTTACTGTGTTTGGTGTTGCCAAAGTTCCACCACTGTAATTTACTGACATTCTCGCAGGTGAACTAGAACCGCCATCATTTGTAAAAGAGGTAACTGAACTGGCAATATTTACATTTCCGTTGAAAGTCACACTTCCGCTTAAAGTAGTTGGCGTTAAACTACCATTCAAATGAATTTTTAAAGCATCATTGCTCGTGCAATCAAAATTCCCATTGATGGTGAATTGATGGTCGAAAGCACTGGCTGAATAAGAACTGCCAAAAGCAAAATTACCATCATAAATCACCATATTTCCGTTGATAACAAAACCATTTGTTCCTGACTGATTTGTGGCACCAGTGATGTATCCAGTTGAACTTGCATTAGTCACCGAAAAGTCATTTTCACATAAATTGACGATGCCAATTCCACCACCAACCATCTGCCAATTGTAAGTTCCTGTGTTTACATCTAAAATCAAATTTCCAAATTTCCATCCGTTGGCATTCAAAGACAATGACAAAGAAACATTATTCAAACTTGCAGTGGTTGAAGACGAACCAAAACTCCAATCAGTAATTTTTACGGTCGAACCTCCTTCAAACAATTCTGTGCCCCCAAACATGACATGATTATTTACCATTGTTGGATGGTTTATCACCATTAAGCCTCCGTCCCTAACAATCAAATTACCAGTTGATGGAATATTTATATCTCCTTGTATGGTCAAAATACCACCGTTTAAAACTTCAATTTTCTTGCCTGATCCAATAAATTGCGTTGGTGATGCATTGTCATCATTAATTTGTAATTCACCTCCAGATAGGATAATGATATCTGCATTATACAATTTTGTAGAACTTGAACCACCTGATACATAATCACTAACAATGATTCTTCCAATAGTTGTAGCGGTATTTTGTGGTGCTTTTGCATCAGGAACTGCTCCCCAACTGGAACCATTGTAATATTCCCATTGACCATTAGAGGATAAGTCTGTTCCATACAATGGACGAAAATCACCACTAATGTAAGTAAATGGAGAAATAGCAAAAGCATTGCTATTGCCAGTTGCGGTTAACGAACCACTTGTTGCACTCAAGAAAAATCCCGTTCCTGCAACTGTATGAACGACTGAAAAAGTAGAAAGTCCGCTTGTTGCAGAAACTGCTATTGGCGAACCTGTCATTGTGCCTGTGGACGACAATGAAATGGAAGCAGTATAATCCAAATCTCTATTGTTCAATGCATCAACTGCTCCTACTGAAGGAGAAGGGCTCATTGTTGCATTTATTCCCGAACTACTAGGCGGTTGCTGAACGAAAATTAACTTAGTCGCTGTAACTTCAATTCTATTTCTATCACCTGTTGTGCTTGAAGTTGCCGCGCCAGCATTCGCCGCGGCAAATGATGAACCGGTGATGTTTGAAGTCGCACTGTTTACTGTAAATTGCAATTGCGCATTGTCTGTAACTGTGCTCAAAAAGGTAACATACAAAGTCAAGGTTTTTGAACCATTGTCGTTCGCTGTCACATTCGCCCCACTTAAGCCAGTGAAAGAAATATTTCCGCTACCAATCGATGGAGCATTGTTAATCAAAGTAGAACCTTGAAACAAAGCTGCTGAACGAATATTGGCAATGTTTGCCACTGTGAACGATATCGAATTCAATTCTGTGCCCAATGCATCTGCATCTGAACTTCCGCCACCGTCTCTGATGGTAATTCCCATGGCGGCAATTCCATTTGCAGTGGTTGAAATCGTTGCTGATTGGTAATTGGCGTAATTGATATTACTAGAATAAGTAAATCCTGCATCCACAATAATATCAGAAGTATTAGAATTTACCCCAGTTCCTTGAATGGCAAAAGTGTAAGTTCCTTCGTCTGAATCGTCATTTGCAATGGTCAAGGTCGCTGTGCGTGAACCTACTGCTGACGGATCAAATGTAACTTGAAAAGTTGTACTTGCACTTGCTGCAATTGACGAAGATGGTGTCGCAGTGATTGAAAAATCTGCCGCATTTGTTCCTGAAATGGCTACATATGGCGAACTTCCTGTTAAATTTAAAGCGGCCGTTCCTGTATTTTGAATTGTAAATGTTCTTACTACTGTTCCGCCAGTTACTGCGGCGCTTCCAAAATCTGTGTGATCTGCGGTTGCTGGCGTTGCGTCTCCTGAAGCGATGCTTGTTGAATTTCCTTGTAGGTTGATTTCTGGAACTGGAGTACAAGTTAATACAACATTATCAATAAATGCTCTTTTTGCAGTGGTTGCAAATGTGAGTGTGGAGTTGGCAGGTACACCCGTAAATTGGACGGATTTGGTCTCGAAAGAACCTGACATTACAGCAGTGTAGGTAATTGTTTGGGTAGATCCATTTAAGGTAACATTTATATTGCCTTCAACTGTTGTCCAACCTTTTACATCAAATGAAACCGTGACATCACCACTTACCCCACTTAATGAGGCAGAGGTCATAGAACCGGTTCCACCAGAAACACCTAATTTAACTGCTCCTCCTGCTTGATAAACATTTGTAAGAGTCCCTGTAAAGTTGGAGCCTCCATTCCATGTACTTAATTGGTTAGAAGTAGTCGTATTATCCCCTGAGCTTGCGCTGGAGAAATTTTCTGATAAACAAGGTCCGCTCAAAACCACTTGATTTTGCGTCACATTAGCTGCTGCTGCATAATTTACATTACCACTTTGAGAAGCGGTAATTACAGTTGTTCCAGCGCCTACAATCGTAACTGTGCTTCCAGAAACAGTTGCTACAGCAGTATTTGAACTTGTGTAAGTCACGGTCAAACCTGAACTTGCAGTTGCAGTTAAATTGAAAGCCACGCCGCCTGAAATTCTATCAGACAATGAGCCAAAAGTGATGGTTTGCGATGCTTGTGTGATGTTTGCCGTAATTCCTGTTGGCTGTGTTAAGCTATAATTTCCTGCGTCAGCACCACCCAAGGTAGAAATTGATGTAACACTTATTCCATTCGCCACATTTGCAGCGGCAAAAGTCCCAGATTGAGAAAGAGATACAACATCACTTAGTAAAACTCCACTTAATATTCCTCCAGAGATTGCAGCAGCAGTTGTACCATCATATACTTTATTTGAAGCTGTAGCTCCAGTAATTGTAAGCGGAGCAGCAGTAATGTTTGCTGTAAAAGTTGGTTGGCTTATAGAATAGTTCGCTGAAGGGGCAGAAAATGATCCCGTTTGATTTATTGTTTTAGCACTTCCAACTGTTTTTGTTGCAAATGCCCAAGTTGGTGTTCCTACAATTAAAAAAGTTTCTCCATTCACCAAACCAGAATAAGCAGCTGTTCCTGTTATACTTGCGGCAGTTGTGGCGTCATATACTTTGTTGTTTGCAGTGAGTCCCGTGATGGTTAATGCTGCGGTCGTAATATTTCCAGTCAATCCTGTGGGTTGGGTTAAGGTATAATTTCCAGCATCTGCACCACCTAAGGTTAATACGGCAGTAACCGATATTCCAGTCCCAACATTTACTGAGGCGAAAGTTCCTCCTCCGCTCACGGTAACTGCATCAGGAGAGATTATCCCTCCCAAGGTGGCTCCAGTTATAGTGGCAGGGTTTGTTCCTGTATAGGTCTTACTTGTTACAATTGAACCTGAGACCGTAAGTGCTTTTGCTGCAATATTAGCAGTTAATCCTGTGGGTTGGGTTAAGGTATAATTGCCAGCACCAGCCCCACCCAATGTGTTGGTGGAAGTAACGGCAATACTTGTTCCAACTGTAATTTGCGAAAAGGTGCCTGTTCCAGAAAAAGTAACCGCATCGCTGCCATATATTCCTGAAAGTGTTCCAGTAATAGTTGCAACATTAGTTCTATCATACACTTTATTGCTTGCTGCAGGAGAAGAAATGGTGAGCGTTTTTGCAGAAATAGTATAAACTAAAGTTGCCGCAGATGAAGTTCCGCCTGCATTCGTTGCAGTAATGGATACATTAAAATTACCAATATTTGCAGTAGGTGTACCAGTAATATCACCAGTAGAAGTATTTATACTTAAGCCATTGGGTAAACCTGTCGCATTGTAAGAAGTTGGTGAATTGGTGGCGGTAATTGTATAGGTTGTGGCCGAAGTTCCATAAATTGCCGATTGAGTTAGCAAGGAATTGATTACTGGAACAGGTGTAGAAGTAATGTTTGCGGTTAATCCTATTGGTTGAGACAAACTATAGTTAGCGGAAGCAGATCCAGAAATGCTGTATCCGCTTACTGTTACCGCTTTTCCGGTGCCTACAGTTGCGTCATTGAAATTTGCAACCGGAGTTCCTCCCAAAATTACATTTGACAAATCAGCAGTAATAACGCCAACTAATGTTGCGGTTCCGCTTAAGGTTGCTGTTGAATTGGCATCGTAAGCTTTGCTATTTGCAGTGAGACCACTGATAGTTAAAGCTTTTTGGGTAATATTTGCCGTAACGCCAGAGGGCTGTGTCACTGTGTAATTGGCTCCATCGGTCCCTGTTGCTGTAATATTAGTTGTAACTGCTATTCCGTTTCCAGCAGTTGCTTGGGCAAAAGTTCCGGAATTGTGGTTAAGGGCAACCACATCACCACCAAAAACACTACCAAAAGAACCCCCAGAAGTAATTGCTGTTGTGGTGGCATCATACACTTTATTGGAGGCAGAAACACCGCTCACAGTTAAAGTGGCAACCGTTATATTGGCTGTTAATCCTGTTGGTTGAGTCAATGTATAATTTCCAGAACCAGCTCCGCCAATGGAGTAACCTGAAATCGTAATTGCCTTGCCTGTTCCAATATTTTTATCAGCAAAATTTAAAACTGGAGTTCCACCTATAGTTACCACATCACTATTTACTACTCCACTTAAAGCAGCTGTTCCTGTTGTAGTTGCCGTTGTTAAACCATCATAGGTTTTGTTAGCTCCTGCTAAATTAATGATCGTTAAAGGTGCTTTTGTTACAGTTAGTGTACCTGTTGCATAAGTAATTGCATAATTTGATGCCGTAAACGTTCCTGCGGTAGCTGCACTTGGTGTAATTGTTGATGTACTTGTTGCTGCTGCATTTGCAGCTATAGCACCACTGCCATAAGTTAAGGTTACACTACCAATCGTTTCACTATTTTGTAATGCGCCACTAGTAATTGTATATGCAGTAGAACCTGTTACAGGAGTACTTTGTGTTATTCCATACACTTTATTAGCATTACCAGCTGTAATAGTAATCGGTACTGTATTTACTGTGCTTGATGCCATTGGTACATTCAAGGTTGTTGTCCCTGATGAGCAAACAATATTGCCAGAGTATGAACCAGCAGCAGCACTATTTGTCAATCTAACATTGATTGTGGTTGGACCAGTTGCAGAAATACTGGATAATGAAGATGTATAAGTAGTATTTACTGATGGGTTATTAAACTCAAAGCCAGATAAAGCGGCAATAGAAATGGTTGAACTTAAATTAGAACCGGTCAATGTAAAACTTGTAGGGGATGATGGTGTACCATAAGTAGTACTTAAACTTGATAGAGGACCACCGCCTGAAATAATATTAGAAGTTGAAGAACAATTTCCATTAACAGAAAAATCATCAATTCTATAATTGCCACTGTTGGTTACAACAGCCGAAAATCTAATCCTCAAATTTGAGTTCCCTTCTGCTCCTGATGGTAAGTTTATTCTAGTGCCACTATTTACTAAAGCCCAGGCATTATCATTTACAGAATATGTGTAAGAAATAGAATTCCAGTTTGTTCCATCACTACTCCAATCAACGGCAATAGAACCATTAAAACTGGTTGTACCACGACCACCCCACAAGATTGAAATTCCAGTATAACCAACCGTGGAAGTTGTGTAAGTAAGTGTGTGTGTTACTCCACCTGTACCTGTTCCATTGAAAAGAATATTTGTACCTCCAGATGCACCTGAATATACATTAGAGGCACTTGAAGCGCTTCCTGACCAACCATAAGTTGTATTCGAACTTGTCCATCCCGAAGGCAATGCCGTTGTTGTACCAAAGTTTTGTGAGTAAGTCAATGCAGTACAAGCTGCATTCACCGTTCCACTCACTGCCACATTCACTGTACTAGCAGAAGTGCTGGTTAATGCCACATTACCAGAAGGTGTACCTGTGGCTGCGCTTGTTAATCTTACATAAACGGTAGTAGCAGCTCCTGTTTGTGGCGTGGTTACAGAAGCAGTATATGTACCACCACTGGTCAAACAAACTTCATATCCTGTTGGAGCAGTTACAGTTACCACAGACAACAAATTAGAACCGGTAACTGTAAATCCCTGTGGAGTAGAAGCAGTGCCTGAGTTTGCAGTAAATGCAGCCAGACTTGATGGTGTTGCTATTATAGAAGGATTAGGATTAACTGTAAGAGCCTGCGAAACACTAGTTGCTGCATTATAATTCCCATTACCAGCCTGCGAGGCGGTAATCGTTGCTGTTCCAACTCCCACAATTGTAACTGTGCTGCCGCTAACTGTAGCTACAGCTAAATTAGAACTTGAATAGCTAACAGTCAATCCAGAACTAGCGGTTGTAGCAACACTGTAAGGAGCATCGCTTAGAATTTTTGTTAACGGTGTTGTTAAAGCTGTAATGGTTTGATTGGCTTGCGTAATATTTCCTGTCAACCCTGTTGGCTGAGTTAAGCTATAATTTCCTGCATCTGCTCCACCTAGAGAAGATGTTGATGTAACAATTATCCCTGCTCCAACATTTGCAGAAGCAAAGGTGCCGGATCCATTGAAAGTGACAACATCACTTGAAATAATACCGCTTAGCGAACCAGTTATGGTTGCGGCAGTTGTTCCATCATACGTTTTAGTTGTTACGGCAGCACCTGTAAGAGTTAAAGTAGCAGCTGCAATATTTGCCGTTAATCCCGTTGGTTGCGAAATAGAATAATTATTGCTTGGAGCTGTGTAATTTGTAACGGTAACAGATTTTCCGTTGGCCACGTTTTTATCGGCGAATGAAGCACTTGGTGTACCTGTTACAGAAGGTGATTCTCCATTTACTAAACCTGAATATGAGGCAGTACCTGAAATAGTAGCAGTGGTAGTTCGGTCGTAAATTTTATTTGAAATGGAAACCCCGGTAATAGTTAATGCTTTTGGAGAAACTAAATTTCCGGATGCCGCAGTGGTAATATTTACGGGATTAGCGCCCGTGCTTGATAAAACAATGTTTTGACTATTATAGCTTCCACTCACTACAGCTGTGGCTGCAAGTCTAACAAGAAGAGTTGCACTAGCAGTGCCGCCGGATTGGGTAATTGTTCTGGTTGCACCCCATGTTGAACCACCATCAATTGAATACTCAAAACCAGTAACCGCTGCAACAGAAATATTTGTTGTTAAAGCAGAACCTGAAACTGAAAATGATTG
>Ga0114967_10002029_pt1 | contig 17000 bp, 15 predicted proteins | sample M_130628_MF_Meta_FD_92639 | JGI IMG/M metagenome (GOLD analysis project Ga0114967, IMG submission 92639) | Freshwater microbial communities from Lake Montjoie, Canada to study carbon cycling - M_130628_MF_MetaG | ecosystem: Environmental > Aquatic > Freshwater > Lake | place: Lake Montjoie... | reverse complement strand
GCGGGCACTATATTGGCGGAGAGAGAAGCCATGGTGAGAACCCTCAGGTTCGACAAGCGCGCATCGCGCGCTTGGACGCGCACAGCGCGCCCCGCAGGGGTGAGCATTCGCCAAAGCGAATGCGAATCCATCCCTCTCGCGACAAAGTGCCCGCTAAAAGCGGGCACTATATTGGCGGAGAGAGAAGCCATGGTGAGAACCCTTAGGTTCGACAAGCGCGCATCGCGCGCTTGGACGCGCACAGCGCGCCCCGCAGGGGTGAGCATTCGCCAAAGCGAATGCGAATCCATCCCTCTCTCGCGGTGTGCCGGCAACGGCTGTGGCGTTACCCGATGATCCAGAGCATGAGTCGGCGAGGCAACTGCTGGGACAACGCGCCGATGGAACGGCCGTTCCGGAGCTGGAAGACGGAATGGGTGCCGAGCCTGGGCTATGCGACGGTGAATGAAGCGCAGCGGGACAACAGCCATGACCAGTACAACTGGCAGCGACCGCATCAGCTCAATAACGGTCTGCCGCCAGCGATTGCAGAAGAAAAATTTAAAACAGTGTCCGGGATTGTTTGACCACTAAAGCCAGGATTTGGGATTCAGAAGCTCAGTGTCACCTGCGTATAAAGGAAGCTTGAGTCGCCTTCTCCTGAAGCATTTGGCGCCTCACTGCGAAACTGGCCATCCACCAAGAACGCGCCGCCAACCTCGAGCGCCACGTTCTTCGGGACAACATTCCAACTCACGCTGAACTCCAGTTCGTTGCCGATGAAACTGCCGGATTGACCTGTAACATCGGAGACCTTGGCTGCTGCCCAGCTGTCACGTTTCTGCGCCAACCAGAACGCACGGTAACCCAGCGTCGTCTGCACTTCCGGTAAGGGCTTGGCGGTTACACGCGTGCCGGGGGAAATAATATTGGTACGGGAAAAGGCGCCCCATAATCCGGTCGGGCCGTAGTCGAAGCGACGTGCGCCGAACAATGTGTCGAACCGCTCGCTGCGCTTGTCTGCTGGATCAATGTCACCACTGGCGTAATCGACCATTACTGCCCACCTCGGCGACCAAGGCTGTTTAAAGGTGTAGCCGACTTGTGCGGTTTCGTAATGCGCGAAGTGGTCCAAGTCTTTCAAGTTGCTTGCCTTGTCGTCGGTCCTAACGGTACCGGCCTGCAGTGCGACCTCGAGTTGATAATCAATCGTCGCGGTCGAGGGCTCGAGAAATAAACGAAAGCCGGGGGTCACGATATTGCGGTTGCGAGTGGCAAGTTCGTGATCGCTCTCATGCAAACCCATCACGTAGCCTTCGAGTCGGGCTTTGCCGAAGATGGGGGTGGATCGCGCGCCTACCAACCAGAACACAGTGCCGAAATCTTCCTCATCCCAAGCAGCGTTATTACTCAGGAGCGAGGGCTTATCGCTTGGCAGTCGCGAGACGGGCGCTGCGACGAAGGCTTCGGTAGACCAGCCATCGCTTGCTGCAAATTTCCAGTCGGCGCCGGTGAAGGCGTTCATGGTGTTGCGAAATCGATTTCTGGCAACCAAACGGCGCGAGCCAAAATCCAGCGTTTGCCGGCCCACTCGTAATTCGTTAGCGCCTCGCGCGCCGAGCAGGCCGTCGAATTTGAAAACGCCGTATGCCTGCAGTAAATCAGCCGCATCGACCATCGTGTTGTCTACCGACGTGCCGGCATCGTCCAGCATTGCTCGTGCGTCGATCATCTCAAGCCCGATGCGCGCTGTTTTGGAGCCGGCCTCCAGCAGCGCTGTCGTTTGTGTCACCAACGATTGATCACCCCCTTGACCTCCAGCCCGAAACTGGCCGTCCAGAGTCTCGTAGCGGTATCGGCTCTGAACGGAGAGAGACACCCATTCGGGAAGGTTCAGCGCCTCTTGCAACCGAAACGGCACCGGGGGGCTGGGCGAATCTGTGGCGGCCGCGGGAAAAGTGGGAATAATCAGCGCCACCGAAAGGGCGACAGCGAGACGATCAGTCATTGGTAGTAGGCTCTTAGTTCCAATCGGGAGTCGAACTTAACCTAGGTAAGAATTCTTGTTGCCGGTTTTCTTTTGCATGTTGCGTCTTTATCGCGACGGCTAAACTATGCGTGCTCTCGATAATTTTCTGGTCAAAAAATGAAAAATCTGCTTTTGATTTCGCTGCTTATCACGACCGCCATTGTTGCCCGCGCAGAGGAACACCTTCGGTTGGCCACCACTACCAGCACTAGCGATTCTGGATTGTTGCCTGCCATTAATCCGACTTTCGAAAAGCAGGCTGGGGTGAAGGTGGACGTAATCGCTGTTGGCAGCGGTAAAGCGCTTGCGCTCGGGCGTAACGGAGACGTAGACGTCTTGCTGACTCACGACCCGCTGGCGGAGGAATCGTTCATGGCGGACGGGGTCGGTGTGGGCCGGCAAGCTGTTATGGAGAATGATTTCGTCATCGTTGGGCCGGCGAGTGACCCGGCTGGTGTGGGGCAGGCGGTTTCGGCGGCCGACGCAATCTCCCGCATTGCCAAGGCGAAGGCGTGGTTTGTATCGCGTGGCGATAAATCCGGGACGCACGTGAAGGAGCAGGCGCTGTTCAATGCGGCAGCCGTCAGTGCGGATGCCGCGTGGTACCTTTCTGCCGGACAAGGGATGGCACCGGTGCTGCAGATCGCTGACCAGAAACCGGCCTATACCCTCGCTGATCGCGGCACATGGCTGGCGCTGCGGGGAAAATTAGGGCTAAAACTGCTCTATGCGGGGGATCCGATTTTGGTTAATCCGTACCATCTCATGCGGGTAAACCCCGCGCGTCACCCCACTACCAACGCAAAATTGGCCGAGGCCTACGCCAACTTCCTGACGGGGGCAGAAGGCCAAGGTCTGATTTCTACGTTCAAGGTTGACGGCGAGGTGCTCTTCAGGCCTACCGCCGGAAAGTAAACCCTTCCCGAGTCTGAAGCGCCCTTGAGTTTTTTCGTTGAATCTTTTTCAAGGGCGCTAGAACTTTTCCTGAGTGCAGACCCCGAGTTGTTCGCGATCGTGCGCACGTCCTTGGCAACCTCTGGGATCGCCGTCGCCATTGCCTCTGTGTTGGCCATCCCTGCGGGCATTGTCATTGCGCTGACGCCGTTCGCCGTCAAGGAGGCGTTGAGGCACGGGCTCAATGCGCTAATGGCACTCCCCACCGTAGTGGTTGGGCTTGTCCTGTATGGGATCCTGTCTCGCCAGGGCCCACTCGGAAGTACCAATCTGCTTTTCACCCCATGGGCGATAGTCATTGGCCAGACCCTGTTGGTCATTCCTCTGCTGCTGAACCTGATCTGGACCGCAGTCCAGACTGCGGACCCTCGCATAACCTTCACGTGCCGCACCCTTGGTGCCAGTCGTTCCCAGCAGGCGATTATCGTGTTCCATGAATGTCGGCTGGCAGTGGTGGCCGCCACGATTCTGGCCTTTGGGCGTGCGATTGGTGAGGTCGGCGTCGCGATGATGTTGGGCGGTAACATTGCTGGGTACACCAGAACCATGACCACCGCCATTGCGCTGGAGACGAGTAAAGGCGAGTTCACGCTAGGACTGGCGCTAGGACTGGTGCTGCTCATGGTCGCGCTGCTGACCAATCTGGCGCTGGGTTTGCTCGGGAAGCGACCGGAATGATCGCGCTTTATCGATTGGAAAAAGTGCTCGTGCGCCGGCAGGGGCGCGCGATCTTGAATATCGAGACACAGGAGATTGCTGCAGGTGGGATTACCGCATTGGTGGGTCCCAACGGCGCTGGGAAAAGCACCCTGCTGGAATTGCTCGCGTTTCTGTCGACTCACGACACCGGCGATATTTACTTCAGGGGAGAGAAAGTCGTTCTCTCGCATGATGCAGGCCCGCAGCGGAAAGTCGGTTTGGTGCCACAGCATCCATTTCTTTTTAATCGCTCAGTTCGGGGCAATGTGGAACTTGCCTTGCAGCTACAAGGTCACTCGAAGAAGCTCACCCGGTGCCGCGCGGAAATCGCTTTAGATCGGTTTGGACTGATGCCGTTGGCCTCTCGACATGTCCGAGCGCTCTCGGGTGGAGAGGCTCAGAAACTTGCGATCGCGCGCACGATGGCCTTGGAACCTGAGGTGTTGCTCCTCGATGAGCCGTTTAGTTCTCTCGATGCGCATGCCACAGACGATCTGGCCCAATTGATGGCGACGCTACCTTCACGCAAAACTGGCAAGATTATTTTCTCGACCCATGATCAGATTTTAGCCTCCCTGCTCGCGCAACAGGTCATTGGCGTGATCGGAGGGCATACCCAGGAAGGTGTTTTGCTGAATCACTATACGGGCCACCTCGTTCCTCGTCAGCACACGTTTGATACCGGCCGCCTGCTGGTCCAAGTGGCCGACCAGGTGACTCATGGTTCCCGAATCGTGATTGACCCGGCCCACGTGGTGCTGTCCGCGCGTAGGCTTGAATCAAGCATGCGGAATGAATTTCGAGGCCGTGTTACTGCGCTCGCTGAACAAGGTGGTGAAGTCCGCGTAACGATCGATGCCGGCGAAATTTTGCACGCGCTGGTGACCCACGAAACCGTTCACGCCCTGGGGCTGCAACCGGGGGGCGTGGCATGGGTGGGATTCAAAGCTAACGCGGTCCGGGTTTATTGATGCTTGGCTGATATTCATTCGCGCTTCTGGCACCACGCCAGATCGTCGTCGCGCACGCAAATGCTCCGAGCTAACGGACTTGGCATACCCCTGTTTATACTCCAACCGATCCCGGTTCCGGAAAGAGAAATGGAGGCATGGCATTGAACCTGCTCAATCTCAGCGCGCTAGAGCGCAGGTTCGCCGTGGACGACCTGCTCTCCCGCTACGCCCGCTGTATCGACGACGACCAGCTCGAACACTGGCCCAGCTTTTTTACCGAACGCGCCCGCTACATCGTGCGCTCGCAGGAAAACGCCTCGCGCGGACTGCCGACAGCCGCGATGTACTGCGATTCCCGCGCCATGCTGGTCGACCGCGTAGTCGCGCTGCGTAACGCCAACATCTACGAATCGCACCGCTATCGCCACCTCATTAGTTGCACGGTGCTTGAAGACATCACCGCGGAGGCGCTCACCGCCGTCAGCAACTACGTGGTGTTTCGCACGCGGACCAACGGCGCCACCGATATCTTCAGCGCCGGTGGCTACCGCGACCGCATCGTGCTGGACGGCGGGTCTTTACGCTTCGCCGAGAAACTGGTGACCTTCGACACCGATCGCATCGATACCTTGCTGGTGACGCCGTTATGAGTACCGACAATCTTCTCCATTGGCCCATGCAAACGAACGGCGCGCGCGTGCCTTACGGCGTCTTTACCGACCGCGAGTGGTATGTGCGCGAGCAGGCCACAGTGTTTCGCGGTGAGACCTGGAGTTTCGTGGCGCTGGAGGCGGAAATCCCGCAGCCCGGCGACTACAAATCGACCTTTGTGGGCGATACGCCGGCCATCGTCACCCGCGATAACGAGGGCAACATCAACGTCTTGCAAAACCGCTGCGCGCATCGCGGCGCGCTGGTGTGTCGCGAGCGTCGAGGCAATGCGCGGCGGCTGGAATGCGTGTATCACCAGTGGAATTACGACCTGCGTGGGCGTTTACGCGGCGTGCCGTTTCGCGCTGGCATCAACGGCAATGGCGGCATGCCGGCGGACTTCAATCTGGATGCGCATGGGCTGCAAAGCCTGCGGGTGGCGCGCTTGCACGGCCTCGTGTTCGCCAGTTTCTCGAGCACCGTGGCGCCGCTGGAGGACTATCTGGACCCGATGGTGGTCGGCGCGATCGCGCGGCTGTTCAACCGCGAGATTGTGGTCACCGGCGACCAGCGCCAGTTCATTCACGGCAACTGGAAGCTCTACGCGGAGAACACCCGCGACCCTTATCACGCGAGCCTTCTGCATCTCTTTCACAACACGTTCGGGCTTTATCGTTCCTCGCAAACCGGCGCTTGCAAGATGGACGCCGGCCATCGTCACACGCTGCTCTATGCGATGGCGGGCACCAGCAGCACAGAGGCAGACAAAGCGGCATATCAGGACAGCCGCAGCCTGAACACCGCGTTCACGCTGGCCGATCCGTCGGTGCTGGCGGGTCGGAGGGAGTTTGATGACGGCATCACGCTGGTCATCCTCGCCGTGTTCCCCAACCTTGTGGTTCAGCAAATTGCGAACACCCTGGCGGTGCGCCAAATCGTGCCGTATTCAGTCGATTCCTTCGAACTCGTGTGGACGCATTTTGGCTACGCCGACGACGACGCCGCCATGCAGGAAATCCGGCTCAAGCAGACCAACCTCATCGGGCCGGCCGGCTACGTGGCGATGGAAGACGGCGAAGCGGTGGAAATCGTGCAGCGTGCGATTACGCGGGGTGCCGACGCGCACTCATGGATTGCGATGGGTGGTGGCCGCGCGGAAGACGCCGAGCATTTGGTGACCGAATCCGCCATCGTGGGCTTCTGGGAAAATTATCGGCACCTGATGGGGATTGCGGTCGCGGACAGCTAGCCGCGCTGGCTGGCGCGACCGCCTGGGTAAGACGACCTCGGCCCGACTACTTCGTTGTTTGGCGGCGGAAGAAAATGCTGATCTCCGCCACCTGCACGCCGAACTTGCTCATCTTCGTGCGGTTGGCGAGGGTCTGCTCATCGATGAGATACATCCAGTCGTCCATCGTCATGTTCCATGTCTTGCCATCGACCGGCAGCGCGAGCTGGTAGCGCCATTGCAGCGCGTTGCCCGCGGCCTCGCCTTGCGCGACGCCCACCACGTCGCCCGCAGTCCCTTCGTAGCGGTCGCCCTGTTTTTTGATTTCCCAGCGGCGATGTTCCGTTTTGCCGTCGGACCAGTCGAAGTTTTCTTCCAGCACGCCCGTGTCGCCCTGCCAGCGGGCGTCGATATGGACGGTAAAGCGGCGCAACACCTTGCCACTTCTGTCCTGCACCATGCCCCAGCCGGTGATGTCACCGTTGAAGTATTGCTGGAGGTCGAGCTTGGGCTGCTGCTCGTGATAATCCTGCACGCTGATTTGCGCGCACGCGCTCAGCAGGAAGGCGAGCGCGGCAATGAGGATTTTCGTCATGATCAATGCTCCTTGGAGGTGAGTGAGGCGGGCGCCGGCCGCAGGCCCGCGCTGGCCAGTATGAGCGCCGCAATGCCCTTCAAGACACACGGCAACAGCGCGTAGGTCAGGGAGAGCGCATGCAGTGCCGTGGCGCTGGTGGCTTGGGGTTGGTAGCCCAGCAACGCAAGCAAGGGCAGGCCCGCACCGGCGGCCAACGCGAGATTGGCTTTGGTCAATAAATTCCACAGCCCAAAATACGCGCCTTCACGGCGGGGCTTGCCGGCGGCTTCGTCGCGATCGATAACCTCGGCGAGCAGCGCGGGCGGCAGCGCCAGATCCGCGCCCAGCGCGAGGCCGGAGAGCCCACAAACTACGCCAAAGGCGACCACTTCATTGGCGCCAAGCCGGTAGGCCCACACAAACGTCACGACCGATAGCAGCATCCCGGCGAACCACGCGGCGCGTTTGCCCACGCGTTTGGCCAGCGCCAGCCACAGCGGCATGCCGAGCGCGCCGGCGGCGAAATAGGTCACGAGAAACAGCCCGCTGAGGTCGGCACGGCCGATCACGTCAGCGATATAGAACAAGACCATCGTGGCCGGAATTGAGGCCGCAATTCCGCTCACCATGAACACCAGCGCGAGATGGCGAAAAGCCGGATTGTTGAGCGGCATGCGCAAAGCCTCACCTGGCGACAGCGCGGCCGGCGCGTCGGCATGAGGCCTCGCGGCCTTTGGCCCGAAGCGCAGCGTAATGCTGCCCATCACCAGTAACAGCCCGATAAACAGCAGCGCGAAGCGGGCATAAGCCTCGCGAGGGCCCAGTTGGGTGACCCAGAATTCGGGCAGCGCGGCGGCGAGAAAAACGCCGCCGAGCGCCAGCCCTTCGCGCCAGGCCGTGACCCGCGTGCGCTCGTGCGGGTTTACCGCAAGCTCTGCGCCCAACGCCTGATAGCTCACGCTCACCAGGCTGTAGCCGAGGTACACCACCAGCAGCGCGGCACTCAACCACGCTGCCAAGGCCGCGCTTCCCAGCGCGGGCGGCGTGAGCAGGCCGAGCATGCCAAGGCCAAGCAGCGGCAGTCCGGCGGCGATCCAGCGCTGTCGGCCCTGACCACGCGCCGCGCTGCGATCGCTCAGCCACCCGAGCACAGGATCCTGCGCGGCGTCCAGACTGCGGGCGAGCAGCAACAACAGGCCCACGAGGCTGAGATCAAGCCCGAGCGTTTCCGTATAAAACTTCGGGACGACGACATAAATCGGCAGCGCCGCCATGGCGAGTGGGAAGCCGAGCGCGGCATAAGCCAGCAGCGATCGCGTGTTAAGCGGAGCATTCATGGTGATTTTGGACTGGGGGGCTTGTCGGTATTACGCGCGTCGCCGGCCGGCAGCGCAATGCGCAGGCGGCGTCAGTCATACTGCCCCACGTTCTGCGTCTTTTTAGAGGTCTTGCCCATGCGCCATTGTCTCGCTCTCGCCGTCTTCGGCCTGTCTTTTCTCGCCGCCACGGCTCACGCAGATCCGGCGCTGGATCGCATCAAGGCACGCGGCAGTTTGATTGTCTCGGTCAAGAATGAGGGCGAGCGCCAGCAGGCGGCGCATAAAGATCCGGCGCACTTCGCTAAACGGGATTTCGAAATCGGCATTGCGCGCGCGCTGGCCGCGCATCTGACAGGGTCGGCCGACACACTCGAGCTCCGCCAGATGCGCAAACCGCTGCGCCTGCCGGCGGTGGTCAGCGGCGAGGTCGATCTCGCCATTTCAATGTTCCGCGTGACGCCCGAAGCCGCCGCACAAGTCGCGTTCTCAACGCCGTATTACGACAGCGCGTTGGCGGCGTTGACCCTGCCGGGCATGTCGCCCGCGTCGCTCGCGGCGCTGAACGGGAAACGCCTCGCGCTGATCGAACGCAATGACGCCGGTGGGAGCGAATTGCCCGCCGGCGTGACGCCCGCGTCGACCACGCGCTTCGGGCGGTTTGAGCGCGCCGCCGAAGCGCTAAAAGCGGGTGAGGTGGATGCGCTGCTGAGCGAACGCGCCAATATCGAATCCTTCATCCAGAACGGCCACCCCGAATTTGTGTGTTCGGTGCCCCTGCTACGCACGCCCATCGCGGTGGCGCTACCCAAAGGCAATCCGGATCTGCTACGCGAAGTGAACGCCGCCATAGAGGCGCTCAAGGCCTCCGGCGACTTGGCGAGAATGGCCGGCCAGCTGTCGACGAACTAGCGCAGATACACCGCCTCAAAGCGCGCCAGCTGTTGTCCCTCGGCGTTGAACAGATGCAGATACTGGCCTTCAATCGACCAGTTGCTGGTCTCTTTCAAGGCGTTCATCAGCTTGCTTTCGGTGTCCTGTTCTACGAGACAGGCCATGCGGGTCATGACCGCGCCACGGAAACCGAGCTCGCCGCGCTTAAGTGAATAGCGTCCACCGAGCCGGTTACATCCGGCGTGGCCGGTGAGTTGATTGGGGGCCTTGAGCACCACGTAGGCTTCGCGGGCGTTGGCGGGCGTCATCACGGGCTTGCCGTCGAGCCGCGTCAGCTTCCAGTACGTGTTTTCCAGCGGCGGCGGTGTTCCGGCCTGCACGCAGGTTTCCTTGGGCCATACGCCGTTGTATTCGCGAACCTTGAAGCGCGGCGGTGCTGCGCCGTCGGCGCTCAGTTCGGCATCCACGCTGGCCAGCACCGGCTGGTCGTGCTCGAGTTTCAGGCGCTCGTAGGCGGCGTGCAGCACGCGCTGCTCGGGGCCTTCGGCGGGAGTCCATCGTTGCCCGCTCAAACACTCGGTAAACGACACGCCGTCCGCGTTTTCGCGATACATGCCGCGCACAATGCCCTGAAATGAGAAAGGCTCGAACTTCGGCGCACGCTTCAGGGCCTGATCGGTATGCGATTCGCGCAGTTGGCCCACGATGTCGAGTTTCATGAGCCCGTCTTCGTTGCCGATCGCCAGCATCATGGGCGCTTCAGTCGCGCCGATGAGGCGCAAGGCCCGTCGGTGCTCATCGAGTTCCCAGCGCCCCAGCTGATCGAGACTCGGCGTCTCGTTGCTGCCGATCCAGCTTTGACGCAGAAACCACACGTGATTCGGCAGCAGATTGAGGTGGTGCTCGATGCCATCGCAAGCGGCGCAGGACAGCACGCCCTTAAAGGTGGCCGGCAAATCTTCGAGAATTTCGGCGGACGCCTGCGCGGTCTCGGCCGGCATGTGCATCATTAGCTTGAGGGGGGCGCCATTCTCGCCGGGCACCACCGGGATCGGTGCATCGCTGTTGAATAGCAGCTGGTCGCGGTCGAGCACGCGGGCCCGAATCTGATAGTGGCGCTCCGGCACGATTCGGGCGTCATCAAAGGGAAGGCTAAACGCAATGGGCGGTTGCCCCGGTGCCTCAAGCTGCAGGTCGGCAATCAGTGTGGCGGTCTGGCCGTTCGCCGGCACTTCCTCCAGTAATACTTCCAGCCGTGCGGAGGGCGTGAGCGCGATGCGTTCGCGATAAACCGCGACACCCTTGATCTCCCCAGCCTGTGCGAATAGCGACAATCCACAGCACAACAGGCCAAGGAACCCGATGTGCCGGCGGCGTAAAAATGAACATGAGCGCATGGCGAGTCTCCTGCGAAAAAACGCGGCGTCTGGCACGCCGGCAGAGGCACGGTACTTTTAATCAGGCGAGATGGACACCCCCGTTTTGACAGTCTTGGGGCCGCTCGCCATAGTGCGGGCGGTCGCTTCGGACCCTGACCTGCGGATGCTCCCGATGTCTCGCCTCACCGATTTCACGCGCTACGACGATGCGCAGACGCAATGTACCTCAGCCGCGCTGTGGGCCTTGTTTGACGGCGACCGCGAGCATTTCAACATCACGCATGAATGTATCGACCGTCATGTGGACGGCGAGTGCACGGCGGTCATTGTGGCGCATGCCGAAGGGCACGACGAAATCCTGAGCTACGCCACGCTCTCGCGCGATGCGGCGCGCTTTGCGCATTATCTGGAAGCTAAGGGCGTGAAGCCCGGCGACCGCGTGGCGGTGATGCTGGAGCCTTCGCACGCGTTTTACGTGAGCGTGTTCGGGGCCATTAAATGCGGCGCGGTGGCGGTGCCCTTGTTCACGCTGTTTGGCCCTGAAGGTTTGCGACTGCGCGTGCAGGACTGCAAACCCCGCCTGCTGATAACGAACCGCGAGAAGGCCGCCATCACGCAGGACATGACCGAGGTGCAGGTGGTGATTGCCGATGCGCAATTCAGCGCGCTGCTCGCGCCTTACTCCACGCACTACGAGAGCCACACCCGCGCCGACGATCTGGCGATGTTTCAATACACTTCGGGCACCACGCGCGAACTGCCGGAGGCGGTGCATCACACCCAGCGCGCGATCGTCACCTTGATGCTGGCGGCGCTCTATGGCACCGGACTGCGGCCGGGTGATCGTTACTTCTGTCCTTCTTCGCCGGCCTGGGGCCACGGCCTATGGCACGGCACGCTCGCGCCGCTGGCGCTGGGCCTGACCATTGGTGCCTATGCCGGCAAGTTCGACGCCGAGCGCCTGCTGCGGGCGCTCGCCGAGCACCACTTCACCAACATCGCCGCCGCGGCCACGCACTACCGGATGATTCGCAATTCGGGCGTGGCCGATCGCTATCCGCATCAACTTCAGAAGCTCTCGTTTACCGGCGAACCGCTGGACAGCGAAACCGCCGAGTTCCTGCACCAGCAGTTCGGCATCGAGCCCTGCAGCATGTATGGCACGACCGAGATCGGCGTGGTGCTGGTGAGCTATCCCGGCGCGCCGGACTTCGTGATGAAGCGTGGCTCTCTGGGCAAGCCCGTGCCCGGCGTCAAAGTGGAAGTGCAGGATATCAACGGCGCGCCCTGCGCGTCGGGCGTCACCGGTGAGATGAAAGTCTGGCGCCGCGATGGCTGGGTGCCCACGCGCGATTTGGGGCGCATCGATGACGACGGCTATTTCTGGCACGCCGGGCGCGCCGACGATGTGATCATCTCTGCCGGCTGGACGATGAGCGCGGTCGAAATCGAAGACAGCATCATGCAGCACGCGGCGGTGCTGGAAGCAGCGGTAATTGCGGTGCCGGATGACTTGCGCGGCCAAATCGCCAAGGCCTTTGTGGTGGCGCGAGAGGCGGGCAGCGAGTCGCTGGTGATGGAAATTCAGACGCTGGTGCGCAATCGGCTCAGCCAGCACGAATATCCGCGGCAGATGGTGTTTGTGAGCGAGTTGCCGAAAACCCCGGCGGGGAAAATCAATCGCAAGGCCTTGCGCGATCGCGAGGCGGCGACGCGGGCTTGAATCGGAGTTGAAGCGGGCCGTAGCGAGCGTGCTCGCTACGGCCGCCAGAACCGCCTTACGCCAGCGAAGCGCGTAGCGCCTCGGTCGCCACACGGTCAACGGCAATGCCTTCCGGATCGCGATCCGGATCGCCGGTGACTACCACCCCGTACTGGGCTTTGGCCTGCGCCACGCTCACATAGCCGTTGCGCACATCGCGGAGCACGCGCTCGGGTTCGCGCGCCAGACGCTTGCCCCAGCCGCCGCCGCCGTTGGTGGCGTACCGCGTGGTCGCGCCCGGCTTGGTGCGCCAAATCGGCACCCGGGCGAAGTAAAAATACTCACCCTCCGGATCAATCGCCTGCGTGGTGGGATTCAACACGCCGGCAATTGGCGTTGATTTGGCGTAGACCGATTCATCCAGCGGAATCAGCCCTGGCGCGGTGCCCGGATCAAAAAACCAGGCGGCGCCCAGCGTGCCGTTTTCACCGCCGTAGGCACCGGTGCCGCTCGGCCGTTTGAGCTTGAGCGGCATGGTGTAGTGCTCGGTGTCGGCCAGCCAGAGCGTGTCTTTGATCACGCTCGCGCCGCCGCGGTTGTAGCCGGCGCCGGCGGTGTCGGGCGCGTATTCCTTCCGCATCACCAGCACCGGCGAATCCTGCTCGATGGCTTCGGTCGGCGGATCCATGTTGTTGATCATGTACAGCACGTTGTAGGAATCGCCGTCGAAATCCTTGCTCGCGCCCCAGGGCCCGTGCTCGCCGCCGCAGCAGGCCACGTTGGTCCAGGTGCGGCCATCGGGCCACACGCCGTTGGCGTTGTGGTTGCAGAGCGACCCATAGTCGCCGCCGATGGCGTCCGGGCCCACGGCTTTGCCGATGGCGCGGAAGATGGCCATCATCAGGGGGATGGTGACTTCCCAGTACAGCATGATCGCGCCGTCGGGCGGCATTGCGCTGACCACGGTGCCCGGCGGCAACACGATGTCGATGTCGCGGAAGGCGCCCGAGGTGAAGGGCGAGGAAGGGTCAATCATCAGCTTGAAGGCGACCGCCACGGCGGTTTTGGCGTCCAGCGGGCCGGCGTTGATGCAGGTCCGCGCCTGACGCGAGGTGCCAGACAAATCCACTTCCACGTGCTCGCCGTGTTTGATGATGCGCGCCTTGACGGTGTACTCCTCGTCGTCACCCATGCCGTCGCAGTCGATGCCGTCTTCGGCTTCGTACACGCCGTCGGGCAGCTTGGCGAGCGCGTCGCGCATCGCCTCCGCGCCGGCGTCCACGCAATAGCGCATGGTGCCGAGACACGCGTCGAGCCCATAGCGCGCTACGCTTTCGCTAATCAGGCGTTCGCCCAGTTGGAGTTGGCGGAAGATGGTGATGATGTCCGGATAGAGCATCGGCGCCATGCGCGTGTTGTCGAAGAAGAGGCTGAACGTGCTGCGCACCGGCTTGTTATCGCGAAACAGCAGCATCGGGCCCAGCACCAGCCCGTTTTCATACACATTCTTCTTGGTGCCGCTGAAGCCGCCGGGCACCACGCCACCCATATCAAGCTGATGGGCGCGCACATTCAGGAAGGCCACGATGCGACCGTCGTGAAACACCGGGCGAATAAAGCAGAGGTCGTTGACGTGGGTGCCCACGCGATAGGGATCGTTGCAGATCAGCACGTCGCCCGGCGCCAGATTTTCGGCGCCGAATTCCTCCACCGCGTTGCGCACGGCGTCTGCCATGGTTCCGATGAACAGCACCAGGCTCGCGCTTACCGCGGGCATCGGGTAGTCCAGCTCCGGCGGGCCGGAAACGGTAATCGCGAAGTCGTACCAGTCGCGAATGATGGGCGAGAAGGCGTTGAACATGAGCCCGGTGCTCATGTGCTGCACGGTGTAGCGCAGCCGATTGCCCAGCACGGTCGCGGTGAAGCGGTCGCAGTGGTAATGCTCCTCAAAGTCCTGCTCGTTCATGTCGCGCAGGCGATGACCGCCGGCAATTGCCGGGCCCGGAACGGATTTCAGTTTCTCGTTCATGACTTGCTCCCTAGACCTGCGTGATGACGATTTCGCCGTAACGACCAATCGTGCCGACCTGGCCCTGACCGATATGCGTGGTGGATAGCGGTTCGCGCACGATGGCGGGCCCGTTAATGACGTCGCCGGCGCACAGCGTGCGGCGTTCGTAGATTTGCGCCACGTGATCGCCCGCGCCCAGATAGCGCAGCGTGGTTTCCCCAACCGGCGCGAGCGGCGTGTCGCCGCGGTCGGGCAGGGACGGGAAGCGCACTTTCTCCGTGGGCACTTCGGCGCGAATGCGAAAGGTCACGCCCTGTACCGGAATTTGCTCGAAGCGATCGCCGTTACGCGCTTCATAACCGACGTGGAAGTTGGCGATCATGGTGTCGATGGCGGCGGTATCGATCACGCCATCCGGCACATCGATAAACGGGGTTTCCCAGGTCTGACCCAGCAACTGGCCGTCGAAGCTGCGCTTGAAGACCGTGGCGTCACTCAGACCGAGACGAGCGCGAAGCTTTTCTTCCATCTCGTCGTACACCGCGTTGATGCTGGCCGCGGCGTCGTGGCTCAGCACCGTGTAGGCGCTGCGGCTGGCGGTATACGCCTGCTCTGCGCTCAACAGCCCCAGCGCCGAGAAGAGGCCCGGATGCGGCGGCACGATCACTTTCTTCACATGAATCAGCGGCGCAATTGCCGGCAGCAGCAGCGGGCCGGCGGCGCCAAACGCCACCAGCGCGTAGTCGCGCGGGTCGATGCCGTTCTTGATCGCGATGTTGAACACGCCCTCGGCGATATTGTTCAGGCCAATGTCGTAGGCGTAGCGCACGCGCTGGGCCACATCGATGCTGCACTGGAGGTTCTCCACAGCGCGCAGCGAGAGTTCCGGATCGAGCTTCATGCGCCCGCCGGCAAAGCCGTTGGGGTCGATGAGGCCAATGAGCAGGCAGATGTCCGACATCGTCGGCCGGGTGCCGCCTTTGCCGTAGCAGGCCGGTCCAGGATCGGCGCCCGCGCTGCCCGGACCGACGGTAATGTCACCGGCCGCCGAGACTGCAATCAGGCTGCCGCCGCCGGCGCCGATGCTCGAGATTTCGCTCGACAGCGCGTTCACTACCAAGTCGTGCTCAAGCTCGAACATGGTGTTCACGAAGGGTTTGCCTTCGGTCACCAGGCTGATATCGCAGGAGGTGCCACCGATGTCGGCGCAGATGAGATTGCGTTCGCCGATGAGTTCCCCGAAGTGGGCGCTGCCCACCGTGCCACCGGCGGGGCCGGCGAACACGATGCGGAACGGGCTTTCCATCGCCACGTCGGACGGCACCAGATTGGCCGCGCAGTCGGCGAAGTTCAGCTGGCCCTTGAATCCATGCTGGCGCAAGCCGGCATCGAGGCGCTCGGTGTACTGCTGATAGATGATCTTCATGAACACATCCACCAGCGTGGTGGACGCGCGGGCGTATTCCTTGGCCAGCGGCGAGACTTCGCTCGATATCGAGCAGGGGATGGCGCCCAGTTCTTCCGCCACCAGTTCGCGCAGACGTTGTTCGTGCGCCGGATTCACATAGGCATTGAGCAGGCAGATGGCGATGCCCTGCACGTCGCATTTGGCCAGCACGCGGAGTTCTTCGCGGGTTTGGGCCTCGTCCAGCGCGATATACACCTCGCCGTTGGCCTGCACGCGCTCCACGATACCGCGACGGAGATAGCGTTCCACCAAGGGGCGCGCGGCGTCGCCAAACGAGCGGCGCCAGCGCGGATCGGTCAGCGCCGAGGCCGGCCGCCAGGTGCGGCCCATATCCAGAATGTCGCGATGTCCCTGGGTGGTGAGAAAACCCACCTTGGGCAGCGAGCGGGTGATGATGGCGTTCAGCCCGTGGGTGCTTGCGTGATTGAACACGGTGGCGTCATCGAGTCCGAGTTCGGCCGCGCCGGCCACCACGCTGCGGTCAACCTGACGCACGTCCGTGGCGATTTTGGCGGTAAGGATTTCCCCGTTCTTTACCGCAACTACGTCGGTGAAAGTGCCACCGACATCTACTGCCATCATGGGATTAGCCCTCGTTAAATTCAGATGATGTCGTCGGTGCGCAGCTTGACGTGGCCCAGCAGCGCCCAGGGTTCACGGTTGACCGAATGCAGGCAGTCCTGACATTTCGTCACCAGAAACCAGCCGCCTTCCGACAGCACGGGATAACGTTTGAGGGCGGAAGCGCCGCAGCCCGGGCAATCGCCGGCGACGGTTTCGCGTTCCTGTTGGGGCGCGAGCTCGGTGGGCCGCGCAAAACTGAAATTACTCATGAATCAAAAACTCCCCTCGAAAAAAACAACGCCGCGCGGCGTGCTGCCGTGCGGCGTCTCTGGCTCATCACGGGCTGCCCGCAGTATGGCGAGCACCCATGGCCTTGGCTACGTGAAAGCGACCGGCGACCTGACCTCAGCCGGGCTCGATGACTTTGGCGGTCTCCACGAGTGAAGGCTCCGTTGGGCGGCGCAGGGCGTGGATGACCAAGGTGCCGGCGAGCTTGTCGTGCCAGGCCTGATGGCGGCGACCCAGCACAACCCAAATGAACCCGAGGCATAGCGGCAGCATCGAGACCAGATACGCAAGGTAGCGCCCCAGGGCCT
>Ga0114967_10002027_pt1 | contig 17004 bp, 15 predicted proteins | sample M_130628_MF_Meta_FD_92639 | JGI IMG/M metagenome (GOLD analysis project Ga0114967, IMG submission 92639) | Freshwater microbial communities from Lake Montjoie, Canada to study carbon cycling - M_130628_MF_MetaG | ecosystem: Environmental > Aquatic > Freshwater > Lake | place: Lake Montjoie... | reverse complement strand
TGAACTTGTTTCAGGATGACGGATTCGGATAAATCTTCCCATTATCGTCATCCTGAACTTGTTTCAGGATGACGGATTCGGATAAATCTTCCCATTATCGTCATCCTGAACTTGTTTCAGGATCTATATCAAAGTCCTCTGAACTTCGGCATATTTAGATCTTTAAAAAATAATTATTCCTTAATAATTCCATTGAAACTTTATTCCCGCTACATTCGCAATAAAACTTTAACTGGCTTTGCTGGCTTTATTTCCATTTTCATTTTTTTGATCTGGTTTAGCCGCGCCATTAGTTTTGTAAAATATGTTACTGAAAACGGCATTAGTTTAAGCCGGTTTTTTTATCTGTTTGTTTTAATTTTGCCTTGGCTTTTGCTGTTTATTGTTCCGATTTCAATGTTTGCTGCAATTTTAGTTACCTACAACCGCTTGATTTCAAGCAATGAAATTACCATTTTAAAAAATTCCGGCCTCACCAAATTAGCAATTTGCAAACCCGTTATTAGCATCACAATTTTATCTTCAATTTTATGCTTTCTAGTTTCTTTTTATTTAATGCCTTACGCCAATAAAGAACTGCGTCTCTCCCGCCTTGATCTCAAAAATAATTACGCCAATTTAGCCTTCAATCCTCAAACTTTTGAAACTTTAAACAAACTTACAATTTACTCTCAAAAGCGCGATATTGACGATAATCTTTTTGGCATTTTACTTCATGATGAAAGATCAGATAAATATTCAATCACCATAACCTCTAAAAAAGGAAATATCGTTATGGAAGACAATTCCGCTTTGCTTTACATGGAAGACGGAACGATCCAAAAATTAAATTATATCGACAACAAATCTGAAATTCTCAATTTTGACAATTACGTTTTCAACCTCACCGAAACTCAAAAAGGTGATGATAAAATGCGCTGGAAATCAAAAGAGCGCTATTTGCACGAATTGTTAAATCCTAACGATGATTCAGAAGAAGAAGATCTCAAAAAATATCGCACTGAACTTCATCAAAGATTCACTTATCCTCTTTTACCCATCATTTTTGCGGTTCTAGCCTTAGCTGCAATTTTACGCGGCGATTTTAACCGTAGAGGAAATCTGACAAATATTATAATGGCAGTTTCGCTGGTAGTAGTTTTTTTCACCCTCACTATGGTATGTTATTCACTAGTAGAAACTTCAGCAAAATTAACGCCAATTTTATATCTCAATTTTGCTGTATTTTTCATCATCCCAGTAGCAATGTTAAACTCGGATCGCCGCAAATCATGAAACCAAAACTGATAAATATTTACATTGCCAAAAGTTTTCTGACCAAGTTTCTGCAAATTGCGCTAGGATTTTCGCTGCTGATTTTTTTTATAAACATGCTTGATACTTTAGAAAAAGTCCGTGGCAGTGAAGCACCAATTTACACTGGAATATTGATGGCGTTTTTCTTAATTCCCGATTTTCTAAATGATGTTATTCCTTCATTAGTTCTGATTTCCGCAATCATAACTTTTTTTCTACTTTCTTCAAAAAGCGAAATCACCGTTATTCGAATGAGTGGTTTTTCCTTATGGCAAATATTACAACCCGTCGCCACTGCTGCCGCGCTTCTGGGAGTTTTTTGGGTTACAATTTTTGGACCGATTTCAATTCAAATGGCAAAAAAATTTAATGCTCTTGAAAATAAATATGTCGAAAATGAAAGTCGTGAAGTTGTAGCGCCAGAAAATGGAATATGGCTCAAACAAGCCAATGAAAATGACCCCGGTGAAGAAATTATAATTCAGGCCAAAAAAGTTTACCAAGAAGCTCTGGAACTGGATGATGTAACAGTTTGGTATTTCAATAAAAATGGCGAATTTTATAAAAAAGTCGATGCCAAAGAAATGTTAATGGAAGAAAATTTCTGGCTCCTCAAAGACGTAACTTTAAACGACAATAATAATTTAAATAAAAAACTCGATAATTACAAAATTTCAACCAGCTTAAGCGCCGATTTCGTGATGCAAAAAATCGTTAATAATTTTCAAAATGTAAAATTATTTTCAATTTTTGAATTACCTCATCTAATCATGGAATTACAGTCTTCTGGCCTTTCTTCAACCAAGTTTAAAGTTTATTACCAATCACTTTTGAGCAAGCCGCTTTTATTTTTGGCGATGATCTTAATTGCCTGCTATTTCGGCCTCAATCATATTCGCAGTCAAAATGCAATTTTGATGATTTTTTCTGGAATCGCTTTGGGATTAATTTTTTATATAACTTCGAGCATTCTAAACGCTTTAGGCTCTTCTGGATTAATCCCAATATTCGCTTCAACTTGGATAATCGCCATCATCTGCCTTTCGATTGGTACACTCCTGCTTTACCGCAAAGAGAATTTATAAAACTTTCTTGTAATTTGGATTCTTCAAAAATAGTTTTCTGACGCTCATAATCCCATCCATAATTTTTTAAACAAAATATGAAAAACAAAATTCTCATCGCCTTAGTAGTAGCTTTATCTTTTTGCGCTTCTTCTTGCGCCAAAAAAAACATAGTTTCCGCTAATCCTAAAAGCGAATTAGCCAACCTTCCTAATTGGGTTATTGATCCTTCAGTTAAAGATGGTATTGGCGCAGTTGGTATCGCCAGCCCTTCCAAAGGTGGAATAAAATTTCAACTTCCGAAAGCCGAACTTGATGCCAAAACTAATATCGCAGCTACAATTCAATCTGAAATCAGCCGCATCACCAAAAATTCTCTAAGATCGGCAAAAGTTAATGACAATGACGATTTTGAAGAGTTTTTTGCTCAAGCAACTAAAGAAGTAGTAAAAAATTTACCACTTTCTGGCGTAAAAAGACTTGATATTTTTCAATCCGAAGATGGTACTTTGTATGTACAAATGGTGCTTAAAAACGAAGATTATGCCAAATTTTTAGAAAATAGCGAAAGAACATTTGCAGCACGCGCAGCTAAATCAGGACTTAGTCGCGAGAATATAAATAAAACTCAAGCTGCGACAAAAGAATTGTTCGATGAATTAGAAAAAGAAAGAGTCGAAAAAGACAAAGTTAATAATTAAAAATCTCAAATTCCCCAAATACAATAATGATTAAAAAAATTACTTACGCCCTAATTTTTGTCGCCCTTGCTTCTTGCCAATCCAACATTCAAGGTCAAGACGAAAAAACCAAAAAATCTGCCAGCGCTTCTGAAAGAATCAATGCCAGCGAACATAACAGCAAAACCATCCGCAACCAATTAGATGAATAAATTATTTTTCTATTTAACAACTTTAGTAATTTTTGTTACCGCATCTTGCGCCACCAATAAAGCTGGAGATCCAAGCTGGTATATTTCTCCCAAAGAAAATAATGCCGAACATCTTTATGGCGTTGCCGAAGGTTATAATCTCGAAGAATCGACCAAATATGCTTTAGCCGACGCAGCCTCGCGTTTAATGGTTACAATCTCTTCGCAATCTGATCTATTGCGCGAAGAAAACCAAACCAGCACCAATGAAGAAATGCGTCAACAAGTGCGTCAGAATGTTGAGAAAATCAATTTCACCGGTTTTAAAGTTACCAGAAGTCAAAAAATTGGACAAAAATTCTTCACCGAAGTGCAAATTGAAAGAACGCGCTTCATCACCGAACAAAAAGAACGTATCATATTTTTAGAAAGACAAATCAGCGATTTAGACAAAAATTCTTCAGACAAAAATTCTTCAGGCAAAAATTCTTCAGGCAAAAATTCTATTCAAAGAAGAAACGCCCTTTTACAAATCAGCACTTTAAGCAAAGAAATTGAGCTAAAAAGCCGCATCATCTCAGGTGCTGGAGAAAATATTGATTTAACAAAAAAATTAAACCGCGCTGCTGATTTTCAAAACCAGCTCGAAAAATTATCCGATAATATCGAATTTTATTTCGAGATAAATTCGCCAAAAGAAATTACTAAAATAATTCGCACCGCTTTAAATAAAGAAAAAATAAAAATCTCACCAAGCCTTAATAATTCTAATCCCAATCAGGTTATAATAAAAATTACTTCCACCACCAGAAGCAGCGAAATCTATTCAGCTTTTATGACCAAACTAGAAATTGATTTTGAAAATATCGCAGGTGGAAATGTGGTTGCGAGCAACATTGTTGAGGTTACGGGAAGTTCGGCAATTAGCGAACATGAATCTTATTTAGCTTCTTTATCATCACTTGAAGAAAAAATTGCCAAAGATGGTATTTTAAAGATTGTTGGAATTTCAAAATAAAATATGAAACTCAAATATTTGCTTCTGCTTTTACTGCTCTCATCTTGCGTCATCGTTAGCTCCTGCGCGCCAACAATTAAGAATTTTGATAAATATGAAAAACAGTTTTTAACCAAATCCAGCTTCATGCCTTCAAAAGAAAACCTTGAAGGCAAACCACCAAAAATTGTGGTTTTCGCTTTAGATGAAAATTCTAATCAGGTTGCAACTCAAGCTGGGCTTGGAAATGCAATCGCTAATAATGTTGAAAATATTGTCACCCAAAATCGCCTCGGCGAATTAGTTGATCGCAAGGCTTCCGAAAAATTAAAGAAAGAAATTGCTTTATCAGAAATGAATAAAACTGGTTCTTATAAAGGCCCGAAAGTGGCAGATTTTGCAATTTCTGGCACAATTTCTAATTCCGGATTTACCAGCAAATATTCCGCCGGAAGCGTCTTTTATAGCCCACGCACCGGACTTATCACAATTCCGCCCAGCTATAATTATTCATCCGACGTTTCAGGAAATTTAAAAATTTACGAACTTCCATCTCTCACCGTTGTTGATGCTATTGAATTTTCGGGCAAGAAATCAAGAACTGAAAATGTAAAACAAGATGGTGGAATGGCAATTGGTGCAATTCAGATTGGTGGCAATAAAGTTACAGGAAGTGATCGCGATGATAACTTAGTGCGGCGCGCCGGAGAGGATGCAATTGATAATATAAAAATTGCGATCAAAAACTTTTTTGCCAAAAAAGGTTATATTTTAGAAAAACGGTTTTTTGACGGTAAAACAATTCTTAAAATTTCAATTGGCTCACTTGATGGCATCAAGCATGGCGATAAATTTGAAGTAAGTAGCCAATATGAAGTTGAAAATGCCATTACCAATGAAAGCGAAGTTGAAACTAGGATTATCGCAAGTGGCACAGTTGCTGATAAAATTGAACCTAAAGTTTCTTGGGTGTTAATTGATGATGAAAAGCAAATTGAAAAAATTAGGCTCGGTGATTCGGTGAAAATAAAATATAAGAAAGGCTCTTTTGATAATGTCTGGAAAATGACAACGTCGATAGTGGAGCAGTGAAAAATTAAATAGAAATTTAAAAGCAAAGCAAAATTAAATGAATTTCATCTCCAATATAAAAGAAATCGCCTCTCAATACGACTATTTCATCTTCGACGTTTGGGGTGTAATTCACGATGGTAGCAACGCTTATCCCGGCGCAGTAGAAGCAATCGCTTATCTCCGTCAGCAAAATAAAAAAATCTGCTTTTTATCAAACGCGCCGCGCCGCGCCGATAAAGTTGGTGGAGTATTGAACAAATTCGGCGTAACTCCCGATCTTTACGATTTTATCTTATCTTCCGGCGAAGCAACTTTTCTTGATCTAAAGAAAAATCAAGAAAATGGCTTCAAAAATTTCGGCCCTAATTATTTTTATATTGGCCCGCAAAAAGATATCGATCTGCTTGATGGTCTTGATTACAAAATAGTTGAAGATGCCGCCAAAGCCGATTTTGCACTTACAACCGGCTTCGATCACGAATCTTCAACCTTAGCTGAAAAACTTCCACAAGCTATTGCCGCCAAAGAAAATAATTTAAAAATGATCTGCGTAAATCCCGACATGATTGTGATAAAACAAGACGGAATTGAAATGATTTGCGCTGGCGCTTTGGCGCGCCAATATGAAAAACTTGGTGGCGAAGTAATTTATTATGGCAAACCTTTTCAATCAGTTTATAAAATGGTTTGCGAATTTTTTAATAACCCTGAAAATAAAAAAATTCTTGCTATCGGAGATGGAATGGAAACTGATATTAAAGGTGCCGCAGATTTCGGAATCGACAGTCTTTTAATTACCGGAGGAATCCTTTCAAAAGAACTATCAGTAAGCTACAACCAAACTGTCGATAAAAACAAACTCGAAACAGTTTGCGCCAGATACAACCTTTTTCCTAAATTTGTAATTTCCAATTTAAAATTATGAGACGCTATTCCAGAAAAAAAAATTCTACTAAAATTTTTATCGTTGCGACAACAGTTGCAGCCTTAGTTTTCGGCGCTTCAGCTTATTTCTTCAAAAGAGGAAGTGATGTAGTTGTTGCACAAATTAACGATCAGAAAGTTTATAAATCTGAGATCGAAAGAAAATTACGCAGCGTTTTCGATGGTCAAAATCTTGAACAAAATCAAGAAACTAAAATTCCTGAAGTTGAAAATTTACCAAAAGAGGTAATCGAAATTTTAGTAAAAGAAGTTTATCTGGACAAAGAATTAGCCAGAGAAGCTAAGAGATCTAGAGTCGCAGACAGCAAAGAAGTTAAAGATAAAATTGCTGATGCAAAAGATAAGATTCTTCGCCAGTCCTATATCGATTCAATGGTTAAACAAGAAATCACTGACCAAAAAGTTAGCGATAAATATGCTGAATTAAGCAATGAATTAACCGGTAAAAAAGAATATTCAATTTCGCACATCGTCACCAAAACTAAAGATGATGCCGAAAAAGTTTTGAAAGAAATGCAGGGTAAAAAACCGACAAGATTTTCTGACTTGGCTAAAAAATATTCAATTGATCAAGAAAGCGCTGAAAAAGGCGGCGACCTTGGTTACATCCTTGAAGATAATATGATCAAGGAAATTGGAGATACGATTGGAAGTTTAAAAAAAGACGAGGTTTCTAATCCAATTCAAACCAAATTCGGCTGGCACATCATAAAAATTTCTGATGTTCGCGATGCCAAAGCATTACCTTTTGAATCAGTAAAAGACAATATTCGCGAGCAATTAGCGCAGGATAAATTGAATGAGATCAATTCCAAAATTACTAAAAATTCTAAAGTAAAAATTCTGATTAAATTGAAAGAAGCTGAAATTCCAAAAGCTGAAATTGAGAAAAAAGCTGAAGAAAAGAAATTGGAAGAAGTTAAGCCTGATCCAGTTGATCTTGAAAAATCTGGCGCCATTTCTGACGCTGATAAAGACGAAAATGTAAAAAAAGCTGATGCAGTTACAGAAGAAAAAGTTGAAGTAATACCATCAGATGAAAAACAAAAAACCAATCGATAGAAATCAACGCAACCATATTCCACAAGGATCAAACCTTGGTGGAATATGGCTTTGTGGTAAACATCCTATTTTCACTATTCTCTTAAAAAAACGTCGCAAAGTTTTTGAAATCCTAGTTACAATTAACTCAGCATCAGAACTAGAAAATTTTTTACAAAAAAATTCCCTCCTTCATTTGAAGCCATTAGTTAAAATGGCGGATAATAATAAAATCGAATCATTAGTTGGTAGAAATCAAGTGCATCAAGGTTTTGCGGCTAATTGCTCCGCACTTCCAACCCGTACTCAAAATGATCTTTTAACCGAACTTTATGCAATTAAAGAAGGTGAAAAACTTCCGACACTTCTTTTGCTCGATCAAATTTCTGATCCGCATAATGTTGGCGCAATTATTAGAAGCGCGATTGGTTTTGGTGTAACCAAAATAATTTTTCTCGAACATAATTCTCCAAGAGAAAATGCTACCATTGTTAAAGCATCGGCCGGAACCATTGAATTGGCCGATTTAATCGTGGTCACCAATTTCAGCAATTTGATGGAAAAACTCAAAAAAATTGGCTATTGGTGCATTGGTTTGGCGGGCGAAGGAAAAGCTTCGATTCAGTCTTTAAAAGAATATAAAAATGTAGCGCTAATCGTTGGTTCAGAAGGAGATGGAATTCGCGATTTGGTGAAAAAAAATTGCGATGTGCTTGCTAAAATCGATATTGATAAAAACGTTGAGAGCCTTAATGCATCAGTTGCCGCAGCTATTACACTTTATGAATTAGCGCGGAAATAATAAAGTTGGAGAAGATTCACAATGAAATATAAAAACATCGCCGTAATCGCCGCTAATCACAATGCCAAAGCCAATGAACTCAAGACTTCATTGACTAAAAAATATAATTTTATCGACATCACAGCCAATCATAAACAAATCGAAAATATTGACCTCGTAATCGCCATTGGTGGCGATGGATTAATGTTGCATCTCTTGCATGAATATGAAGTAAAACACGTTCCAGTCTACGGAATCAACTGTGGAACTGTTGGCTTTTTGATGAATAATTTTTCTGAAGAAGATTTTTTAGAAGTTTTAAGCCGCGCCAAAGAATCAACTCTTTACCCGCTTCGCGCCAATATTATCGACAGTAAAAACACCCATCACAGCCATATCGCAATCAATGAAATCGCGCTTTTACGCCAATCAAGCCAAGCCGCAAAAATCAAAATCGAAATTAATCAACAATTGCGCTTAGAAACTCTTGCAGCTGATGGAATTTTAGTCGCAACAGCCGCTGGAAGCACAGCCTACAACCTTTCCGCCGGTGGCCCAATAATTCCTTTTGGTTCAGAAATTTTGGCATTAACGCCAATTAGTCCTTTTAGACCCAGAAAATGGCGCGGCGCTTTACTTCCAGCTAATAGTAAAATTAGGTTGCAGGTTTTGGACGGCGATTCACGCCCAGTCAGCGCCACCGCAGATTCTAGCGAAGTTAGAAATATCAAAGAGGTAATAATTTTTGAAGATCGTTCAATTGCCTTTAAAATTCTTTTCGATCCAAATCATTCATTGGAAGAAAGAATTATTAGGGAACAATTTGTGAACTAGAAATTGATTAAATATATGCTAAAGCTACTTCAAAATTGAACAGCTTGTTTTGCTATTTCAGTAACTTGAAAAGGCGGGATTATTTAAAAAAATCTCATTTTATTTTAGCATCGCAAAACCCCCCAACCCCCCTTAACAGGGGGGCTTTGAGATCGAACTCGGATAAAGCCCCCCTGTTAAGGGGTTGGGGGGCTTTGAGATCGAACTCGGATAAAGCCCCCCTGTTAAGGGGGGTTGGGGGGTTTTGCGAATTTGAATTATTATGCCGAAGTGAAATTGTCGAGTTTGAAGTAGCTTTGGTATAGCATGATTTAACTAAACAAATATTTTAATTATTACTTCAGAAACTGAGGAAGATTTTAAGATATTTTTTTAACCACAGTCGTGTTTAAAAACTTCTTTCATTCAAAAAATAAAGATCTTTTTATTGCTAAAATTAATCTTTTTTAGAATTTCCAAAACGAACATTTGACTTTTCTCCAAGCCTTCCTAATGTGCCGCGCCTCTTGCAAAAGTTCCCCCGCAAAATTTTGAAATGGGTCTGTAGCTCAGTTGGTTAGAGTGCGCGCCTGATAAGTGCGAGGTCGGAGGTTCAAGTCCTCCCAGACCCACCATTTCAAAATTATTATTTCTTCTAAATCTTCTCGATAATTTCCGCAAATAAACTGGCTGGCAGCGATCCTCCCGTAATTTCATTGGTCGCAGAATTATCATCATTTCCGATCCAAACTCCAATCACATATTTATCATCAAAACCAACAAACCAAGCATCGCGATAATTTTGGCTGGTTCCGGTTTTGCCGTAAATATTACCAGCTTTATTAGCGCTTTTTCCGGTTCCACTAACCACAACTTCACGTAAAATCTTTTTTATATTTTGTTGCGACGCCGGCGAAATAACAGCTTCTAACCCCGAAGATGAACGCTCATAAATAACATCATCATTCACATCGCGAATTGTTAAAATTGCATAAGGCATCACTGGCTCGCCATTATTGGCAATTGTGGCGTAAGCACCTGTCAATTCCAGCAAGCTTACTTCCGTTGTCCCAAGCGCAATCGTAGCGTCATTTTTATCAATCTTGGAAAGGATTCCGCATTTTCGCGCCATTGACGCAATCGCGCTGCCTCCAACTTTTTTACCCAGCTGCACCGCAACCGAATTAAGCGATTTGGCGAAAGCATTTTGTAATGTGACTTCGCCAAAATAATTATTGTCGTAATTTTCTGGCAGCCACGTTCCAAGCGCTACTTTCTTATCTTCATAAATTTCATTGGGCTGAATTCCTTTTTCAAAAGCCGCCAAATAAACAAAGGTTTTAAAGGAAGATCCCGCCTGTCTTTTGGCGTAAACGGCGCGATTAAATTGGCTTTGCTGATAATCAATTCCACCCGACATTCCAAGCAGCGCGCCGCTTTTATCCATCACCACAATTGCAAGTTGCGACTTGCCTAATTTTTTAGCATTTTTCTCAACAAATTTATCAGAAATATTTTCTAGCTTTTCTTGAATATCTTCATCCAACGTGCTGGTGATTTTAATCATATTTTCTTTCGCAACTTTCTTTTCTAAAAACTCGGGAAACTGCTCATAAACATAATCGGCGAAATAAAGATGCTGCGCATGATCAATTTTATAATCAGTTTCTTGTGCAACTTGCGAAAGATTTTTTTCATCTAAAAAACCAGCATCAATCATGTTTTTTAAAACAACATTGGCGCGATCTTCGGCTAAATCGTGATTATTTTTCGGCGAAAATTTTGACGGCGCTTTCAATAAACCCGCCAATAAAGCTGATTGGTTCAAAGTTAAACGCGAAACATCGCGACCAAAATAATGCTTCGCGGCATTGCCAACGCCATAACTTCCCGAACCAAAATAAGCGCGATTTAAATAAAAAGTTAAAATTTGTTCTTTAGTAAAATTACGCTCCAGCTGAACGGCAAGAAGGATTTCCTGAATTTTTCTTTTAAAAGTGCGCTCTGGTTTTAGAAACAACATTTTAGCTAATTGCTGCGTAATCGTACTGCCGCCCTGCACTATTCGCCCCGCTTCGTGATTAACATAAGTCGCACGCAAAATTCCGATAATATCTACGCCATGATGATTAAAAAAGCGGCGATCTTCCGTTGCTACAACAGCATTTATAAGGTTTTGCGGAATTTCATAATAATCAACTTCACTAGAATAAATTTCACCACGATTGGTAATACGATCGCCATTAGCATAATTAATCTGCACAATCTGTTTGCTGTTTTGAGCTTCTAAATCGGTGAGGCTGGGAAGATCTTTAAAATAATAAAGCAGCGCCAGCGTTGCAAATACCGCAACCCATATTGAAGAAAAGAATCCCCATTTCAGGATGAATTTAAAGAATTTCATGTGAATGTACTTAATCAAATTCGACTTTCGTCGAATTTGGGTTTATTTTGAATTGCTACGCGACGATTGAATCGCCGCATCCGCAATAGATTTTATTTTTTAGAAAGATCTATATTTTCAATGAGTCTGTCATCCTGAACTTGTTTCAGGATCTAAAATATCTTAAAAAAGTTAATGCAAAATTATATATCCAAACCAGTTGGAAATACCAATCTTCCTAAAAAAATAAAGTCTATTGCGGATGCGGCGATTCACTCGCCGCGTAGCAATTCGAAACAAACTCAAATTCGACGAAAGTCGAATTTGATTAAATATATAATCAAAAATCATCAACTAATCCCAGAAAAACAAGCGCAAGTTTCGATTAATGAACGCGGCTTGCTTTTTGGTGATGGAATTTTTGAAACTTGCAAAATTTTTAATGGTAAAATTTATGATTTTAAATCCCACGAAACCAGAATTAAAGAGGGTTTAAAGCTTTTAAAATTTTCTGCTAAAATTTCTGATTTAGAAAGTGATGTCAAAAAATTAATTAAAAAAAATGAACTCAAAAACGGCATTTTAAAAATCTCAATCAGCCGTGGAATTGGCAGTTTAGGCTATCTTCCAACTTACGAATCAGAAGCGCTAATTATAATTCAAACTTTAGAAGAAAGAAAATTACCTAGAAAAATTACACTCGGAATTTCATCGATAAAAGTTCCGTCAAATTACTTTGCCAAATCAATGAATGCGCTGCCTTATTTGCTTACAAAAATTGAGGCGAAAGAAAATAATTTTTTTGATTGCGTAATGTTAAATGAAAAAAAATTCATCTCCGAAGCTTCTTCGGCAAATATTTTTTGGGTAAAAAACGGTCGAATTTTTACTCCATCAAAATCATGCCAAATGTTGCGCGGAACCATTCGCAAAAAATTATTAAAAATTTCTCCAATTAAAATTTTGGAAAAATCATCGCGAATTTCAGCATTAAAAAATGCCGATGAAATTTTTCTAACCAATTCATCTTTTTTACTTTTATCGGTTGATGAATTTATGGGTCGCAAATTAGAAAATAATTTCGGAAAAAATTTACAAAAACTTCTTATGGAGGATGTTAAAAAATCATGCCAAAGCTAGAGATTAAATGGCAGGAGCCGCTGGAATTTGCACAAAGAATTTCTGGTAATTACGATAAAAATTGGGTTTTTCTTTACTCGGGATTGAGTGAAAAAATTAAAAAATCTGTTTCGATAATTGCACTTTTTGAAAAAGAAAAAATTATCGGAAATGATTTTTTAGAAGCAGAAAAAATTATCAAAAGCGCTAATAAAAAATGGTTCGGCTTTTTATGTTACGAGCTTGGACAAGATTTCGAAAAATTACCAAAAACTAAAAAATCGATAATTGATTTACCGAAAATTTATTTGATGAATTTTGCTTTAATCCTGAAATTTGATCACGATAAAAAAAAGTTAACGGCAATTTTTGATAATAAAAATAATTTAGAAAAAGTTTTAAAATGGTCGCCGTCCTTAGAAAAAAGCAATGTCGCAATAAAAAACTGGTCGTCAAATTTTACCAATGAATCTTATCTCGATGCAATTTTGGATATTAAAAACCAAATCGCCGCCGGAGATTTTTATCAAGCCAATTTAACCAGAAAATTTTTTGGCGAATTCCAACAAAAACAAAATCATCAAAGCAATTTTCAACTCTTCACCAGACTTACAGAATTAAGCCCTGCCAATTATTCAGCGTTTTTAAAAATCGATGAAAATTATATCATTTCTTCGAGCCCAGAATTATTTTTAAAAGCCAAAAATAATCGAATTCTATCACGACCAATCAAAGGAACTGCGCCGCGCGACAAAGATTTAAAACAGGATGAAAAAAATAAATTAAACCTAAAAAAAAGCCTCAAAGAACGCGCTGAAAATTTAATGATCGTAGATTTAGTAAGAAATGATTTAGCTAGATTCTGCGAGGCTGGAAGCGTTGTAGTAAAAAAACTTTTTGACGTAACATCTTACCAAAATATTCATCACATGTCTTCAGAAATTCATGGAAAAATCGCCCCAAATTTCTCGGCATTTGATGCGATAAAATCCTGCTTCCCAGCAGGATCAATGACTGGCGCGCCAAAAATAAAAGCAATGGAAATTGCAGCTAAAAAAGAAAAATTAAATCGCGGAATTTATAGTGGATCGATTGGCTTATTTTCAAAAAATGAAATAAATTCTTCGGTCGTAATCCGCACTTTAATTTTGCAAGAAAATAAATTCGAATTTCAGGTTGGCGGCGCAATAACTTTTGACTCTGATCCAAAAGCTGAACTTGAAGAAACTTTTAACAAAGCCAAGGGAATTGCTGAGCTACTACAAGTTGATGTGAAATCTTAGAAAATTTTTAAAAAAACTCCCATTCAAATTGGTGCAGAAAAACGCTGTTTTTGCAAAAAATAACCCGTATGTCCAATTGACATACGGGTTGGGGATCCCCGCAAAGCGGGGCGCGACTCGTGTCGCGTTTTCTTATCCCGAAGGGATAAAGGACAAAAATAATTCTCCAAAAACTTCTTGCTAGACAATTAATTTTTGTAAAAATAAAACTCGCAAAAAAACAATATGTAGTGTGGTTTATAACAAAAAACCACTAGATGTAGTTTAAAACAAAGTTCTTCAATAAATCTATAATCACTTCAATTCATGTCTAAAAGATCAGCTACTAAAACAACAAAAATATCAGCCAAATCGATAAATCCAAAAAAAGAATTTACCGTAAAAACTGACATCAAAAATGATGACAAATTAAGCAATTTCGGCAAGGCGGTTTTAAAAGATCGCTACTTGTTACCGAGCGAATCTTACCAAGATTTATTCGCTCGCGTTGCCACTTATTACGCCGATAATCAAGCTCACGCGACTCGTCTTTACAATTATATTTCCAATCTTTGGTTCATGCCGGCAACACCAATTTTAAGCAATGGCGGAACTGATCGCGGCTTGCCAATTTCATGTTTTTTAAACGAATCCACCGATTCTTTGGAAGGCATTGTTACCTTATGGAATGAAAATGTTTGGCTTGCTTCTAAAGGCGGCGGCATTGGCAGCTATTGGGGAAATTTGCGTTCAATTGGCGAAACTGTGCGTGGAAATGGCAAAACTTCCGGCATTGTTCCATTTATTAAAGTTATGGATTCGCAAACTTTGGCAATTTCACAAGGCAGCTTGCGTCGCGGTTCGGCAGCAGTTTATTTGCCAATTCACCATCCAGAAATTGAAGAATTTATTGACATTAGAAGACCAACCGGCGGCGACCCAAATCGTCGTTCATTAAACCTGCATCACGGCATCGCCGTAACTGATGAATTCATGCGCGCCGTTGAAAAAGATGGCGACTTTGAATTAAGAAGTCCGCATAGCGGCAAAGCTCTTGAAACAATCAAAGCTCGCACTTTATGGATTAAACTTTTAATGGCGCGCGTTGAAACTGGCGAACCTTATATTTTATTCATTGACGCCGTAAATCGAGCTATTCCAGAACATCATAAAAAACTAAACTTGTTTGTTAAAACTTCGAATCTTTGCAGCGAAATTACACTTCCAACCGGAATTGACCATTTAGGAAATGACCGCACCGCCGTATGTTGTCTGTCTTCATTGAATTTAGAATTTTATGATGAATGGAAAGACAATCCCGAAATCATCGAAGATATTATGCGTTTTCTGGATAATGTTTTGGAAGATTTCATCCAAAAAGCTCCTGATACAATGTCAAAAGCCAAATATTCAGCAATGCGCGAACGCTCTGTCGGACTTGGCGTAATGGGATTTCACTCCTTTTTACAAAGCAAAAATGTTCCGCTAGAATCAGCGATGAGTAAAGTTTGGAACAAGAAAATTTTCCAATATATAAAACAAAGCGTTGATCGCGCTTCAAAAGTTTTGGCTAAAGAAAGAGGCGCTTGCCCGGACGCAGCGGAAGTTGGCGCGGAAGAAAGATTTTCCAACAAACTTGCAATCGCTCCAACTGCTTCAATTTCAATTATTGCTAATAATTCTTCACCCGGAATTGAGCCTTTTGCAGCTAATTCTTTCACCCAAAAAACTCTTACCGGCTCTTTCAATGTTAGAAATAAAAATCTGGTAAAATTATTGGAATCAAAAGGTAAAAATACCGAAGATGTATGGTCTTCAATCACGATCAATGAAGGTTCGGTACAACATTTAGATTTCTTGGACGACCATGAAAAATTAGTTTTCAAAACCGCGCAAGAAATTGATCAAAGATGGATGATTGATTTATCAGCTGAACGTCAGGATTACATTTGCCAAGCGCAAAGTTTAAATGTTTTTGTTCCGGGCGATGTGTCAAAAAAATATCTTCACGATATTCATTTTAGAGCTTGGCAGAAAGGTTTGAAAAGTCTTTATTATTGCCGCTCAACTTCAATTCAACGCGCCGATAAAGTTTCAAATAAACAAGAGCAACACGAACTTTTGAAAAAAGAAATTTCACCTGCTTTAGCAGCAAAAGAAGAAGTTGCTGAAGAAAGCAAATATGATGAATGTTTGGCTTGTCAGTAAGGATTGTAAAAACGGTAATTATTCCTTGATTCACAAAAAAACTCGATGTCACCCTGAGTTTGTCGAAGAGTGACATCTATTGTGTCTTAAGGGATAATCACCGTAAAAACAGCTAATGACGAAAATTGTTAGCTGTTTTTATTTGGAAAATTAGTTATTTTTAAAAAAAAGAAAATCCCCGTTGCATTTTCGAAATCGATTCGTAACGTGCGCGGCTCTTTAAATTTAAGTCTCCTACTGGCCCCTTCGTCTAACGGTTAGGACACCACCCTTTCACGGTGGTAATACGGATTCGAATTCCGTAGGGGTCACCATCCGCTTTCGCTGATTCTTCAGCGCGACTACTTCCGCAAATGATGAAGATTGCTCTTGAGATAATAAAATTACTTCGTCGTCATCATATTTCCAAACAGGCAATTCGTTTTCTTCTAGTTGGTTGTTGTTCAACTATTATCAGCTATTCAACTTTTCTGACTTTTTTGCGTATTTTTGGACTGCATTATTTAATTGCTAACGTCGCTGGATTTATTTCCAGCATCGGTTTTAGCTATTATTGCAACCAACGTTGGACCTTTGATTCAAAAGGCTCGAAGCATTTCACAAAATATATTTCTTTTTATTTAGGATCTCTTGTTTTGGGAAGTATTTTACTGCGAATTTTCGTAGAATTTTTTGGACTCATTCCCGAAATTGCCAATCTATTGGCAATTGTAATTACTACTTGCGTGAATTTTTTAGGTATAAAATTTTTGGTTTTTAAGAAGTAGTTTTAATGCGAATTTTTCCTTCCTCAAAATAAAAAAACTGCCCGCTTTTTTGGTAAAAATCGAAATTATCTATTTTTATTTTTCCTGCTGCGATGCACGGTGGAAGAGCGTATTTTGCGGTTAGATTCACTATTACATCAAAATCATTTTTGCAGATTTCAGAAATTTTATTTCGCTTTAAAAGCACTAAAATTTTTTGAGATTTAGTTATTAAACATTTGGCTTCGTCGCAAGCGAAAGATCCTGAAACAAGTTCAGGATGACGCTGCGGGAAATTCTTCCCAAAAACTCCGTCATCTTGAACTTGTTTTTGGATCTGCTGACGCTGCGGGAAATTCTTCCCAAAAACTCCGTCATCTTGAACTTGTTTTTGGATCTGCTGA
>Ga0114967_10002025_pt1 | contig 17011 bp, 16 predicted proteins | sample M_130628_MF_Meta_FD_92639 | JGI IMG/M metagenome (GOLD analysis project Ga0114967, IMG submission 92639) | Freshwater microbial communities from Lake Montjoie, Canada to study carbon cycling - M_130628_MF_MetaG | ecosystem: Environmental > Aquatic > Freshwater > Lake | place: Lake Montjoie... | reverse complement strand
GACAATCTTTATGATTAGCCGCTTGTCATAATGACTCTGTTTGCGCTCCCGTGAAGCATAAATTTCCTCTTGTTGTTGTTCCATACAAACTGTTTTTGTGTATAGTTATTTCAGGACAAGACAATTTTTGATTGGGAAAAGTTGGTTTACGGGTGGATTTGCGTTGGATACGCTTATGGTTCGCAAAATTTTAAAGCTATTGATAGCATGGGTTGCGGAGGTTTTTTGTTTGAAAAAAAGCTTATATTTTGATCGATAAAATGACCCAAAAGACCGGACTGAATTTTGGACAGGTACCTGTACTGGTTGGGTTAAAATTGCAATTACGAATTAAGAGAATAGAAAATAGAATATAGAAAATAGAGTTTAGCGTAGAAGGTTTCGGGTTAAAGGTTGTGGGGGTGTTGCTCTTTGGGGGGTTGTGGTGGTGGTTGGGTTAAAATTCCAAATTTTAAATTCCAAATTCCAAGGAGGTAAGAGTAAAGAATATAGAGAATAGAATATAGAGAATAGAAAATAGAACATAGAATTTAAAGTAGAAGGTTTAGGGTTTACTGTGTTGCGTTGTATAGTGGTTGGTGATTCGTTACTATTACTGGGTGGTTTGAGGACTGAACTAGAGCTTCATGATGGTATTAAAAACCTAATGTTAAGCAAGGGATCTTTGATGATTTGTAATCTTTTTTATATATTTGAATACTATTATAAGACTGACGCTTATCAGACTTATACACCCAAAAAAGGGTCGATAAGTCTGATTTTGTCCGGCCTATATACTAGTTGGCAGTAATATTAAACGCAAAAATCACTAAATATGAACGAAATTGAATATTTTTCGACAAGACTATATGTCACTCAATTAATGTACGATGAATTGGTCGCATATCCAACTTATGACCTAATAATTAATACGTCGCCTAAGAAAGGAAATCATCCACGCGGATATTATAAAATGCCAAACAATGTTGCTAGAAATTTCATTGAATCAAAGCAAGGTGCTTATAATTGGCATAAACACCAAAACTTTAAGCAAGATTCTATCCCTAAGTCACTTCAAGATTATTTTATATATTTATAAGTGTAAATAAAAATGGAAGAAACCAAACTAACCGAAGATCAAACAATCGAGATTTTAATGAAATATTTAGTGGAAGATAATTGGAAAATTGAAGCTTATTGTCTTGGTCAACAAAGAGGCTATGACATAATCGCATCTAGGAATTTAGAAAAAATGTTTGTTGAAGTAAAGGGCGCTAAGGCAAGTGATGCCTCTCCTACAAAAAAACGTAAGTATTTTGATAGTGGTCAGATTAAGGATCATTTTGGAAAAGCAATTGTAAAATCGTTTGAAACTTTAAATGATCATCCCAATGCCATTGTAGCAATAGCGCATCCAGATGACAAGCAAATTCGTAATTGTATTGCACGCAACATTCAACATATTAACAAGCTTGGGATAATTCATTTTTGGGTTGGTGCTGATAAAGTTGTACTCAAAGAACAATAAAATACTACTGCCAACACTTGCTAAAGCTCATGGCTAGTTTTTCGGTAAATTGTTCGTTTACTTTTCATAACTTCGCTCGGGCGGTTATGGAAAAAAAGCTTTCCATAAGCCGCCACAAGCTCTAGCAAGGAAACGTTACCAGCAATATTTTATGACGAAATTCTTAAAATACACTTTATTCCTTTTTCCAATATTGACTTTTGGACAATATCCATTTGAGAAATTTAAAAGTCCTAAGTACAAATCTTTGGAATTCAAAATGACCGAAAAGGAAAATGTTTTAGAATATTCTAAAATTGTAACTTCATTTTTCAATGACAAATCAGATTTGGAGGTCATAATAAATGGAAATATTGACGACTCAAGAAAAACTTATATTGAAGTAAATACAAAATCAAAAAGCAGAAAATACTTTGAAGAAATTCCGGCTCACGGAACAGACGGATTTTATGTTGCAGACTTTAACGGAGATGGAAAAAAAGACTTTAAAATTGTTTGTTTATATATGGGTTCAGGACTTGCTTCAATGAATGTAAGAGTAATTTACTTTTTCCAAAAAGAGAAAAAAAATTTCACCAAGATTTCTTTTGACGACAAAATGGAAGGAAATAGAATAGAAAGGGATTTAAATAGTGATGGTAACTTTGAAATAATTACTCTGAATTTGCAAGAACATAAAACCCATAATTATTGGCTTTTTAATCTTTACAATTTTGTTAATGGTGATTTGGTTTGTGTTAACAACAAAATGAATTATCCAATTATGGTTCAATTCTTATTTAAAGAAAATTATAATGTGACAAAAAAATTGACAAGAATGGAAATGAAGAAGTATGAACTCAAAAAACCTGAAGAATTACTAATTGATAATTAATACTGCTGGTAACAGCCGTAGCCGTTGCACAACCTCTCTAAAAATTTAATAATTAAAAATAAATACAAAAAACAACCCCGTTTAAGGTGATTTAAGCGGGGTTGTTTTTTAGAATACTAGTTGTGCTCCTTAAAAAACTTGTACTTAAAAAGAAGCTTTTCAAGTCGTAGAAAGCCGTTTTTAGAAAAGTTTGTACGTTCCCTTTCAATGAGGCAACAACTCCCGCTTGTGATTTCGGTTTACGGGTGATGAATTTGAGGTATTTCTTGAGGTTATAGGTTAAAGCTGCCATCAAAACATGTTTGTTAGCTTGCTTGATGCCTCTGGTGTTTACTCGCTTCATGTTGGTGAAGTTAACTAATGTACCAATTACTGGCTCCACTGTTTTACTCCTTACACGAACCATTTTCTTGGCGTAGTGGGGGTTTTGAGTGAGTTTTAGATGCATTCGATCGTAATGTTCTTTGTGGATGCTGTTGTCTATCTTTTTAAACTTGGTGCTTTTCCCACAGCATTGTTCGCGCAGTGGGCAATTTTTACAATCGCCTTCACTACTTCTATAGGTGCGTTTAGTATAGCCTTTGCTATCGGTTTTCTCTCCTTTGAATAGTAAAATAGCGTTGTTAGAACCTTCTTTTATACATTCATATTGATTCAACTCTTTATTAAAAATAAAACCTTCGCGTTCGGGTTTGTACTGCCCGAAGTTTGGGATATAGGCATTGATGTTTTTTTGGTGTAAATAAGCCAATGCTTCTCCACTGCTATAGCCGCCATCGGCTAAAAGTTCCTGTAATTCTATTCCGTTTTCATTTAGGTTTTCTTCGGTAAGAGCAACGATCTTTTCGATACATTGACTATCGCGCTTATCAGCAAAATCAGAACAGGCGCCTGTGATGACATGGTGGGCATCGTCTACGGCTATTTGTCCAAAATAGTTTAACTGACGGGCTTTGCCAGGCTTTACACTTACACGAGCATCAGAATCAGTGGGAGAGTAATGCGTGTGGTTCGACACAAACTTCGGACGTATTAAATTGCCGTGTTCGTCTACTTTATCGATATTGAAGTTGGGATTGGGTTGGTCTTCATAAGCTTCCTCTTTCCATGCGTGGTGTTGCTCTACTAGTTTCTTTCTAGTGCTGGTGGTTTTAAATTCGCTATTCTCTTCCAATTCATCTACAAAGGCGCTAGCATCCTCCAATACTTCTTTTTCTACCAAACTATCCATAGAGGCATTGGCTTTGATAAAAACGCTATCTACGGCTTGTCGCTTGCCCCGAATCATGCCTTTGGAAACACACAGTTGTAAAACGGCTTTGAATAAGGTTAAAAAGACTTCTTCTCCATACAACTGACGGGTTCTGCTAATGGTACTATGCCATGGCAATGCTTCATCAATATCATAGCGAATAAAGAGTCGTACATCCAAACAATTGGAGCAATACTCAATTAACTTTCTATCGCTATTGATGTTGTTGAGATAACCCACCAAGCAGATCTTGAAGAACACTACAGGATCAATACTCTCCTGTCCTTCCTCTCCATAATACTGGGCTGTGGCGTTATATAAAAAATGAAAATCAATCGCTTTGTCCAGCAATCGATAGAAATTATGCTCGGGAATTAAGTCCTGTAGATGAACTTGGTAGAGCATTTTGGGAGTGAGTTCTTTTCGTCCTTGCATACCTTAAAAATACTAAATCTATATAGTTTTTGCAAGAACTATTTGCTATTTTTGAGGGGTTGTGCAACAAGCACAGCCGTTTCTCGCAATTGCGAATTTTGTGGTAAGTTCACATTTACGTTTCGCAAGAAGTTCTATCTTAGTGCAGCCAACATTGCGTCAAAATTGGAAAAAACCTTGGAGGCATAACTTGAACTATACCCCTACGATGAGAAACAAAAATTTAATTTTGAATTCTATTTTTATCACGGGTATTTTAGTGCTCTTTCTTAACGACCATATCTTCAAATTCGAATTTCCGGGGATGCTTACGGGAAAATTGTCGGATGCTTGCGGTATCGTAATTTTGCCTTTACTGCTTACGTATATCGTCCCGAAAGTCAAGGAACACAGTGTTTGGATCACCATGGTTCTTTTTACGTATTGGAAAAGTCCCTATTCGCAAGTCGTCCTTGATTTATATAACCAGTATGTTCCGATTGGGATTTCACGCGTTATTGATTATTCGGATTTGCTAGTGTTTGTTTTACTTCCCATTCCGTATTTCCTGCTAAAAAACGACCGATATACGGCATCGATTTCGATCCAAAAAGTAAATCCTATGGTTATTGTGCTGCCTTCCCTTTTGGTATTAGCGGCGACTGCTCCTAGAAAAGGTGGTTATGTTGTTATGAGCAAAGGGAACTTGCACTGTTATAAATGTACCCTTACGATTCATCAGAATTCGGATACCCTCCTGTCTAAATTAAGCCAAAACAGAATTGTATTTGACTCGGTAGTCCCTTTCCGATTTAAGGACGGGCCTGCGGGGGTGAACGACGCCAAAAGATTATTTAAACATGAACTGATTATAGGCCAAGATACGTTAAGAAACATTGATGTGACTTTAATATCCCTCAAGAAGAACAAGACAAAAATATACTTTAACGGTATGGATGTATCAAGAAAGCTAACCGAAGAAAAGCTACTCAACAAGCTCCGGAGGCACTATGAAAAGCTAATTTTTGAGGAATTAGAAAGAAACTTATGACCACCGCTGCATACCTTAGGTAGCTACAAAAAAGAAACCCTAAACCCAACAACAGCCTTATCTCATGATAATAAGAATAGCACGACATACTACTGATTTAGAAGCCATAAAAACCTTTTATACTGAAATACTTGGTTTGCAGCTACTGGGTGCCTTTCACGACCACGATGGTTATGATGGCGTTTTCATAGGTATGGCGCAGTTGAATTGGCATCTCGAATTCACTACTTCTAGTGCAAGCCCAAAGCACCACTTTGACGAAGATGATTTGCTAGTGTTTTATCCCGAAAGCGAAAGTGCTTACGAAGCGATCTTAGAAAAAATACAAACCCATCGCATTCCCGTGGTACCCGCTAAGAACCCTTATTGGAATCAAAACGGCATCTTGATCAAAGATCCTGATGGTTATGGTGTCATCATTAGTGCGTTAAAAATAAAGAATACCTTAAGCTAAAAATTTTCCTGTGGCAATGTAGCAGTTCGCTACTGTTTTACGTTTAAATAATCCGTTCGTTTCGTCAACTACTTTCAAGCAAAAGGATGCTTGCGAAGCCCTATGCCTATTGGTCTCGCAAATCACCATGGTCTTTTGTGCAAATCACCATGGTGTTTTTGGTCAATCACCATGGTGATTTATTGGGTGCAACGGGATGGAGTTGCGGGTTGATGCTTTTTGAGTTATGAGTTATGAGTTATGAGTTGTTATTGGTTGCAGGGTTTACAAAGTTGCCTAAAGAATCGGGAAAAGGGGGAATTACGGAATGGGTTATGGTGCGGATGGGTGGTGGGGCTAATTTTTCTGCATTTGATTTCAAAAGACAAACTTTTGTATCTTTGAAAAAAGTTTGAATGACAACGAAAGAAGACATATTAAAAACACTAAAATCAAATAAGCTAGAGCTTTCGAAGTTTGGTATTCGAAATGTTGGCTTGTTTGGTTCGTACCTTCGTGATGAACAATCAAGCGAAAGTGATATTGATTTGCTTATTGATTTTGAACCTGAAAAAGAAAACTTTGATAACTATATGGCCGTTTATGATTTATTCGAAAAAATCTTCAAAAACGAAAAAATCGAAGTCGTAACTAAAAACGGCTTGAGTCCGCATATTGGTCCAAAAATACTAAATGAGGTTCACTATGTCTAAAGAGCCTAAAGAATATCTCAAACATATTCAAGACGAATGTTTGTATATCATTTCTATTAGTGGAAACCTTACCTTCGAGGCTTTTTCACAAGATGAAACGCTAAAGCGAGCTGTTGTCCGAAGTTTGGAAATTATTGGAGAGGCGACCAAGAAAATTCCCGCCGATACCAAAGTAAAATGGAATACCATTCCATGGAAAAACATGGCTGGAATGAGAGACCGATTAATCCATGATTATATGGGTGTCAACTATACCATCGTTTGGGATGTTATGAAAAATAAAATTCCAGAAATGAGTAAACAGATTGCTGCATTCCTAACGGAGGCCTAAAAATTAGCACACTTAGCTGTTTGCTACTTCACCTTCATCGCGCAACCTTGCTCTTCCCTCCTTACTTATCCATCACCGCATCTTGAATGACTTTTTGGATGTCTTCGCGGATGTTTTCTTTGGAGAGTTTGTTGGGTAGATTAGAGTCGGGATACGTTCTATTAGACAGGAATACGTAGACTATTTCAGTGGTCGGGTCAGCCCAGGCCATGGTGCCGGTGAATCCTGTGTGTCCAAAGCTTGACATTGACACGCAACCACAAGTAGGTCCTTCTTTTCCTAACTGGGGTTTGTCGAATCCTAGTCCGCGTCTATTCCCTTCCGTACAGTACCAGCAAGTATTGAAATCGGTAAACGTCGCTTCAGAGAAGTAGCGTTGGCCTCCATAGCTTCCTTTTTGCAGGTACATTTGCATCATCTTAGCGATGTCCATGGCGTTTGAGAAAATGCCGGCATGGCCTCCTACTCCGTCTTCCATGGCTGCTTCCATATCGTGTACGTAGCCTTGCACGGTGGTGTGGCGGAAATAGGTATCGATTTCGGTAGGTACGATATCATTCTTGTTTATTCTTGACAGCGGGTTGTACAAGGTATTGTTCATCCCTAGGGATTTATAGAAGTTCTCGGTCGCTAGCACGTCTAGTTTTTTACCCGTTACTTTCTCTAGGTATTGTTTGAGGATGATGAAGGTAAAATCGCTATAGCGGTATTCTTTTTTGTCGATAAGCGGACTGGCGATGATTTTCTTCATGATGGTATCATGGTAATCATCGCGCAGGAATAAACTATCTGAAACACGTTTGGTGAAGCCTTCGGTGTAGACTTTTTTATAGTACTTGTCTAGTGGCATTCCATCCGCATCTAGGGTTGCTTTGTAGAACGGTATCCACGCTTGCATGCGTCCGTAGTGTGATAGTAATTCCTTGAAGGAAATCTGCTGTTTATTGGATCCTTTAAACATAGGGAGCATATCTCCTAGTGTTGTTTCAAGGTTTACTTTCTTTTTATCGTATTGTTGCATCACATTGGGCAACGTGGCTACCATTTTGGTCAGTGAGGCTACGTCGTACAAGTCGGTGTTGCTCACCTTTTCATTTCCACCATAGGTTTGGTTTCCGAAGGTTTTTTGGTAGATGACTTTCCCTTTGCGGGCTACTAGGATTTGCATTCCTGGGGCCATCATGTTGTTGATGGCTTTATTGGCATACACTTCGATTTGCTTCAGTTTCTCGGAACTCATGGCAACGCTTTCTGGGGTAGCGAAACCGAGTCGGTCCAACTTTTCCGTGCTGAGTCCGTCCCCTACACGGTAGGTTTGATTGATGGATACAGGCATTACACCTTTCGCTTCAATGGCACCGAAGAGTAATTCGGCCGACACCTCTTGGGCTACGTCACCGTTTTGATAGGACACCACTACCGCTTTTATAGCGTCAAAATTGCGAATCTTCGACAAGGAATAGGGCTTAGCAAAACAATCCAGTATCACGTTTGTTTTCGCTGCAACGGTCTCGATTAGTTGGAGTTCGTCGCTATTCAACTCCGGTGCTTTCCACCAGGTTTTATCCGACTTATGGTAACCCATAATAACGGTATCGAAGTCTTTGATGATGGAGGCTAGCGTATCTAGGTTGGTTTCACTGACCTCGGTAACCTCGGTATATTTCTTTAGGGTCGTTACGAAGGCACTGTTCGTATCATCCCCTAGTTTGATGTAGGCAATCTTTTGGTTTAGGTTTTTGATGGGAAGGATTTCCTTCTCGTTTTTGACTACGGTCACTGCATTCTCGTATAGTTCGTATTTCAACGCGTCGTTTTCGGGCGTGTTCATATCGTTATTGAGGTTCTTGGTGTCGATGGGTTTGAAGTGGTTGAGTCCTGCTTTGAATTTGTAGCGCAAGATCTTTTTCACGGATTCGGCTATACGATCGTCAGAGATTAGGCTGTCTTGGTAGGCCATACAAATGTTCTCCGTAGCTAGTGGCACGTTTTCGGCAAAGAGTAAAATATCATTCCCTGCTAGGAATGCTTCTAGGTCGATGTCGCCAGGTTTCTTAAAATTGGACGCCCCCTTCATGTTTAGGGCATCGGTGAAGACAAGCCCTTCGAATCCGAGTTCGTTTTTCAACACATCCGTCACCACATGGTGTGAAATGGAGGTAGGATATCCTTCTCTTGGTTCGAGGCTCGGCACATTTAAATGCGCTACCATTACGGATACGAGTCCTTCATCGAACATGCGTTTGTAGGGGTACATTTCGACTTTATCTAGGTGGTCTAGGGTCGCAGTTACTAACGGTAGGGTACTGTGGGAATCCGTTGCGGTATCGCCGTGTCCCGGAAAGTGTTTTCCTGTACAGAATACCCCTTGGCTTTGCACCCCTTGCATTAGCGCAATGGCGTGTTCCGTTACACCGACCTTATTTTCACCGAACGAACGGTAGCCAATGATAGGATTTTTGGGATTGGTATTGATGTCTAGTACGGGGGTGAAGTTGAAATGTACCCCCATGCGTTTGCTTTCTTGGGCCATGCTGATTCCGGCGCGTTCCACCAACTTCAGGTCTCTGATGGCGCCAAGCGTCATGTTGAACGGATAGCGGAAGGTAGAGTCTAGGCGCATGTTCATCCCCCATTCGGCGTCAATTCCGATGAACAGTGGCACTTTTGATAGGGCTTGGTATTTATTGGTCAGTCGCGCCTGGCGTGCAGGTCCGCCTTGGAAGAATATGAGTCCGCCCACTTTGTAGTCGCGGATTAATCGTTCCATGGCATTCGTATGGACGGTATCTTTATTGGAATAGGCGGCTACCATGAAGAGTTGGCCTATTTTTTCTTCTAGTGACAATTGGTTGTAGATGCTGTCGACCCAGTGCGTTTCGGCATCGGTATCGGGAAAGAAGTTCTTTCTTTCTGATTTTACATGGGGAATGTAAATTTCTTCATCATCGGCAACAGTGGCTCTACCCAAAGCAACGTTGGCCTTAGCGACCGTTTTTTGAGTAGTGGAACAATTGGTTACCAAGAATAGCAATGCGCTACCGGCTAGGATGCTGAAGAAGAGTCTTTTCATGCGAGTGACTTAAAAGAAACGGCTGTGCCAACTTTCGCCTGCTGGAACTTCCCAATTCTCGTTAAACTCTTCGATGGTATTCACTAGATTATTGAACACTATGGTATTGGCTGTTACGGCTTTTTCTTTGGCCATGCGTTTGAAATCAATAAGTGATTTGTGTGCGATGTGTCCGCCATTCTTGAACGTCACGTTCATTTTGTCCAACAAATCCACTTGGTATTTTTGCTCTAAACTTTGTATAAACGCCACGGACGCATCTATAGAGCAACCGGTGGCTTGTTGTACCTCTTGGTTCACGGCTATAATGATGAAGCGGTTGTATTTTAGCAGGTACGACGCTTCAAGTCCGGTTCCATGAGCAGCCCAATTCTCCAAAAAAGAAACTAGGTCTTTCTCGATATCGGCCATTTCATCGTCTGAAAATTTGCGGTTGGATTGATATATCCAAATTTTGGATTCTTCGGGTAAATTTTCAAAAGGAATATACATTATGGTTATGAGTTATGAATTATGAGTTAGAATAATGACTTTATACCTAAAAATCATTTACTCATCACTTTTTACAAATGGGTTTATAGATCTTGTGCGTTGGCTATTAGTTCGGCTACGTCCATTACTTTGACGTTGCCTTCTTGTTCTTTCGCTTTCACGCCGTCGGTCATCATGGTGTTGCAGAATGGGCAACCCGCCGCAATGATTTCCGGTTGGGTTTCCAGGGCATCTTCGGTACGTTCTACGTTGATTTCCTTGTTTCCTTTTTCGGCATCTTTGAACATTTGGGCCCCACCGGCACCGCAACAAAGTCCGTTAGCCTTAGAACGTTTCATTTCCACCAACTCGGCATCCAGCTTTTGGATTAGGTCACGAGGTGCTTCATAAATGTTATTGGCACGGCCTAGATAGCAAGGGTCGTGGAAGGTGATACGTTTGCCTTTGAACTGACCGCCTTCGATGGTTAGTCGGCCCGCGTCCAGCAATGATTTTAGGAACTCGGTATGGTGCACTACTTCGTAGGTACCCCCTAATTCTGGGTATTCGTTTTTTAAAGTATTAAAGCAATGCGGACAAGCCGTTACGATTTTCTTGGCTTCATAGGCGTTCAGCACTTCGATGTTCATCATGGCTTGCATTTGAAACAGGAATTCGTTTCCTGCTCTTTTGGCGGGATCACCGGTGCAACTTTCTTCGGTACCTAGTACGGCAAACTCCACGTTGGCACGATTTAAAATACGTACGAAAGCTTTTGTAATCTTTTTAGCTCTGTCATCGAAACTGCCGGCACAGCCTACCCAAAATAGCACTTCGGGTTGTTTGCCTTGAGCCATCATTTCTGCCATCGTAGGCACATTTAATACTTCTGACATAATCGTATATTAGTTGCCAGCAAGCTTGGAAGCTTGCTGGCAAAGGTTTTACTTTATCTTTTATTCGTGGTGTTCGTCATCGAACACTTGAATGGTTACTTCTTTATCTACTAGATCGGTGAATTTTCCTCTGTAGCGTGTTGCTTTTACTAGGTGGTTGTCGATCCAGTGGTAGTTGCCTCCGCGTGGTTTTCCAAAAAGAATCCCGTGGTATTTGAAGCCGTGTTTTTTCAACCACGTTTCGGTATATTCTCGGTGTGCTTCGGTGCGCGACGTGAAGAAGAAAATGATATGTCCTTCATCGTACCATTTGTTTAAGGTGATTAGGGCATCAGGATATACTTCGGCCGTCAACATTCTTTCGGGCTCCTCGTTTGGGATGTCGTCACAAACGGTACCGTCGATGTCAATTAAATAATTCTTTACTCCTTCCGGTAAAATAGGACTTAAAAGTTGGCCATTTTCCGTTACTGTTTGCAAGGTTTTGTCAATGTCTTCCGCTTTCATTTTGTTACTTTTTATAGTTATCAAATTCATTCGACAAATTCTCACGCCTCACAAATATGAGAATTCATCTGGTTTATACTTAATTTTCGTCTTTCCAGTTTAGACGGTCCATTTGGTTATAAGGCCAAGGAGCACCGTTGTTTTCGATGTTGGACATCATAGCATTTAGCGACTGCGGAGCCTCACTTTGCTCCATCACTAGATAGCGTCTCATGTCCATGATGATGGATAGCGGACTGATGTTTACGGGGCATTCTTCCACACAAGCGTTGCAAGAAGTACATGCCCATAACTCTTCTGTGGTGATGTAATCGTTTAATAGCGTTTTATTATCGGGTACAAACACGCCTTTGTTAGCATCAATGTTGCGTCCTACCTCTTCTAGGCGGTCGCGGGTATCCATCATGATTTTACGAGGAGATAATTTTTTACCCGTTTGGTTCGCCGGACACGAAGAAGTACATCTACCGCACTCGGTACAAGTGTAAGCATTGAGTAGTTGTACCCAATTTAGATCTTGTACATCGGAAGCTCCAAATTTGGCCGGCACTGCATTTTCATCTACCGGTTGGGCTGCAAAAGGATCGGCATTTGGATCCATCATTAGTTTTACCTCTTTAGTCACACTTTCAAGGTTATCGAATTTCCCTTTGGCATTCAAATCGGCGTAAAACGTATTAGGAAACGCTAATAAAATATGTAAGTGTTTGGAGTAATACAAGTAATTTAGAAACAATAGTATTCCCACTATGTGTAACCACCAGGTAGCTCTTTCAATTATTTCTACGGTCGTTATGTCGAAGTCATAAAAAAGTGGCGTAATGTACTGCGAAATAATGTTTCCCGAGTTCATCATTTGGAAATGCAGGTCGGTTGCGTTCATAATCAAGAACAACGACATCAATACCACTTCAAAGTACAGAATGATATCGGCATCTTTCTTTGGTGCCCCTTTTAAGTCGGCGCTGGCAAAACGTTTTAAGCGAATAACATTACGACGCATCCAGAATACCACTACGGCAAATAGCACTAACACCGCTAGCACTTCGAAGGAACCGATTAGAAAACTGTAGAAGCTACCCAAGAACGAGAATACTCTGTGGGTACCGAACAATCCATCGATGATGATTTCTAGGACTTCTAGGTTGATGATGATGAAGCCTGCGTATACGATGATGTGTAAAAAACCTGCTACTGGTCGTCTCACCATTTTGGATTGACCGAGGGCAATAAGCGCCATGTTCTTCCAACGGGCCGAAGGATTGTCAGTACGATCAATGTCTTGACCTAATTTGATGTTGCGGCTTAGTTTTTTGATGTTTTTGGCAAAAAAACCAATTCCGATTAGGAGTATGATAGCAAAGAGTATGTTGTCGATATACATCATGGCTTTAGATTTACTTTTTTATGGTATCGTTTGTGGGCGCTTTATAAGGTTTGTTTTTCTTTCCGAAGAGAGAAACATTCACATAACGGGTTGGGTTCAAGCGCAAATCTTGTAGGAGCAATTCAAGCTCTTTGGATGTTTTGGTGAAGTTGGTATACAAAGCTTCGTCCTTCGCTAGCTTTCCTAAGGTTCCTTTTCCAGCTTGTACATCAGACATGATTTGGTCTACGCTCGCCAATGTTTTTTCTAATTTCTTGACCGTAGCACCTATATTGACTTTGGCGATGGAATCGGATATTTTGGCAAAATTACCCGAAACTTTATTCACGTTCGTCATCGTCGCATTGATTTTCCCTTTATTATCGGCAAGCATTTCGTTTACGGTACCCGACGCTACTTTGAATTCGGCCAGGGTTTGATCTAGATTAGCGATACTGCTTTTTAAATGGTCTTTGGTTTTCGCGTCAAGCACTGAGTTGACATTCGTTAAAAGCTTGTCGGCAGAAACTACCATTTTTTCTACTTTCTCTTGTAATGGCGTAAGTTTTTGCGCCACTAGCGTGGTTAGTCCGGGTACAGTTCCCCCTTGCAAGGTAATGCCTGAATCCGCTACGGTTTTGTCTTCAAAATTGGGTGTAATCATGATTTGTTTTCCACCAATCAAGCCAGGTTCGTAGATGTAGGCAATACTGGATTTTGAAAAAGGAAAATCGGATTTGATTTGGAGTTCCACTTGCACTTTACCCGTATTGTCTAGGAAGTTGATTTTACTCACTTTCCCCACCACTAAACCGTTGATGGTTACAGGTGCCGAGTTTTGCAGCCCCTCTACGTTATCGTATTGGACAAAGAAAGTTTTATAATTGGTAAATAAATCTCTACCTTTTAAGAAACTGTACCCCCAAATGAATACTAAAATAGACGCAATAACCAATATTGCCGTCTTAATTTCTCTACTAATTTTCAATGCTGAATCTTTTTTTGGCAAAGTTAAAATAAAATCCTTTAACTCCTTATAATTATCGTTTTAATGCCTCTTGCACTGACACTTTTTTTCCACCTTTGAACGCAATGATGAATGCGGAGGTATAACCTTTGGCTTTAGCATCGGCTAATAATCGTTTGGCCTCATCATAATTAGCTGTATTCCCATAGGTATATTTGTAAAGCGTCCCTTCGGAAGTGACCCCAATGGCGTTCAAGCCTTTGAAATTGCTTGGTGTGGTATCGATCAGTTTGCCACTAGCCGAAAGTTGCACTTTAAAGGTAACTTCACCCGTTGCTACTGGTTCTGGTTTCGGCGCTTCTTTAGGCTCTAGCTTCTTCGCCTCGGGCTTCTTTGGATCGGTTGTTTTCACCACCGCTTTCGGAGTAGGAATGGAATCGGTTGGCTTATAGGATTTGTCATTGCCTAATTTTTCGGAAGGTTTTTCAGCAGCACCTTTGTTTGTCTTGAAGTTCTCTTTTTTAAAGCTGATGATGGCATTTGCAATCGCTTGTGCGTAGCCATCCTGTCCTTCATCAGAGTCTAATTTTACCCCTTCTTGCGGATTAGAGAGAAAACCCATTTCGATGATGACTTTGGGCATATACGCTTTATTAAGCAACAGGAAGGGTCCTTGTTTTACCCCACGGCTTTTCCAATCTAACTCGTCTATAAAATGGTTTTGAATTTTTCCTGCCAAGAGAATACTTTGGTCAAGATCTGATTCGGCAGTAGTAATCGGCAGCTTGAAAGGTTCTGATGACTTTGGATCAAAGCCCTCATATTTTTGAAGATAGTCTTTCTCTAAGGCAACAACTGCATTTTCACGTTTGGCCGCCTCTAAGTTGGACGCATTCTTAGACATCCCCAGCACGTAGGTTTCGCAGCCCTCGGCAGCGGGATTTTTATTGGCATTGCAATGGATGGAAATAAAGAGGTTAGCATCCGCTCGATTAGCCGTATTTGCACGCTCGATAAGATCTATGAATTGGTCTGATTTACGGGTATAAATCACTTCAATATCCCCACTTTTTTCGAGAATCCTCCCCACCTTAAGGGCTACCGCTAGGGTTATATTTTTCTCTATATGACCGTTGTATACCGCACCATAGTCGTGATCTCCATGACCCGCGTCAAGCGTTACCTTAAATTTACTTTGGCTAAAAGCGGTGGTAGCAACGCATACTAAAATCAAACATTTTACTAGTGCTGCCGTTTTCATTTTTGTCATCAATTTCAAGCTGTATCGTTAGAGTTTATTTAATGGCGGTTCCTTTTCCCGCGGCGAATTGCACAATGAAAGCATCTTTAAAGCCATGGTTTTTTGCTTCTTGGCAGCTTTTCTTAGCCCCTTCTAGATCCGATGATCTACCGTAATAGTACTTGTAGAGGTTGTGTTCAAAGGTGAAGGAGATGCCTTTCAACCCTTTAAAATCGGGCGAAGTTACTTCTTTCTTTTTGGAACTAGCAAAAAGTTGGATTTTATACATCCCATCATCTTCCATTGAAGCCAGTATCGGCTCCTCTTTAATCGTCTTGAATGGTATAGAGTCTTTAGTTTCTGTGGTATCAGGCTTGTGTTCCTCTTTAATGACCTTTGGTTCCACCTTGGCAACTTTGGGTTCTGTCTTTGGCTCAGTCTTTATTTCTTTCACTTCCTCTTTTGCTTCGGCTTTAGACGCTTTGACTTCTGCTTTGGCAATTTTCTCTAGCATTTTAGATTCGTCGTAAGCATAGGGCTCGCTGAAGTATTCTTTTTTGTATTTGATTATGGCTTCGGCAATTTGGTGTGCCATTTTAGTTTGTCCGACCTCCGAATTAAGAAACTCCCCTTCTTCCGCATTGGACAAGAAGCCTAGTTCGATTAATACGCCTGGCATGTACGCTGCGTCAAGCACCCATAAAGGTTGTTGTTTAACCCCTCGGGTTTTGCGGTTTAGGTTGTTGGTGAAATTTTCTTGAATACTAGAAGCCAAAGTAATGCTACTGTTGAGATTTTCTTCTTGTACCAATTTTAGTCCGATAAACGTCTCCGGTTTTTTAGGATCAAAACCTTCATAGGTCTTTTTATAGTTTTCTTCTAATAAGATAACCGAGTTTTCATTTTTGGCTACTTCCAAGTTCATATTACTTCTAGAAAGTCCCATGACAAAGGTTTCCGTCCCTTCTGGCTCGAAGTTTTTAACGGAGTTGCAGTGGATGGAAACAAACAAATTAGCGTTTATTTTATTGGCTACTTTCGGCCGATTCACCAACTCGATAAAAACATCTGTCTTGCGCGTGTACACGACCTCAAAGTCTTTTTCTTTTTCTAGAAATTCGCCTACTTTAAGGGTGGTTTTGAGGGCAATATCTTTCTCGACATAGCCATGATAGGAATTCCCGGGGTCTTTTCCGCCATGGCCAGCGTCTAATACGATTGTAAATTTGTTGCCCTTGCCTTGTCCGAAAACATTCAATACGCAACTTAGCAAAAGTATTAGAAAACAGTTTTTGCTGTTGTTTGTAAATTTCATTGACTTCAAAAGTTAATTTTAATTAAAACCCAAAAGGTATAAAACCAATATTTCCTTATTTTTGACCGAAAATATTGTTTAAGTTTGCCACGGCAAAAATCAGGCCATATTTCTACAAAAATAGCACTTAACCTTTGCAAAGAAACTTAATTTATATCGTTTTTTTAACAATTTTCCTAACATTAGGAAACCAAAAAACCTACTCCCAAGACTTGCCTAAAAAGGGAAAAAGCTTTGAGGCTAAGAATCAGGTGGATGCTCCCGTAAAAAAGGAAGAAGTGGCTCCTGAAGAGGTTACCCTAAAAGAACGAGACACCCTTAAATTAGATTCTTTAAAAAAGAAAAAACCACTATTGGATGGTAAAGTTAAATACCGTGCCAGCAAGTATGCCAAGTTAGACCAAAAGAAAAAACTAGTCACCCTATATGACAAGGCCGAGCTCTATTATCAGGACATTGAATTGAAGGCCGGTGTAATCGTTTTTGACTACCAAAAAAGCGAGGTCTACGCTGGGCGTTTGAAGGATTCTACCGGGGCTTACACCCAATTACCTTCCTTTAAACAAGGGGCCAATGTCGTGGAGCCCGATTCGATACGGTT
>Ga0114967_10002024_pt1 | contig 17012 bp, 9 predicted proteins | sample M_130628_MF_Meta_FD_92639 | JGI IMG/M metagenome (GOLD analysis project Ga0114967, IMG submission 92639) | Freshwater microbial communities from Lake Montjoie, Canada to study carbon cycling - M_130628_MF_MetaG | ecosystem: Environmental > Aquatic > Freshwater > Lake | place: Lake Montjoie... | reverse complement strand
GTCGATGGCGCCCTCGTGGTCAGCGCCCCAGTCAATGATTTTTGGGCGGATGACACCCTCAAAAACCGCGGTCGAAAGCGTCCTGACACGCTTCTCCAAACTCCAGCACCGCACCTTCTCTATGCGCTGGGTGCCAATGCTCAGGACCTCCATCGCGGTCTCATTGAACATTTTGAGTCAACGGGTACAGGGTTCCTTTACCCAACCGACGAAAACAGCGAGACTCCAGACTCACTTCTCACAGCTTTGCAGCAGGACACTCGCAACCTGCACCTGCGCGATAAACTTTTCGTCCGCACGCTAGAGGACGCAAGCCTCGTGGTCTACTCGTGCCGTAGCCCAAGGAGAGAGTTAGAGGTGATAGCCGACCAATTCCGTGGGGAATTCAGCCGGAACCCTGAGCTTAGGCCCGAGGATTGCCGGATCCTGCTGGTGAACCCGAGCGACTACGCGCCGCTCATTAAGTCGGTTTTTGCAGAGGCCGGCGTGCCAATTCACTTTCCGGAGATGCCTCCGCAACAATCTTTGGAGGTGATCGCCGCTCTCAACTCACTCGTGGAGGCCTTGCGCGGGCGCTTTGAGTTGGCCGAGGGCTTGCGCCTGCTACAACAACCGCCAATTACACGACGTTTTCAGCTCGAGGACGCTTTGGCCGACGGGGAACTGGGCAACTGGCTTCGCGATGCAGGCGTGCGTTGGGGACGGAATCAGGAGCACCGAATTGAGGCCCAGCAGCAGCCGCTTTCCGGGGACACCTGGTCGTGGGCCTTCGGTTTGCAACGTCTGGCGCTGGGAGCGGTCCTCCCTGCCTCGGCAAACAACACCCGAGTCAACTTAACCAATGACACGCATAGTGTTCCACTGCTTCGTGCCGCTGGGCTCCAGACCGCGACCCTCGCGCGACTCGCGGAATTCCTCGATCTTTTCGATCAACACGCGGCCCGTTGGAAGCGAGGTACGACCCGCACCCTCGAAGCTTGGTGCGACGCCATCTCCGACCTCTGCGCTGCCTTTTTCGACGAAGCCAGCCAAGACCAAGCCCTCGTCTTAAACTCCAAGGTCGTCGCCCCGCTGCGCAAGAGCAACCTGCCACCGCACGAGACGAATGCCTCAAACGCATTCCTCCAAAGCGAGATTACTGGTGAAGTTTTTCTCAGGCTCTTTAATGCACGTCTTGAGGCTTTAAGCGAACAGCTCATGAGGGGCGACAGAATGAGCGGTGTGCTCGTCTCCGATCTTCGAAAGGACGCCGCGCTGCCAGCTCAAATCCTCGCCGTCGCAGGCCTTGGCGGCGAACAATTCCCTCGCGCCGACACTCGGGCGGACTGGCATCCGCTCAAAAACGCGACTGGAATCGGGCTTCCGAGTAAACGGGGCGAGGACCGTCATTTTCTCCTTCAGGCAGTGTTGTGTCCGCAAAGGCGTCTTCTGCTGACGTACGTAGGCGGCTCATTGCACGATGACAAACCATTGCCGCCCTCCACCCCGCTGGCAGACCTTTTAGAGGCGGTCGCTAAAACAGCCGGACCCAAGACGGCTGCGGACATCCAAGTGAATGTCCCGTTACACCCGTTTAGTTCGGCTGCCTTCCAAAGCTCGCTGCCGCACTTTGCGCGAGGCCAGCAGCCGAGTCACCATCAGGAGGCGCGGATCCTCACGAGTTCTCACAAAAGCGATACGCCCCGGTTTCACCACGCCCCGCTGCCTATTGAACAACGCAGCGCAGTGGACGTTACGGAACTGAAACGAACGCTCGTCGAGCCTCACAAAATTTACTTGGCACGCCTTGGGCTGGGTTGGTTTGACCAACCGCGCGCCTTTCCCTCTGGGGCCTTGCTCGGTCTGAACAGCCTTGAAAAATGGACGCTCCGAGACTGGATACTCAAGGAGCGCCTAGCCGCTGCCGATTCAACCAGCGGCCCCAGCGAGAGCGACGCCTCGCGGGAGCTTCTTGGGTTAATGGGCAAACTCCCCCAATCGCCGCGCGATCTCAAAATATGGGAGAAAGAAGCCGCAAAGGCTCCTCTGGTGCCCAATGAACCAAGCCGCCCGCATCCTGCGATCCAACTTAAAATTGAGGGGGTGGAGATAACCGGTCAGATCGATCCTCACTGGCGAATCAACGGGCACATCGCGACGCTTTACACCGCTGGAGAGAGCAAGCCCAAGTACGAACTCCGCGCTTTGGTTGACGCGCTGGTCCTTTCGCTCACTGCTCCGGAATTGAAGGTGTTCCAGATCCAATTTGCGAAAAAGAAACCTGAGGGTAACCCGCTCGCTCCAAAAGATATCACGCACCTACTCTTTGAACCTGAGGAAACGCTGAAACGCATTCTGGAGCTTCACCGACTAGCGCTCTGTGTGCCGCTCCCATTCTTCATTGAGGCCAGCGAAAAGCTGAAAGACGCCACTCCAGACGACCACTCCAGTTGCCTTGCCTCCGCGCTTGAAAAGTGGAAAAGCAAAGACTCCTTTAGCGAGAACGCCAAGGACCCTGAATCAGAAGCGCTCAGTGTGCAGATCGCTTTTGCCGGAATAGAGGATCCCTTCACGGAGGACTACGAACTTCCAGACGGCTTCGCTGTGGAAACGGTCACTGAAAACCCTGCCGAGAAGCTTTCCATCACTGTGGCCAAATTCATTTTCGGCCTGCTTCCTGCCCTTCCCAAGACCAACTCCAAAAGCAAAAAAGCCCTCTCGTAATGCAACAATTTAACCCCTTTCAGTTGCCATTGCACGGCCTGCGCGCCATCGAAGCTAGCGCAGGCACCGGCAAAACGTGGTCCATCACGCTGCTCCACCTGCGGCTCATCCTTTCGGGGGTGCCCATTGAGAAAATCCTCGTGTCCACCTTCACCACGGCCGCGACAGCCGAACTGCGCGACCGCCTTCGCGAGCGCCTTGCGGACAGCGTTCGCCTCTCGGAAAAACTCCTAGACAACGCCCCACTAAACCCGCAGGAACGCGACGTTGCAGATCTTCTACACGACTGCCCGAACCATCTCGTCCTCTTAAAAACGGCGCTTTCCAACCTCGATCTGGCTCCCATTCACACCATTCACGGCCTGGCGACGCGCATCTTGTCAGAGAATGCGGCCACACTCGGTCTGGATCCAGACACCGTTTTAGTCGCCAACACAGACGACCTTCTGGAGGAAATTCTCGACGATCTCTTCGTCCAAAACCCCGAACTTTTCGTCGATCTCGAACGTGACAGTAAGGGCCTAGCGACCGTAGTGCGTGTGGTCAAAGCCCACCCCGATCTCTCGCTTCAGCCCGACACCTTCAACACCCCTGAAGAACTGGCCTCCCTGCAGCAACGTTATCTTGAAATCGCCTCCGAAATCCAACCCGAGCAAATGGCTGCATCCGCCAAACGCGCAGACACTCGGGACGCGCTCATCGACAAGCTAAACCAGATGAAGCGGGGCGTTCATTGTCTCTTGTCTAAGCTCACCGAGCCACAAAAGCGTGCGCTCACGCCTGAATACGTTGCCTTGTGGGAAAAACTGGACGCTGCACACGCTCCCATTGCCGCTGCCATTCATGCACCCCTCATCCTTGTCGCTCGGGAACTCCCCGAACGTCTTGCCGCCCGTAAACGCGAACTGGGGCTGCGCAGTTTCGACGACCTCATGCATTGCGTGCGTGACGCACTGAAGGATCCACTGCGCGGTCCCGCCCTTCTCACGTCGTTACGCCAGCGCTACGAGGCGGTCCTCATCGATGAGTTTCAGGACACTGACGCGATCCAATCCGAGGTGTTTTCGTGCGCCTTTACGGATCCCGAATGGCTCAAGACCCATCCGTTCCTTCTTATCGGTGACCCCAAACAGAGCATTTATCAGTTCCGAGGCGCTGATCTCGCTAGTTATCAGGAATTGGTCGCCAAGGCTGATATCTACACGATGGACACCAACCATCGGTCCGACGGCGCACTCATCGATGCCTTGAACGATCTTTACTCGAGCGCTGGCAACACTTCCGGCGACTCCGTTTACGGCCTGTTCCCGGGCCCAGAGCGCGAAATTCCCTACATCAAAGTAAAAGCAGCCCACCAGAACCGCACCCTGCAGCGACCGGGGGGCGTCGGCGTCTGCACAGAGACCGCCCTCACTTTGGACATCGTCCCCGGAACTGACCTTCCCAAAGGACTTCTCACCCAGCGCTTGGCCTTTAATTGCGCCCAAAAGATTGCCGAACAACTCGCTTTGAAGCCCGAGGAGCGCTTATGCATTCCCACCAAAGCTGGTTTCCGCCCCCTCGCTGCCGCTGACTACGCGGTCCTTGCGCACACCCGCAAACAGTTGCAATCCGTCCAGACAGAGCTTCGCAAACGGGGCATTCCTAGTGTGTTTAAGAGCGGGCAGTCGATCTTTGCCACGTACGAGGCGAAGGAGATACTGCTCCTGCTTCAGGCTCTTAGTCCTGAAAACGTATCGCAAAGCACCGCCTTTGGGGCCCTCGCGACGTCCCTTCTTGGCCTGACTTCGGAGGAACTGCTTTCCCTCAGAACACAAGATAGCGGCGATCGGTTAGCCGGTTACTTGCAACTTTTCCAAAACTGGAGCCAACAACTTCTCCACAAAGGACCGCTCCGCCTGCTCGAAAGCATTCTTAACCATCCAATTTCGCAGGGAACGCCGCGCCGCAAACTCCTTCTTCAAACTCATAATGGAGAGCGTCAAATCACCAACTGGCTTCATGTAGCCGAAATCCTGCAACAAACCTGGGCTGGTCGCCACCTGCGCGACGCCGACTCCCTTGCGATATGGCTCGGGCGAAAGCTCGTGGGAGAAGACGACGATGAGGAGCAGGACGCCGAGTCAGAACAATGTGTTCGCATTGAAACACAGGAGGATGCGGTTCAACTCGTGACCATACATGCAGCGAAAGGCCTCGAATACGGCATCGTCTTTTGCCCGTTTTTGTGGGCGATTAAGAGCCGTCAGACCTTCAATATCGGCAAGGTGTTTTTCGATGGCAAAACCCTCGATGTCGGCACCCCAGACCAGCCGCTGATCCGCGACGCCGAATGGAGAGGGATGGAAGAGGAACAGGCTCGGATGTTATACGTCGCAATCACTCGGGCCAAACATCAGCTCCACCTCGGGTTTGCTGCCACCGGCGAATCAGGGCAACACGCCAACGCATCAGCCCGTTCCTGGATTAGCCGTCTGCTGTTGGGAGGCATCCTTAGCGAAGAAGAACGTTCCCAAAAGAATCTGGCATCGACCCAAGAGAGACTCTTTGAGGAGCTTACGGATCCCGGTTGGCCGCGGCACCTCTGGAGCCCGCCGGCGTTGGATGCCGCCGATTCCACCACTTCCAGCGCCGTTGAAAATGATGCGCAAAGTGAAAACATCCAAAGCCCGCGCAAGACGATCCTCTCCGAGATCCCCGATCTTGCAGCGCCCCGGCAGAATAAACTACTAAAGCTCAGCTTCACGCTTCTTCACAAACAGGGGCGTGGAGGCGATGTGGAACGCGAGGGGATCCATCTGGCCTCCGGTGGTGCCGACGAACCCAACAGTCCCGAACCGTTGACAAAACCGGATCAACTTTTTCCGGTAAACAACCTGTTTTCCAATATCGTGCTGGCCCAGCCCCAGCTCAAAGGCAAGGGGCTCGGAGTCTTGGTCCATACCGTCCTCGAAAACGCTCTGGCAAATTCCCACGTTGCCAGCGATCCCGAGGGCGCGCTCCGTCAATGCATACCAAGCAACCTGCCTCCCGAGTGCACTCAAGACCTCCTCCATGCCCTGCTTTTGGTCCTCAAACATCCCATGCCACTGGCCGCTGACGCTCCCCCGTGCCGTCTTATGGACCTCACGCAAAAAGTGTCCGAGCTTCAATTCCTCCTTCCTTTTGATCGCGAAGAACTCCGTAGCAAACAGCTAAAACTCGCCCTTTCCAGGTCCGATCTGGCTCGCGAAACATCGTGGAACCTCTGGGCAGAAAGGTTCTCCACCCTTAATGAACTCCCTGTTCACTTCCTCGAAGGCGTGATCGATCTTATTTTTCAATACGAAGGAAAGTGGTACGTCCTCGACTATAAGACGAACGGCGGTTGTGGCGCTGGCACACAGCAGGATCTCGAAAAAATTATGCTCCGTGAGGATTACATCCTTCAGAGTTACCTCTACTCGCTTGCCTGGCATCGCCGACTTCAGGCGAGCCTTGGCGAAACCTACGATTACGCACGCGACTTTGGCGGCATCGTCTACCTCTTTTTGCGCGCCCTGCCTGCAGATCCCGTTCCCGGAGACACTCGCGGGCTATGGTTACACAAGCCAGATCTCCAACAGCTTGCCCATCTCGAACAACTCACCACCGGCCCCAAACAGATAGCCGTGTAACGTTGCGTCCACTCATTCAACAGGCCACCTCTATGACTCTTCCCACTGCTTCAGACGCCTATCTTTGCCTCGCCCGCGCCGCGCTTGGTTCGTCCCACTCCGGCGAAGCGCTTCCAGTCGCGATTCTCGCCTCACTGCTCGAGGCTCAATCCCAAGGCGCAGGCACCATCCAGCTCGAAAAAAGTGCGCTTCAACAGTTGCTGAGCTCAGGACACGCCCGCCTTTCCAGTGACGCGGGCGACGGCGCAACTCCGCTCATGGTCATCGAGGAAAATTCGGTCATGCTCGCGCGCACCCACGCGTTGAGGTCGTCCATTCGCGCCGCGGTCTCGACGCTTTGCGCGAGGGAAGAACTCCCTTGCGAACCCGCAGAGAGCGCTATCGAGAACGCCTTCGGCCCCAAAAGCGATGGCCGCGATGCCGGACAGCGCGACGCCGTGAGAGGCTTACTTAAAAGCTCGATGGCCATTCTCACCGGTGGCCCTGGCACGGGGAAAACAACCACGGCCGCCACTTTTCTTGCTCTGCGTTTCGCTCTGGATGCGAGTCTTTTGCCGAGCGACGTCATCCTTGCCGCGCCCACCGGAAAGGCGGCCAAACGCCTCGAGCAGGCAATTCACGACGCTGCACAGCTCGGCGGAAGGCTTGGAAAAGCGGGCCTCCCTTGTGAAAAGCTCCTGCAACTGCGCGCGAAAACGTTGCACAAGACGCTCGCTTGGACTCCGAAAACTCCCGAGCAAGGCGGCCCCTTTAAACACGGCAAAAATGCTCCGCTTTCCACCCGAATCGTCCTCGTTGACGAGGCCTCGATGATAGACCTTTCGCTGTTTCTCCATCTCTTGGATGCGCTCCCCGCTGGGGCCCAGCTCGTCATTCTCGGCGACAAAGACCAGCTCGAAAGCGTGGAAATCGGAGGAACGCTGCCGGAACTCATTCGAAGCCACCCCTCAGCAGTCTTCAGCCTCACGCACTGTTTCCGCTCCGAGTCCCTCGACATTCTCGAGTTGGCAAGCGCCTTCAAACCCGGCGCAACCCACCGCCCTGCTTGGACGGAACTGCACGCCTTATTGCAACGTCCCAGCCTCGCGTTCACAGACCTCCCACCCTTCGCCCATGGCTTGCCCGCCGAAGTCACCGCGCAACTCCAAGCCGATTGGCGTCCTTTGCGAATTGCCACCGCCGCCATCGACCTCAATAACCCGGAATCCCAACAGAAAGCGTTCAACGCGCTCAATGCGTTCCAAGTGCTTTGCGCCCAGAACGAAGGACCCGGCGGCGTGCAGGAAATCAACCGTTTAGGCGCCGGCTCAGGAGCGCTTTTTGCCCACGGCACCCCAGTCATGGTGACCCGCAATGAGCGGCAGCTTGATCTAGCCAACGGCGATCTCGGAATCGTGGTTCAACGCCATCCTTCCGACATTGCGCGCGTCATTTTTCCGCATCGGGATCCCCTGCCCCTCGCCCAACTTCCGTCTCACGAACCGGCATGGGCCTTCACCATTCACAAAAGTCAGGGCAGCGAGTTCCAGCGTTGCACTATTTTCCTCCCGCCAGACACGCACTCTGCGCTCCTCACGCACAACCTTTTGTACACCGCCATCACGCGGGCCAAGACGCACGTACGTCTGTGCGGCCCGAAAGCAGCACTCGAAGCGCTTCTATAGGTTTCCATGAATTAGCCGTGCCCTCAACCGCGGCGGATCTCGGACCCCTTAAACCGGACGTTAAACCGGTAAATCTTCTTCTGAAAACAACTGATCTTTCCCGACTGAAGATCAATAAAATCAGGAACTTCCACGAGCCGGATGTCCGCTGAGGCGTGGTATCCACGCTCGGAAAAAATATCGATAAGAATGGCAAGTGCCTTCGGATCGTTAAAGAGCACGCTCTCCGAGTTAATGTTCGCTGTTCCCGAAATAGCGTGGCGGGAAATGATCGGCATCATCTTCACCTCAATGAACTTTATGACCTGCCGCATTAGGTCTGGGCTTTCGACCTCATACTGATCAAGTCTCCGCACCAAATCCTGACGCGCATGCCGCACGATTTCGCTGGCAATAGGTAGCTTGCGCATCAACTCAAAAGTCCGCGGATCCAGCTCCAATGAGCTCTGGTACTCGAGTTCGTGAACAATGTTCTTACGCACCCGTTCCAGCGGCTCCTGAGCATTAATGAAGTGATAATGGAAAATCATCTTCAGCGACACCAACGCATCATAAGTCTGCTCTTTGAACACAGAATACCGGTTGCGTGCCAGCGTCTCATTGAAGTCCGTTGCGCGCTCTTCCATCAACTCACCCACCCCAGAACGCTCCACTTCCGAGTTGTGCGCCATGACCTGCCGCCCGCGCTTTAGCTGCCTAGCAACACTCTCGGCCTCATCCACGAAAAGAACCATAATGTGAAAAATAGGCTGCTTGAAATGCGACGCCTCTGGCGTGTGCGAAAACTGGCGGCGCAACGCTAACATTTCGTCAAAGAGCATTTTAAGACACTCCACTTGCACCCGCGTTCTGGGAAACCCATCCAAAATCGCACCGTTCTGCTGCTCGGGTTCAAGCAGTTTCCGGAACAAGATATTGATCACATCAGCGTCACCGACCATCCCGCCTTGCGCCTTAATTTTAAGCGCCTCAGGCGTGTTGAGCAACTGACTGACCACGATCGGCTCCGCCGTAATATCACGCAGCTCCCGAATGAAGTCGGAGTTTGTCCCCTTCCCTGCACCGGGCGCGCCTCCCAGCAAGATCAACTCCTTGGGAAAACGCAGGCCTTCTCTGCCGTAGTCCAGTTCAAGTTGTTTCAAAACGCGGTTAAAAATAAGTTGAGAATCCTTAATCTCAAGATCAGCAGGACCCTGGGTGCGGGCACCTAGTTTCGATTGGGGGTTATTCATAAGCCAAAACCTAGACAAAATATGGCCGTGGAAAAGCCCCCTTTTTCACAAGATGAATGGCCCCCGTGTTCGCTTTAATACTTTTTTAACCAGATCCATGGACGCAAGCAGAGACCGACCTGACGTTTCATGTGTGCCGCTCGTGTTTGTCCCTTTCGCATGGCTTGGAACGGATGGAATGCACTGAGACGTCATTACTCCAGCCCACGCTCACGCGAAATTCACCTTGAACGAACTTCATTCTCGTGTTGTCTCAGTATCGATGTCCTGTCGCCCCGTCATCACAAGACTCCTTACCATGCTGTGTGTGTTCACACTGCTCATGGTTCAGGCTTTTGGTGGGCTTACGGGGTATTTGTGCCGTTGTGGCGGACAGCAGAGCTTTACACAAGTCGACCATTGCCATGGCCCTCACTCAGAGGGTTGCCATGACGATGAAGATCAAGCGCTTGAAAGGACGCATCCACACGACGACGAGAGCCGTGGTGACAGAGAAAACCACGAACCCGTACGTGAAAACCTCCAGTTGGTCCAGGCCCCAAGCGTTGCCGCTCCGGAACTCATGACGGTTCTTCTCGCGGTGTTACCCGAGTTGCCCTTCCTCAGTTTGCTTAAAGAGGACACCGCTCTCACCACGTCGTGGAGAGCTATCAGACTTTCTCCACCGCTCAGCGTAGTGGTTGGACGGACCATCGTCCTGTTAATCTGAAGGTTAGTGTGACCACGGCAAGCGCCGTCTGATGCCCTGCGCAAGTCTGCGCATTGGGCTCTCAAACACACGCGAATCATCGCGTGTCCGCATTCACTCAGCCTCCCTCGCACCATGTCTTTACGTCTCTTTTTTCTACCCCTATTCACCTTTGTAATCCCCGCCATCGCCAGTGGCCTCCCTCTCACTGTAGACGGAGCCGCGGCCTACGCACTTCAACACAACCCCTCCCTCGCCGCTGCACGCCTCAGTATTGGTGAGGCTCGGGGACGGCTCCAGCAGAGCGGGCGCTTGAGTAACCCAGAGGTGGAGCTGGAATTTAACAAGAACCCGAGGAGCCGCGAATCCTCCGCCAGTGTTGTCCTGATGCAGCGCTTTCCTGTGGCAGGGCGACTTCGTTACGAAAAGGCGATCTCTCGAGCCCAACTCTCAGCGGCTGAATCGGAAGTCCGCGACGCAGAACGAAAGCTTTCAGCCGATGTCCGCACACTCGCGGTCAAGCTCATTGCTCTTAAGGAACAACGGCATCTCCGGTCCACTCAGTTGGCAAACCTCCAAGAGCTCTCTGAGTTTTTGCGCAAATTAGCAGCAAATGGAGAGGGTTCAGCCACCGATGCACGGCAGGTCGAGCTCGAATCCCGTCAAATCGAGATTGAAAGTCTCCAGCTTACCGCGGACGAGTTGGGACTTCTCGGAGAATTCCGTATCTTGCTTGGATCTTCCCCAGACGAATCTGCGACCGTCAGCGGCAAACTTACGCCCCCCTCCAACAATCGAAAGCCTTCTGCCCCAACTCAAAGGCCTGACATCCTAGCAGCAGAATCCCGCTCCGAAGCCGCCAAACAGAGCGTTCGCGAACAACAGGCACGCCGTCTGGAAGACGTAGGAGCTGGTGTTTCTTACCAGAACGAACGCACCATTGATGATCCCAACCCCATACAGAGGGATCAGATTATCGGGCTCCGATTCAGCCTGCCGCTTCCTCTGTGGAACAATAACTCGGGGCGAATTTATGAAGCCACGGCTGCTGCCGCGCGCGCAGAAAAAGAGCTGACCGCCGCCCGTTTGGGCGCAGTAGCAGAAGTCCTGTCTGCACGGAACACCATGGATGCGTACTCGAAAATCCTCAGTGAACTGGATTCCAAAGTATTACCCCAAGCCACACAGCTCGAAGAACAACTCCAAGCCAGTTACTCAACAGGCCAGACTCCTCTCGTCGAAGTCCTCAGGGCCCGCTCCCGCCACCTCGATTTGCAACGCCAGCGTCTGGACGCGCTCCGAGACTATCACCTCGCGAGTATCCGGTACGCTTCGGCAACGAACCAGCAACCAGCTTCCAAGTAATGAAACGCCTCCTCTTTCCGCTGCCACTTGTGGCTCTGGCTCTCGCAAATTTCACTTTGTCCCTGTCCGCCGCCGTCTCGCCAGAGAAGGCTGCCGCCACCGTGATTCTGAATGAAACTGGTGTTCAAAACCTCAAAATCGAGACCGTCGAAGCTGAGGAAGCCGACTTTGAACACACCGTCTTCGCACTCGGGCGCATCCAAGCGATACCAGAAAAACGCGCCGTAGTCGCGAGCCGCATTTCAGGACGTATCATGGAAATTAAGACCGTCCTTGGAACCATGATTGAGGCCGGTGCTGACGTCGCTCGTCTGGAGAGTCGCCAACCCGGTAACCCACCACCGTCTATCTGGCTAAAAGCCCCTGCCACTGGACTGGTCACCTCCAGCGATGCGCGCGTTGGCGAACCTGTCGAGCCCGACAAGGCGCTTATGGAAATCACGGATCTTTCGGAGGTATACGCTGTGGCTCGGTTGCCGGAGCATCTGGCTGGAAAGATTAAAGTGGGAGCTGTCGCACATATCCATGTCACCGCTCTTCCAGAAGAAACATTCGAAGGAACCCTACTACGCTTCGGCACAGCCGCAGATAAAGCCAGCGGTACTCTTGACGCGATCTTCGCCCTACCGAATTCAAATTTGCTGCTACGCCCGGATCTTCGTGCTGAATTCTCCATTGTCCTGAGCAAACGCGAGAAGGTAATGAGTATTCCAAAGGTTGCGCTGCAGGGAGATGCTCTGAACCGGTTTGTGTACGTAAAGGATTACGATCTCCCTCATGCCTTCGTAAAGTCGCCAATCCAGATTGGTTCAACCAATGACCAGTTTGTGGAAGTCCTTGGTGGACTGATTGTGGGGGATGAGGTGGTTACTACAGGCGCCTACTCACTGGCATTTGCAGGAAAAGGCAGTGTGTCGCTCAAAGAAGCGCTCGATGCAGCCCACGGCCATGAACATAACGAGGATGGCAGCGAAGTCACAGGCGTGAAAAAGCCAGCGAATGCCAACGGTGCAGGACACGAGCACAGCGAAGGCCACCAGCACCTTTCGACGTTGACGCTTTTTTCGCTCATCTCCAACGGCCTCCTGCTGGTGTTACTGATCGTGGCGATGCGTAACAAGAACGCCGCTCAGCCTCACGTTCAAAAGACATAACGTCATGCTGAACAAGCTCATTCATTTAGCACTGCATAACCGGGCAATCGTCCTGGCAATGGCACTGCTCCTTATGGTCCTTGGCGTGCAGACCACCCTGCGCCTTCCGGTAGAAGTGCTCCCTGACCTGACCAAACCGACGGTGATCATTCTAACGGAATCACCGGGACTCGCTCCTGAAGAGGTCGAAATCAATATCACTCAGCCCATTGAGCGAGCCCTGCTTGGAGTCGCCGGACTCTCACGCATTCGTTCAAATTCTGATGTGTCGCTCTCCCTTGTTTACGCCGAGTTTTCTTGGGACACGGACATCTACAAAGCACGGCAGTTTGTGCAGGAACGACTCGCTGGTGTTCGTGGCTCGTTGCCTGCGGGGACCGAGCCATTTCTGACGCCAGTTGCCTCTTTGATGGGCGAAATCCTGCTCATCGGAGTCAGCAGTCGTGACGACAAAACCCTTCCACGCGACGTGCGCTCTATCGCCGATTGGACCATCCGGCCCCGCCTGCAAAGTATCCCTGGTATTGCGGAAGTGCTCAACATGGGTGGCGGTATCAAACAGATACAGGTCCAACCCGAGCCGCATCGCATGGCGGCCCATGAGATTACTTTCGATGAACTCGAAACTGCAGCAAAAGAAGCCGCTACAAATTCCACAGGTGGCTTCATCAACACCGGCCCACGCGAAATCATGGTACGGAACCTCGGCATGAGTGTGGATCTCGAGGATATTGCCAACACGGTCGTTAAAATCGTCGGAGATCATCCGATCACGATCAAAGACGTGGCTCGTGTTGAATGGGGTGTGGAACCCATGCGCGGCGACGGAAGCGTGAATGGCAAACGTGGAGTGGTGATGAGCATCACAAAGGCTCCCGGATTCGATACTTTGTCGCTTACGGTAGACGTCGAAAAAGCGCTCGGTGAGTTACAAAAAACGCTTCCAGAAGGCGTCGAAGCGATAGTGCTTTTTCGCCAAGGCGACTTTATCGAACACGCGATTGGGAACCTCAAGGAAGCCATCCGCGACGGAGCGATCATGGTGACTATCGTGATTTTCCTCTTTCTAATGAATTTCAGGACCACGTTTATCACGTTAATGGCGATGCCGCTGTCGTTCGCCATCACGATGCTGACGTTCCAGTGGTTCGGTATTTCCGTAAACTCAATGACGCTCGGGGGCCTTGCCGTCGCCATCGGGATGGTGGTCGATGACGCCATTGTGGATGTGGAGAATGTTTTTCGCCGTTTGTGGGAAAACGCAGCACTTCCAACTCCGGTTGCAGCCCTCAGCGTTATCGCAAGGGCTTCCGGAGAAGTCCGAAACTCCATCCTCTATGCCACGCTCCTGATCATTCTGGTTTTCCTGCCACTCCTTGGCCTGAGTGGAGTCGAAGGGCGCCTCTTCTCGCCCATCGCCATCGCAACAATCGTCTCGATGATCGCGTCCTTTGTCGTGTCACTGACCGCGATCCCGGTTCTCTGTTCTTTCCTTCTCAAGCCCAAGCTCGGCCACGAACACAAAGACGGCCTCCTGACTCGCGGGATGAAGGCGCTTCTCGAACACACGTTGCTGCGCTTCGGTCTTAGCCAGCCGTACTTACTCCTTGGGCTTGTCGGGATGATCGTCGTGGGCGCGTTCTTGCTCTACCCACAAATGGGGAAAGACTTCCTGCCTTCGTTCAAAGAAGAAACGGCTCTGGTTTCCATGACCGCCGCCCCGGGTACGTCCCTAGAGGAAACTAACAACATCGCAGATGTCATCGAACAACAGCTCCTCAGTATTCCTGAGGTCCACAAAGTCGGACGCCGTCTCGGCCGAGCCGAACGCGGCGACCATGTCGTGCCTGTTAGCACAGCCGAATTCGATGTCGATTTTCGCCCAACCGCTAGCAGTAAAGGCCCACAACGCGAGCGAAACGAGATTCTTGCCGACGTACGGAAAAAAGTTCAGAGCGTCCCCGGCACCTTCAGCGTAGTGATGGGTCCGCTCGCTGATCGTATCGGCCACATGCTGAGCGGCGTATCGGCACCGGTCGCAATTAAAGTGTTTGGGACTGACCTCGACCGCTTGCGCCAAATCGGCATTCAAGTGCAAGCCGTAGCCAAAGGCATCCCCGGCTTTGAGGACTGCAAACTCGATCAGCAATCCGTTATTTCCCAGCTCCGGATCGAGATAGACCGAGATCGGGCCGCTGCCTACGGGATTACGCCGGGCAGACTCAACGCAACACTTTCCACGCTGCTTGGCGGTGAAAAAGTCGCATCTCTCCGGGATGGGCCTCGTGAAATCGACCTCACCGTACGTCTCCCGCTCGAGTGGCGCGAATCCCCTGAAAAGCTCGGTGACATTCCCATCGAAGTCCGAGGCAATGAAGGTGGAGTACAACGCATACCGCTTTCCCTAATCGCTAATGTGCGTGAAGCGAAAGGACCGAACGTCATCTTTCGAGAGAACGCACAACGCCGCTTTGCGCTCGCAATCAAACCGAGTGTTCGCGACGTCGGCACTCTGGTTGAGGAGCTACAGAGGCGGGTTTCCGAACAGGTGAAGTTACCCGAAGGATACTTCATTTCGTACGAAGGAGAGTTTAGAGCCCAGACGGAAGCCTCCAGGCGCATCGCCCTTTTGAGTATTGTGGTCCTCGTGATCATCGCCTTCCTGCTCTACACGTACTTCGGCACGGCGTTTTTCGCGATTCAGGTGTTGTGCGACATCCCGCTGGCGATGGTTGGCGGGTTGGTGTTCACCTATTTCAAGCTGAACAACATTAGCATTGCGACACTGGTCGGCTTCATCGCGGTCGCGGGCATTGCCGCCCGAAACAGTATCATGCTGATCTCCCATTACCTGCACCTGATGCAGTCGGAGGGAGAGGCGTTCACCAAAGCGATGGTGATTCGGGGAACGAAAGAACGCCTAGTCCCGGTTCTGATGACTGCGCTCGCTGCTGGGATCGGGCTCATCCCTCTTGTCCTCGCTGGCGACCAGCCGGGGAAAGAAATCCTGCATCCCGTAGCGGTGGTGATCGTCGGCGGTCTGGTGACCTCCACAATCCTTGGCTTGGGCGTTACCCCAACCGTTTTTTACACTTTTGGCCGCAATGCAGCCCACGAGGCCATTGAGCGGCACCCTTCCACCTCCATTTAGTCAGTAAAATAAAACCCAAAATAAACCTACCTATGAAAAAACACATCCTCACATACCTCAGCAGTTTAATTCTAAGCGCCTCCGCTTTGGCGCATGGCAATGTTGAACTCGGTCCAAACGGTGGTCGAATCCTGGAATTCTCTAAAAACGAATCCATGCACGGTGAAGTCATTTTCAAGGACAACCAATTTCATATTGCGTTACTCGACAAGGATATGAAGCCGGCTGCACTTGCAGATCAAGAGCTCACAGCCACAAGCGGTGAGCGGGCAAAGCCTGAAAAGCTCGTGGTAGAGAAAAAAGACGGCAAGTTCATCGTACCGGCAGTCAAAGCGGGAGATTGGATCATCTTCCAATACAAGGAGAACGCAAAAACCAAGGCGATCACCGCGCGGCTTCAATACGACCCAACGATCTGCGGCACGTGCAAAGGGCCAGAATGGCTATGCAAATGCGCAGCAAAAGAAGGCAAAGGCAAATAAGAGGGCTCTTTCAGTTTTATGGGTGATTCAAAAGACCTTAGCACTAGGGAGCGCGGAGCCCCAGCTCTACAATAAGTACCTCACTCGAAACGAAATACAGCAAAGGTACCGATGCCAGTCCCACCTTTAAAAAGCATGTAAAGATCATGCGTGCCCGAGGTCTTGGTTACTGGAACGCTCTGGTCTGCGTATTTATTAAAGCTGCCGGTATTCGCAACGGTCAAAGTACCAATTAAGGTGCCATTCAAGTGATCGAGGCGAAACTCCACTTCGCCTCCAGCATGTTTCTCGTCCACGGCCACATTCGTGTGGCAGATGGAGGTCTCCGAACCGAAATCCACGCTGCGATAACATACCCAATCGCCCCCATTGAGATGCCCCAAGCCACCATCAAATGTCATCTTGCCTAGGTAGTTGTCTGCATCAATTGCTCTGATGAAACGTGCCGATATGCTGGGTCGAGGCAACTGGCGACTGGGGATGGGAGAAAATGCCTTTGGGTAGGCACCGGGCACCCACTCCTCACCACCGAATTCATAGGCGCCCACATCGGGAGCCGTTCCCTTGAATCCATCGGTAATCCCTGGAATCGGAATCCCAGAATCTAGTGCCGGGGAGCCTTACTTTAGGCGGAAGTCTCCTGCATACGGATCGGCAAAAGTATCCAAAGCCGAGGATTTAATGAGATTATTGCGCCTGTCATCACCACACGCCTCGCTGAGCAAAATGTTGTTGTACACCTTGAGCTGCTTGCCTCCATAAAAAACACCGGCAATTCCGGAGTTAAGGCAGGTGTTGTTATGCACTTCCATGTCGGCATACGGTTCCGGAATCTTCTCCCATGCACCACCCGGCAAAGGGAGGAAATCCCGCGGATTTACTTGCAGCCCCATGCCCCCAACGTTCCAAACCACATT
>Ga0114967_10002022_pt1 | contig 17021 bp, 12 predicted proteins | sample M_130628_MF_Meta_FD_92639 | JGI IMG/M metagenome (GOLD analysis project Ga0114967, IMG submission 92639) | Freshwater microbial communities from Lake Montjoie, Canada to study carbon cycling - M_130628_MF_MetaG | ecosystem: Environmental > Aquatic > Freshwater > Lake | place: Lake Montjoie... | reverse complement strand
GTACATCATTATAATAAAATAATATAGAACTATCGCCAGCTGGCAATGGTGTTGGCGTAAGAGGTACAGAAAATGGATAAGGTCCAGAAAAATATAATGTACCAACTATTCCAACTACTGTAGAAAATATTGAAAGTAATTGTCCAATATATTGACTAATTGTTTGACCTGCATTTGTAGTTGCATTTGTAAACAATATTATTATATTGTCCCTATAACTTTTAGCTGTATTTACAGAATTATTAACATTATCTAATAATTTTTGCAATCTATTTTTAATTGTAGTATCAGTCACAGAAGCAATCGCATCTGTTAAAGGTTTAACAATTCTTTCTGCTTTTTCTATAGATAATTGTAAATCTTTATATTGAGGTGATGTTTTAATATCATCTAATAACTGTCTTATATATGAATTTAATAACAAAACTTGATCATTACCATTTTTTAAGTTATCAGATATTGTTTTTTGTTGCTGTCCTGCTTGTGTATAATTAGTAGAAACTGTATCTAAAAATTGTTTAGATTCTGTATAATTTCTATTTACATTTGTTTGCAGATCTAAAACTTTCTGTATATTACTACCAAAATCTGCGCCAGCTGTGTCTGATGTAGGCTCTGTACCATTTATAATATTTTGTATTAATACTAAAGAGTTATTTGTATTTGTTAAAAATTCTTGACCACTTGTTACTGCAGTTTCTGATTGTATAAGAGCGGTATTCGCCCTGTTATAAGAATCTTTAGCAGCTGTTTGTAAACCTCTAACTGTAGTTAAAATACCATTTGCAGAATCAACATAACCTTTTACAGTATCTTCATATTCTTTTCGTGTATTTACATAATCTGTAGCGTAATCTTGTATAGCTGAACCGGATTTTATTAAATGTTCAATAATATCTTCTGTTTCTATAATTAGATTTTCAATAGTATTTTTTGGTTTAGAAATTGTAAAAATTACAATTAATAAAACAGCAAGTCCTAAAACTACTAAACCAATACTTATTGCGTTGGTTTCTATAAATGTTTGTATATCTTTTAACGACATTTTTATTTATTAAATGTAATAAAAAAATATTTTAATCATATTATTAATGATTAAAATAAATCTATAATATTTTTACTTTTTTACTTTTTTTAATTTATCTTCGTGACTAATATTTAATTTTTTAATAATACTTGAGATATCACAAATTTCTTGACTACCATCAATTTTTAAAGTGGTAGTGGGATTAATACCATCTTCGCCATAAGTTGATTGATAAATAGAACCGATTGTATCTCTGCAAGTTGAATCATATTGTACTTTTATGTCTTCTGTAAGTTTTACTATTCTACGTTGAATATATCCTGATGTCGTTTCTACCCCATAATTTCAAATGGGGACTAGACTATATCTTAAGCAAACATAGTTGGCTAGACTATTAAGTTTGCCGATACCCGTGTTATCAATTTATTCCATTCTATTTCATCATCATCACTCCATTTATAACTTTTACGTTTATTTTCTTGTGAAAGTAAAGGTCTTAAATTGCTGTACCGCCACATTTTTTGTATTTAGATTTTTTTTTATTATGTTCTTTACAATATAGTCTATTTCTATCATGTAGACATATATTATATATTTTATCTTTTACTTTATAAAATTCATCAATTGGTTTATATTTTTGACATACATAACATCTTTTTTCCATTTATTATTTTAAAACGTTTGTTTAATTGCAATTTAATTTTTTGTTTCGATAAACGTAGTCGTTGAGCGATAATCATATCCTTGCCATATCGGACTTAGATTATTTACGCGCGGATTACCCAAAATCTTAATGTTTTTACTATGCCTTAGGTCATTACCCCAGGTATTTAACTTAATTTCTTAAGAAAAAGTAGTAATTAAGATTATAAGGGCTTCCCCGTCATTATAAGGTATCTCGCCTTATAATTATTTATTATAAGACTAGCAATGCTTTTAACATTACTTGGCCAATCATTTTAGCCGTATTCATAGCTGTATCTGCGCAGCCTTCTCTCCCGGAACAGGCATGGAAATAAAATTCTTTTGGATTTAATCCTTTAATAAAAGATGATGATACAAATCCTCTACTTTCATACTCCATTTCCAATGGTAAATTCTCCATTGGGTAATGTGGCAATGTTCTTTTGCCATTATTTAAAACAGGTTGCACTCTTTTTCCGACCAAGTTTTGCTGGCCAAGCAACCCAGTCACTTGCGCGATATTAAACCAATCTCCCTTACTGCCTGATTTTACCGTCGAAAGAAAATTATTAGATTCTTCAAGTGAATCTTTTGCAATTTTTAATCCAATATCTTTTGCTTTACTTAATGTACCAGTAATACGCACTTCACGAATACCTGGATGTGACGTAGTCGTTTTAATACCTTCTGCTTCTATATAACATTTTTTAATTACATCTGCAATTTTTTCTTGTTGTTGTTCCCCTTTTACTAAACAATCTTCTATTCCTACACTAAAACTTGTTATTAATAACCAATTATTTGTTATAAATTGAACACCATCAATAAAATTCATTGTTTCATCTGGTCCATACTCTTTATTAATAATTTGGATTAAAGAATTTGCTGTTGCTCCTAAAACAGATTTTTCTAATGTTCCTTCATATAAAACACCTTTGTAAATTCTTAAAACTGGTTCATTTGGATCTGCATTATTCTTTTTTTCATAAAATAAATCATCTGGTAAAACCAATGAAATCAGACCTTTACCATTAAAACATTGAACTTTTTTTCCTTTTTCTTTTAAAACTCTACGTATATGTTGTATTTTTTTTAATATTTTATCTATATCATATCCTAATTTTAAAGATATATCATAAAACTGATCTTTTCTTACAGGTTGTATACCTAATGTCATTCTATATGCACCTAGTAATGAATCTTGTACAATACAAAAGTTAGGTTTACTACCTTGTGCTGATATTATTTTATTTTTTGACGCAGATAGAAGTCTTAATTCTGTCTGCGCCTCTACTGTCTGTGCGACGTGTATGTTCATTTCGTCACCATCAAAATCCGCGTTAAAACTTTTTGCAATAGCTAAATTAAATCTCAAAGTTTTTCCTTTTCGTATGACAACTTCTTGAGCAAGCATACTACCTTCATGCAAAGTAGGCTGTCGGTTGAGTAACAATATATCTCCATCTTGTAATTTTCTTTCTACTACATCTCCTATATTTAAATGATATGCTCTTTTTTCTGGATATTTAATATCTGTTATAAATTCACCGTTTCTTTTTAATCTATCTCCGGGTTTAATTAAATCTTTTCCATTTGTAACCATCAATTCTATTTCTTTTCCAGTTTCATCATCTTTTCTTAAAATTATATCACCATGTTCAAGTATTGTACCTTTAAAGAATAATTTATGTTCAAGATTTATTCTTGTACCATTATCTTTTTTAATTACAAAGTTTGCTTTTCCTTCATTAACCAATTTTGTCATTTGTTCTATATTATAATTTGTTACTTGTACAGGTACTGTTAAATTATCTGCAATCTCTGGCGGAACTGCTAATTGACCAGTTTTTAATGTTGGATCTGGACCAATGACAGTTCTACCTGATTGCTCACAATTATGCAAAACTGTAAAATCTGGTAAAATAAATAAATTATTACCATCAATTTCAAAACCATAAAATTCATCAACTTTATATGGTTCTATAGTTATTTTTGTCCAATTATTTCCAGAAATTAATGGAGATCTACATTTTTTCCTGGGAAGTAAGGTTGGAATATTTTCAACTCCGTAGCCAGATATTGTTAACACCAATGCATCACCATATTTTTTTATGCCATTATGTTTCCACGTTGTTTTCTTTTTATTTATAGACGTTTGAAACCCGAGAGAATCTGCTATAAATCTGGCACCATCTATAATCGCTTTATGCATAAGTCCTTGACTTATTCTAATTGTAACACCTCCTTGTTCAACAGAACCATCTGTATCAATTAATCCAGCTAATAAAGATAATCTTACTTCTTTACTATTTATTAAATATTCTTTTGGAATAAATTTATTATGTAATACACCATATCTACTTAAATTTTCTTTAAAAATTGTCGGATTATCATTTCTATTTCCTTTTTTAGATAAACCATAATGAACATTTTGACCATCTAAATGCATATTTACGCACATATTATTTTTATCGGCCCATTTTTTCCAATAATCAATAAGTTCTAAATCAATAGATGCAAATCCATATCCGTTTTTATACCCATCTCCTAGCCACATACCAAAAATATAAGGATCTATTTCTACTTCTTTATGGTCCCAATTTACAGATTTCTCAATTTTATAACCATATAATAATTTTTTTGTTTCATCAGTTAGTTTTAAATATTGTTGTATAGGTATATTTATAGTATTTTTATTATCTAAATTATCGGCAAATTCTTTCAATTGATTATATGCTTCATCTTTTAAAAGTTTTTTATTAGTTTTTATTTTTTTACTTTTTTTCTTTAAGGTTTTTTTATCAAACCATTCTAATGACCACGAATTAATACTTTTTTTCCAATATATTTTTTTGTTATTATTAAATTTAAAACTTAATATATGTTCACTATTAACAATGTATTCAGTCCCAGTTTCTTGTTTTATTTTATACATATGATCTGTTCCATTAAATAATTTTAATACAGTTCTTTTTTCTCCGTCATTTCCGATTAAAATATCTCCTATTTTTATATCTTCAACATTTTTAATTTCTCCATTCCATAAAAGTATTTTTGTACCTATAATACAGCACCTTTTTCCCATTAAATTTGTACGAATGCATTTCTACCTAAAATTTTCATTTCAGGATTAGACTATACCTTAAGCTTCATATTATATGAAACCGATTCCCGTTGATTACATTTGTAATTGAGTCGTTGAACATACTCCATATTATAAATAATTTAGGAGTTCGCTGCGGATTGTCTAATCTCTAATATTTTTACCATCCGCTAGGTTATTACCCTGCTGCTACATTTAAAATTTCTTTCAAATCGCGGTAATTAGAGCTATAAAGATTTTCCCGCAATTGAGGAATCTTGCTACTTTTTTATAGTAACTAGATAGTTATATATAAGAGTAAGTTACACTGTTTATCTTTTATGGTATCTTACTCAACCATAACAGCAGCTATCTGTTTGGACCCATTTTTAAATTTAAGTCCATCTTTTCCAGTCAATCTTTCTTTCAATCCTTTTATTGCTCTCCCGTTTGTTGAATGTTTCGCCTTTCCGCTACTATTGTTATAAAAAGTCGCTATTCTAAATTTTAAACTTTGTACATATTTTTGTCTTTTCGTTTCGGATATTGGAACTCCATCTTCTATTTTCAAATGATTATTTGCTTTGATAATTTCTACTATTTGTATAGTAAGATCATCGTCACAAATGTTGCTTTCACTAATAATATAAGGACGAGCGGATGTTGGTATGACTGGAAATACAGTTAAAATAAGATTTTTTGGATGCATATAATCAGGATTAAAACCTAATAAATTAACATCTTCTAAACTTATATTATCAAATATATTTTTAATCTCATCAACCGGTAATACAATACTTACCTTACTTTTGTCTTTATCTTTTTGTTTATACACCATAGATATAGAATTATCAGTCGCAGTATATTTAATATCTGGTTGAGGTTGTAAACAATGAATACACATATCAATTTTTTCAAGTTTCTCAAGAATTTTATTAAATCTTTTAACACCTAAAACACGGTTAAAGTTATTTAGTTTAACTTGATCTTCTGTAATTAAAAGTTTAAAACATTTTGTGCAAAAACATTTTAGAAAATCTACTACTCTTTTGTAATGTAACGGATGTACAATACTTTCATTCATTTCTATATACCCAAAATGACCTGGGCAAGTCCAGGGATTCGACCGGCATGTCTCGCAAATAACCCCGTTTTCAATGGTTCCCATCCTTGGGTCATAAACCGTTCCATATCCGGTATTTTTATCCGAACCGCATAATTTAGAGCTATCAACCTTGCATACAGCTAATTTTTTAATCTCTTCTGCAGAGTATATTCCAAACATTATTTCATCTATTTCACGTATGTCTCTATCATCATTCTTATTTCTTTCCATATCCTAAGTTATATATTTTTATTCTTTAATTTTAATCAATTTTAAATTTTGTTTGTCCATGGTCATATATATTTGTTAGATTTTGTGATAAAAATAACAATTATTTAAAGAATATTATATAATCAAAAATGGACTATGAAACTATATTTGATATTGTAAAACTTATTGAAAAAAACTCATTAACTCGTCTTAATAAAGACTATAAAAATAAGTTGGTAAATAAAATTAAAGAAAATTTTACAAATAATGAACAACAACTTTTTTTGACAAGTTTTTACTGCTATTTAAACTATGAATCGAAAAAAGATTTTATTATAGATTTTGATAATGTATGGAAATGGGCTGGATTTACAAGAAAAGATAATGCAAAAAGATTATTAGAAAAATGTTTTATAGTTGAAGTTGATTATAAAATTCAAAAAGCTGCTCCTCAAGTTGGAGGAGCGTTTTTTACAACTGTAAACGGAGGTCAAAATAAAGAAATTATATTATTAACTGTAAATACGTTTAAAAAATTTTGTTTGAAAGCAAATACTAAAAAAGCAGATGAAATACATGACTATTATATTAAATTAGAAGATATATTACAAGAAATTATTAATGAACAAACAAATGAATTACGAAATCAATTAAAAAATACTAATACAAAATTATTATTAAAACAAAAAGAATTGACAATGAAAGAAGAAGAAAATGTAACTCTTAAGAAAAAAATGTATGAAAGACAAAGACATAAATATACCCAAGGTTCTTCTGTTTATATTATTATGAATAATGATATCAAAAATAAATTTAAGTTTGGAGAATCAAAAAATATTAATAATAGATTAACATCTTTAAATACAGGAGCTCCTTCACAGTATTATGTTCATAAAATGTGGTATACACGAATGGCAAAAAAAACTGAAAGAATAGTTCATGATATATTTGGTAAACATAGAATTTCTAAAGATTGCGAATGGTTTGAAAATGAAACTTTGGATAAAGTAATTGAATTTGTTGACAAAATAATATATTTATATGAAGAATATGATACAGTTAAAATAATTAAAAAAGAAGAAACTGTGCGATATACAGAACTTGTTTTTGTCGATGATAATCTAAAACAATGTACTAAATGTATGTTATATAAAAATTGTAATTATTTTTATATTAGAGATGAGTCTCTTGTAGATCCAGAAGAATTTAGTTCAGAAAAAGAAAAAGAAGATTATTATTCTAAAAAATACAGATCAAATTGTAAGGAATGTAATAATAAAACAAATTCTGAACGTAAAAAATTAATTAAACAAAATCCTAACGTAGGAAAAAAAGAGTGTTCACACTGTAAAGAACTCATAGAATATAAATTTTTTTTTGATGATAAAAACGAATGTATAAATTGTTATAAAAATATAAATAATATAACTGAATATTGTAAACAATGTAATAATTGTAAACAAATCTTATTTTCAAATGATTTTCATGTAGATTCAAATAAATTAGATGGTTTGCATACTCATTGTAAAGCATGTAGGAATGATAATATAAAACAAAAAAGAAAAATAGAAGATGCAAAAGAAATAGAATGTGAATATTGCAAAAAAATAATTAAAGGAGAGCATAATTTAAAAAGTCATCATAATACTTTAAGTTGTTTAGAACATCAAGGAAAGAAAGTTGAAAGAAAAAATAATAAAGGAAATAGTAAAAAAATAGAACATATAGATAAAAAAACAAATAAAATTATAAAAGAATATGATTCTGTTGTTAAAGCTTCAAAAGAACTAAAAATAAATAAAAACATAGTATATGAAATATTACAAAATAAATATGAAACAGACTTTATTTTAAAATATTCTATTTAACCGTTAGTCTCCAGATTTTTAATTTCAGTTTTTCTTAACATAAAAATGAGGTTAAGAAAAATTTTATGAAGTAAATTTACATCAAAATGGATACTAGAGGTTAATCAATAATTTTTAATACTATATTAGTATCAAAATTTTATATAATTAACTTTAAACATCAACCATGAAATTTTCAAGTTATTCTTTTAGTTTCTCTATTTCTTCTCGAAGTGTTTCATTTTCCTCTTGTAATTTCTTTATAATTTCATCTTTATTATCATCTTTTATTTTATCAACTTCAAATGAAACATACATTTTTGCAAATGGTTCTCTGATTTTTCTCGTAATTTTTTGTGGTAAATATACAATAAATGTTTCTGCTTTAATCTCACCTTCATATTTATCTCCTCCTTTTGATTTTGCTTCTTTAGTTAATGTAATTGTATATGATTTATCAATTTCTGTATCTGATAAAGTAAAATTTATTTTAGAAACTGGTGTATTTTTTAATTCTCTAGAAATAATTTGCGGAATATAAATATCAGTATGTTTTTCATCTCCTAAATCTCCAGAATATTTATCTCCTCCATTCTTTTTTGCAGTAGATACCAAATTTAGTATAAAAGTATTCATTATTAAAATTAAAATATAATAATAGTTTATAAAATCATTTTTAATTTAAAAATGAATTTATAAATAATAAACTATATAACAATAAGAATGGAAAATAGTTTACAAGAATTAACAGAATTGATTAAAAATGGTACCGTATCTCCAAAAAATGTAATTAATATTACGGAACAACATGTAAAGGATGGCACAATTGAACCAGAATTTTTAACATATATGGTAAAATATTTATCTTTAATCAATATATTGAATGCTAACGAGTATATAAATATACAAGAATTAGTAAATTTAGGGTTTTATGATTCGATTGAAGAAATTGAAGATATAATTTATGAAAATAAGGAAGAATTTAAAGATAAAGTTTTTAATATCAAACCATGTAATTATCCCGAACCAACTATTGAAGAAATAAATGAAAATGTGGATGATAAAGAAAAAAATTGTATAATATGTTGTATCAGAATAAAGAAAACAGTATTTATTCCATGTGGACATTCTGTATGTTGTACTGTATGTTCTAAAACTATTGCTGAAAATTCTAAAAAAGAAGGCAAACATCTTAATTGTTTATTATGCAAAAAACAAGTTGATAATATTAATAAACTTTATATATAAAATTTAAACTTGTAAATAAGTTTAAATTTTTATTTTCTTGTTAATAAATATGACTCCTTATAATATTTATATTTTATTTGTAACTGATTCTGTAAAAATATAAATATATTAATCATCATCATAATACTCTTCTAGTTCTTCTTCATCTTCAATTTCTTCTTCATCATCTTCAAGATCATCTAATTCTTCCTCTTCTAATTCTTCATCTTCTTCGATAACTTCTTCATCATCGAGTTCTTCGTCGTCTTCATCATCAACATCATCTTTTTTATCTAAATTTTCAGGTATATCATATGCAAATTTATACTTATGGCATAAATCAATATCTTCAGGTGTTAATTCTGAAACACTTCCGTCTTCATTTTGTCTCCCGTATGCTCTTTTTGTAGTATTATTAAAAAGTAAACTAGTTTCCGCATGTTCAAAATTTCCAAAATTATTTCTTCTGATTTGAATAGTTGGAATCTTTTCTACTAATTTCTTAATTATTTCTGGTTGTTTTGTAGATGTTTTCGAAGTTGTACTTTTTCCCCTATTATTTTCATTACCAACAATACGCTTAATTAAATCTGCTTTTGTACCACTTACAGGTAAGTTTTTAGCTTTGCAAAGATCTGATAATTCTTTTTTACTTAACTTCATTAATTCAGGATCTAAAATATCTTCAGAACTTTTTTTATTTACATTATTTTTTTTTGTGGTAAAATCATCAGAATTATTCCATAATTTATATAATTCATTTTCGTCTAAGTTATACTTATTTGCAACTTGAGAAATGTATAATTGAATATTATTTTCAATAGCATCAAAAATAGTTTTAGATAATGACATATTAATTTTATTTTATTCCCAAATATTAACTTTTAAATATCAATTTTTATTTTTTTTTGAATATGATTTTTACCTTCTTCCGAATAATCCACCTAATACATTACCAATTATATTTACACCTTCCGCACCTCCGCCTATTGCTGCAGCAAATTTAGATTTATGTGCTATGTATGCCCAAACTGCTGTACCTAAAAATAAAAATACTGATATAAATATAATAAGCCAACCCCAGAATCGATAATTGTCGGAAAATATATCAATATTTGTAACATCTTTTGGGTCGTAATATAAATCAATTTGTTGATTTACTTTATAAGGAACAATTGTTGTTAATGTAAAATTTGCAACAATTTCTTTTCCATCAATATTACATTTTACATCAATTGTACAATTATAATATCGAGATTGTTTACTTCCATCTCGAGTAGTATATTCTGAACAATCTGTAGAAGTTATTAAGCCTTTTACCATTTTACTTCTTTTAACAGGTTGTATAACAATACTTATTCCTATTATTATTAATATAAAACTTATTACTCCCGTAATTATAAGTCGAACATTTGCGCTAATTCTTCCAAATGTAGCTACATCGCTATAAATATCTGTCATTTTATATTAAGTTAATAAAAAATATTTTATATTTATAAAAAGAACATGAATGTAAAACAAGTAATTATAATATTCTTATTATGCGTATTTATCTCTTTATTATATGTAATATTTAAACCAAAAGAACAGCAAGTAATTACAACAACACCTAATAATTTACAAAGTGGAACAATAACTTTTAAATCTGTTCCTGGAACAGATTATTCAACTCAAGATAATGTTGAAAAAAAATTCATATTAGGAACATTTATATCAACAGTAATATTAAATAAATTATTTTTTTATTTTAATATTGACAATAGTATTTTTAATAATTCTATTGTAAAAATATCATTAATGGATAGTAATAATAATACCATAACATTAACTACTATAACAGATTTCTTAAAATCTCCAGTAATTATTAATTTAAACAATATTAATGTAATTACAGAAAATAAAGTTATATTGATATTGAGTGGAGATAATACAAAAATTTTTGAACCATCTGTAACTTTCATTTATTATATTCAAAAAACTACAACAACATTACAACCTACAACAATGTATCCCACGACTATGATACCAACTACATTACAACCTACGACTATGATACCAACTACATTACAACCCACTACATTACAACCTACGACTATGATAACAACTACATTACAACCCACTACATTACAGCCTACGACTATGATACCAACTACATTACAACCAACTACATTACAACCTACAACTATGATACCAACTACGATGGTACCAACTACATTACAGCCTACAACTATGTTTCCCACAACAATGCAACCAACTACGTTACAACCCACTACCATGATGCCAACTACATTACAGCCTACAACAATGATGCCAACTACGTTACAACCCACAACAATGCAACCCACTACCATGATGCCAACTACATTACAGCCTACAACAATGCAACCAACTACATTACAACCAACAACAATCCAACCAACTACCATGATGCCAACTACATTACAGCCTACAACAATGCAACCAACTACATTACAACCCACTACCATGATGCCAACTACATTACAGCCTACAACTATGTTTCCCACAACAATGCAACCAACTACATTACAACCAACAACAATCCAACCAACTACATTACAGCCTACAACTATGTATCCCACGACTATTGAACCAACAACCATGATGCCTACTACATTACAACCCACTACTATGATACCAACTACAACTATGGAACCAACTACTATAATTCCTACTACAACAACAGTAACCACCTCACTTCCTCCATCATATAAATTAAAAATATTAAATGGTGAACCGAATATTGTAAGTGATACATCTATATTTTTATATAAAACTGGAGATTCTGTTATATCAAAATATGAATATAATATTGACGATGGTAATATATATGCAGAATGTTCAGTTCCAATTAATGATAATACTATTTATTTTGGTTTTAATAGTTATTCGTTGGTTATTTCTAAAAATAATTGGAGTACAACTACAACGATGACAGCTAAAATTTTTACGTCAAGAAATATCAATAAATTATCAGTATTTATATCAAAAGAAAATAGAGAAGTACAATTTTTTATAAATAATGAACTGATAAGTATTAATAAAACAGTCAATTTTTTAACTAATAAATATTCACTTTTTATTAATTATATTGCTGAAATAGATAAATCTTTGTTTATAAATGTTTCAAATATTAATGCAGAGTATTTAAAAGATTATAAATTAGTATCATTAAATTCTAATGTTATAATTAGTAATACAAGCGCAAGTCTAAATGTTAGTAATGATATGGTTTCTTCGATACCTACGTACTTGTTAGGTGTTAATAATAAAATAAAAATAAGTTTTGTTTTACCACCTATACCTTCTACAAATAATTATGCTATACTTTTCGGAATATATTCTGATATCGAACTTTCATCGCTTGTATTTGTAATAAATAATGGTAAAATAATTAATCCTCAATTTACACCAAATACTTTTAATGTTAATATATCAAATACTTTTATAATGGAAATATATAAGACAAATATGTATTTAAATATATATCCATACGGAAATACGACACCTTCATTGACACAAAAAGTAACTTTATTAGATAGTTTTTTAAATAAACAATATAGATTAATCTTACGTTCAGTTAGAAATTCAAAAAGTATAGAAATTTCAGATATTTCTATAACTGATTCACAAGTAATCTAAGAAACACGTAATTTACTAAAAAATTGGTTTAAGTTAAATAATATATTTTTAAAATTAAAAATATATTAAACAGTGGTAGCAAAAAAATTAATTCTATTTGTTTTAATTTTAGGAGACATTTTAAATTTCTTAATAGTATTTACTGAATCAATAATATATTCAGCAATAACATCATTGTTGTTAGAAACAATATTGTTTGCATCTAAAAACAATCTTATTTTATTTTTATTTTTATATATTTCAAATCTTTTACGTTCCTTTTCTTCAATATCTTTTGCTATATTTATTTTAATATCATTCCATCTACTACTCTTTCCTCCGTCAATATCTTCTTCGTCTTCACCTTTATCTTCTCCTTCTTCATAAGGATAATCTATATCAGACTTTTCAGATACATTATCATCATCTTCAAATACTATATCATATTCTTCTTTTTCTTCGTCTTTTTCTTCATCATCTAAATTTAAATTTCCTACATTAAGAACATTTAAATCATCATTTAAAAATGTATTATAGTCTGGACCAGTTGCATTTAAATTAAATTTTGATTTATTTAATATTATATTAACAGCAGTTTGAACTTCATATTTTGTAGTTATTGGATTAAAACCATTGTTTGTATTAAAAGTTGATAATTTTTTGAGAACATTTACTATAGCAGAAATAATACAATTATCTTCATTATTATTGACAATTTCAACACATTTTGTTTTATTTGAAACTATTAATTCTATTTTAGATAGAACTTGCTTAATATTTTTTAATTTTGGTGCATATTTTAATAAAAAATATATCAAAACAATAATTCTATTCCACAAAAGATTGACCATATCTCCATTAATGTTTTTAAAACCAAAATATTTACCAACAAGTTCTCTAAAATATGCAGGCGGTGAACTAGTAATATTATCAAATTCTTTTATAGAATCATAACATGGTTGATATATATTATCTATTACACTCATTAAAAATTTCATGTTAATAGTAACATCTTTGTTTGTTTTTTTATTAACAAAATCTTTTATTTCGTTAGTTACTTTACATATATCTTTTAATCTCATTTCAACCCAACTTCTCATAAATATATCATTTTCAGTAATCTTAGATATATCATTTGGAGTAACATTTTCAGTTTTTTCTTGTTTATTATATGCATTTGTTCGTAATTCCATTAAATAACGACCTACAAAGTTTTCACCTCCTCCAGAAAAGCCGTTACCTAAAATATCATCATAAGGATCTTTCCATATTAATTCATTATTACCAGTTGCTAGTAATAATTCTTGTAAACCTATATCTTCAAATTTTTTACTTAAAGCGATAGTTGCAAGTTTCTTTCTTAGTCTATTAAATTGATAATATTTTTCGTCTTCATATTTATAAAAAAGATATTCATAATCATCATAATTTAATCTATCATTTTGATCTCCTTCTTGGTTTAATAATAAGTATTTATGAGCATTTGTAATTGTTTTAACTTCGGGTAAAATAGAAAATAAATTTGCAATTATATAATGCATTACTGAAGGATAACTTAAACCATCAATAATTAACATATCTGTATATAAAAAAGGCGAAAATATAAAATACGGAGTTTGTTCTGGTATCGAATTAGCTTCAAAAGTAATAATAAGTTTTTCATCTGGTTTTAAATGGGATTGAATCATATAATCAATATCAAATTGTTGAGCATTTTTTACTTGTTTTTCTGTAATAATATTTAAATTAACAGTATCTTTTATTTTCTTCGTAATATTTAACGGTAAAATACCTTCATTAAAAAAATTATATATTTGTTCTTTTAAAATATCAAGTTCGGCAAAACTAATATTTAATTCTTCTTTCTTAGCTTGTTCATATTTATTTTTAGGTAAATCTGGAAACTTTACTTCAAGTAAATTATCAACATAAATATCAAAAATTTTATTTTTTATTTTATTCAACTGAGAAAAACGAAGACTTCCGTAAAACTTTTTTTTTATATGTAAAATTAAAATATATGGATAATTTAAAGAAGCTTCCAATAACTTAACTGTTTTTAAATTTTCCGTAGTTGTCCTTAAAAGTTCAAGTATATTTTTAGATGGCATTATAGTATCCAATAAATATTTATATTTATTTATTATTTCTTCATAAGAATAATTAGAAAGATCATTTTTTTGTTTTTCTGCCGTTTTTACAGCTCTTAAATAAATATATCTATTTATTATTTCTTTTTGATTTAACCCTGCGAATGTACTTAAATTATCATCTTCTTCTAATATAAGTTTTTGTAAAATTTCCAACGCTAAATAAGCATCATATAGTTGTGTTTCTAATTTATTATATTTCTTATTTAAGTTGTCTCTTGATTCCATCAAGTATTTACCTATTAAATTTTGCCCTCTACTTTCTGAACCTGTACCGAGAATATTATCATTATTTACATATAAAATAGGATAATTTTCGGTAGATAAAAGGATTTCTTCAAATTCTTTATTTTTAAGCTTTTCATTATAAGCTTTTTTCATAGAAGATAATACTAAATTATTTACAATTTCTCTATCATATTTATTAAAATAATCATATATTTCTTTAACATTGATACTTTTTAGAATATTAAAATATTCTTTATTATTGATCAAATTCGAATAAATAAAATTTGTAACTGTATTATAACTTTGTTTATCAATGTTCATTAAAAAAATTGCATTATTACTTAAAGGACCAAATGGTAATTCTTTCGCATTCCATATATCAATTGTTGTCATTATTTATTTATTTAGAGTAAAGTTTTTAAAATTATATTCATTTAATAATTTTTTTGGTTTAAATACAAAATTTTATAAAAATAAATATGTCAGGTTTATTATTTCTTTCAGATGAAGATTTTTTTGTAGGAAAGGGGACAAAGGGTCCCATTTTATGTACAAATATACCAGGTTTTTCTTTAATATTATTCTATTCAAATCAATGTCCTCATTGCAAGAATTTAGATCCTATTTTTAAAAGATTACCCGGTACTATTCAAGGTTGCCAATTCGGTATGTTAAATGTTAATACCAACAGAAAGACTATTAATGCTTCTAAAAATACTATTGCACCTATTACTTATGTGCCGACCATTATTCTTCATGTCAATGGCAGACCTTTTATGAGGTACCAGGGCCCCCCGGTAGACGAGGAAATCAAGCGGTTTGTTGTGGAGGTTGCACAGAAACTGCAAAACAAGCAGAAGTTTTCGGCGGAAAATGTCAAGGAAGAACCTCGGGGTAGAATCCCAGAGTTCACGATAGGACACCCTTTGTATGGAGATCCAGAAGATATGAGAACTTACCTGGAATTTGATGAAGCTTATGGCAAGTAATCATTTTATATGTAAATTGTGGTAAAATGGGTACTATTATTGTTTTAAAATTAATATAATACCTATTTAAAGATTTAAAATATATATAAAATGGAATTAATTAAACAAATTGATGAGACTATTTCTTTCAATGAAAATAATATACGTATAGTTGGTACGTATCAAGAACCATGGTTTGTCGCAAAAGATATATGTAATATATTAGGATTGTCTAATGTAACAAATGCACTAAAAATTTTACCAGAAAAATGGAGGGACTTAAAATTATTAAGTACCTTTGGAGGCGAACAAATGATGAATATAATCAATGAAGCAGGGTTGTATAAATTAATTATGAGATCAAATAAACCTATTGCACAAAAATTCCAAGAAGTAGTTTGTGGAGAAATTTTACCAACATTAAGGAAAAAAGGTGAATATAAAATACAAGCTATATTAGATAAAAATAAACAATTAGAAGAAAAAACAGAACAATTAGAAGAAAAAACAAAACTAATGAAAAATGATTACGATAAATTGGTTATCACTCATAATAAACATCTTAAAAAAATTAAAAGAACTCCTTATGAAATTGGTAGTGTAGTTTATATAGTATCAAATCCTGTTATACCAAAAATGTATTTCAAAATAGGACTTGCATCTCAAAAATCAAGTGTTACTGAATCATCTTTTATGAGAAGACTTTCAACATATAATACGTCATCTCCTCATGATTTTGTTGTAAACTACTTATGTTATGTTAAATATAATACACTAATTGAAAAATTAATTAAAATAAAATTCGAAAGAAATTTAGATCCTCTAAACAAAGAATGGATACAAAATGTTAAACT